>CEOA01014411.1_pt1 | contig 52823 bp, 53 predicted proteins | sample 530251 | NCBI WGS metagenome assembly CEOA01 (sample SAMEA2619838, study PRJEB7988) | marine metagenome | biome: marine biome (ENVO:00000447); feature: surface water layer (ENVO:00002042); material: "saline water (ENVO:00002010), including plankton (ENVO:xxxxxxxx)" | depth 5 m
AATTATTATACGTCATAGAACCATCACCACCACCATCACTAACAGATATTGCTCTTTTAGCAGCAGAATCTGCTCTTGATGTTGTATAATATAAATTTGATCCTTCGGTTACATCTGTTGTAAATATACTTGCATTAATGTAAGAATCAACTCTAGTATCAAGATAATATAAATTAGTACCTTCAGGTAAATCTGTAGTTGATCTAGTTCCTAATGATGCAGCAGATAATGTACCTTGTAGTTCTCCAGCTAATGCTTTTACATTGCTTGCTGCAATAATATCTTCACCACGTATATTCTTTCCAGCACCTATTCCTCCTACAGTAACAATGGAACCTGATGTTTGAGTTGCTGCTTCTGTTGCATCATTTGTAGATATTCTTCCAGTATTACTAATTGTAATTAAATCATCAGCAGCAGAAGGAGGTGATAAACTAACTGGATTTTTTCCAACATTTCTTATAATATTAATTTGTGAATTAGTACCATCTAATCCAATAACTAATTTATTGCTTGCACTGTTTCCTCTTGTTCCTATAATATGATTTTGTTGATTCTTAACTCCTAATACTAAACCTGATCCATCTAAAGAGTCTTTAGATATAAAGGACAACAGAGCTTGTGTACTATCTCCAAGATTCGTATCCATATTAAAAGATACACCACCAAACTGTTGACCAAACATAGGAGTAGAGTCTATAATAGGATCTACAATAGTTTTATTGGTAAGAGTTTGTGATCTTGTAGTTCTAATGTAAGTAGGAGTGAGAGGATCTAAGAAAGCACTATCTACTTTTACAGTAATAGCAGAATCAACTCTAGCTGTTGTATAATATAATTTAGTATTATGTTCAGTTAAATCAGCTGTATTTTTAAGAGAAAAATCACTATCGAAACCACCATATGCTCCTGTTAAACCTCCAGTAATATTAGCTGTACCAGAAACAGTCATGTTACCAGTAACTACTGAATTTCCTCCAACAGTAAGATTGGTACCTATAGTAGCACTATCTCCTACAAATAAACCTTTTCTTACTTTAAAATCTTTAACTGCCATAGTTCACTTTCCCTATGAGATTATTTGTTTAACTGGTTTAATATTAACTGTTCCCATCCCAGCTGCTCTTGTAAATTGTAATCTAATATTTGCTCCAGATACATCTGCAGATAATGTTCCTATATCACTATCATTTTCAAATGAACTTACCATACCATATTCAGCAAAAGAAACTGTTGACTTATTGTAAGTAACAAGTACCTTGGATACTTGTGATGCATCTATAACATCTTCTGACATATGAACTGTATACTCTATAGACATAAAATCTGAGTTGTGAGGAGTAGTATCAACAATAACTCCAGATCCAGATGTAGCTTGTACAAGTGTTGGAGTTGAACTTATAGATCCTAATGTATTAACTAAACTATTTACTGTAGGACTTGCAGATGAATCAATATCTATTCTTCCTCCTGCAGTTAATGTAATACCATTACCTCCAGAAAAATGAGCTTTAACTTCAGCAGCACTTGGTCCTGTATATGTAAATTTTCCAGATGCTGAATCATATGTCATAGATCCATCACCACCAGCGTCTATTAAACTAAACGCTTCTCTAGATCTCTTTTTAGTATAATCACTATCAAATAATGTAGTAGTAAAATTTCCACCATCAGCAGTGTTGATTGCAAACACTCCTGTAGCTGAATCAAAACTAATATTACTAATACCAGCAACATCAATAAGACTTGCACTATCTATTTGACCTTGAGCATTTATTTTTATTCTTGGAATTTTAGTTCCTGATCCATAATGACCAGCTACCACTCCAGTGTTAGTAATACTTAAAGTATTAGATGCAGAATCAAAACTTAATCCTGTACCATTTAATGTAGTTTCATCTAATGCATCATTAAAGTCTGAATCAAAATTAGCCTTTGTATAAATTGTTTCTACATCAAAGGAAAATCTTCCTAATGAACTATCATATGATAAATCTCCTCCTGCAGAAAAATAACTTCTTGGATTATTACCTAATGATCCTACTAGAATTGTTCCTGTTGCATCAGGTAATTTTATAGTTCTTGCAGCAGTTGGACTATCCCAATCTAAAATACATTCATGTATTGAATTTTTATTATTATTCCATTCTAGATATTGATCTCTATGAAATACTATTCTATTATCATGGAAAACAGTATTAAGATGTATTCCTTCATCTTCAACAGAAATACTATTACCCATGGCATTTCCATGAGTAGTACAATAATATAATAAACTATCTGGTGCATTTAATGGTACAGCAAATACAACAGAAGCTCCTGGATTTCCAGCTACACCATTGACAGTAACACCAGTTGTATATGGATTTCCACTACCATCTTTAAAAGCTAATGGATGAGTACCATTAGTTCCAGCACTTTGATCAAATGTATATGTAACACCTCTTTTTAGAGTTATAACTGGATTAGTTACACCATCTAGTACAAATTTGTTACCACCACTGCTTATAACTGTAACCACAAAAGTAGTTGAACCTGAAAAAGCACCTGATTTATTTACATTTAATTCAATACTACCTTCTTCTGATCCATTAGTAGTAGTTATAATAGATCCATTTATTGAACTATATAATTGACTATTTCCTGAATCATCTTTTCCATAAAAGTTAATTCTTCCTAAAGTGTCTCCTGGAAGAGGAGAAACAGAAGTTCTATAAAGATCAAAACTTGGAGATGCAATCCCTGATGCTTCATCAGAAATTAATTCCATATTAGTAAAATCACTAAATTGGTTTCCACCTTTTACCTTTAAGGATTCTTTACCACCAATAGTAAATTTAACTTCATCATCAGAACTAACTTCCATAATTGTATCACTATCAGCATCAAGAATAAATTGATTGCCTTTGATATTAACAGAACTATTTCTAATAATTTTACCATTTCGTCCAGCAGCAAGATCTTTATCAATAAAGTATAATGATAATTGAGATGAATCTATACCAAAAACTCCATTACTATCTTTAGTAACAGGAGAAGTTGTTGAAAAATGAGATCTTACTTCTAATGCAGTTGGACCATCATATGTAATAACACCAGTTGTAGCATTATAATTTAATGCTCCATCCCCCCCATTATCAGTAACACTAATAGCATTCTTAGCATCACTATCTGCTCTTGTAGAAAGATAATATAAATTTGTTCCCTCTGAAACATCTGATGTACTATGAAAAGAAAGAAGATTAATATCTCTTCTTAATGGTCTATTGAATACCCAAGCTGCATCACTATGACTGTATATTAATGAAGCTCCAGATCCACCTAAAGTTAATCCACCATCATTACTAGCAGCAGAGTCTACAGCTGAATCGGCTAGTACTATATTTTTATCTTGTAAATTAACAGTAGTGGAATTAATCTGTGTTGTTGTTCCTTGTACTTGAAGGTTACCAAGAATTTTAACTGAACCAGTATTAGCATTATAAGCAGCTGGATCAATAATTAATTCAGCAGGACCTCTTAATGCTCCAGTTAATGTCACTTGGTTGAAAACTGGATTGGATGCAGAATCTAAAGGTTGTGGATTTTTGAAATTACCAGTTGTACTATCATAAAGTAAAGAATTACTTGCAGAAAAATGTTTTCTTGTTTCATCTGCACTTGGTCCAGTGTACGTAAATATAGCATTGACACTATCATAAGAAAATGATCCATCACCTCCAGCATCATTAGCAGAAAAAGCTGGTTTAACTGCTGCAATAGCTCTAGCATTAGAAAAATATAAATTAGTAGAACCTTCAGCTAAACTATCTGTAGTATATGCATCTAAAGTTGGAAAAGCTGATAATATAGTTCCTGTAGATAATTTTAAATCTAATCTACCTAATGATGGTTCATATCCAAAAGAATCAACTGTATTAGCTAATACATTACTAGCTCCAGTAACAATACCTTTACTGTTTACTGTTATTAATGGAATTTGTGTTCCAGAACCAAATGTTCCAGGAGTAATTGCTTGTATTGGAAGTTTTATACTTGCTGGACGAGGAAATGCTTGACTATCAGCTTGAAAATCTGCACTATCAAATGTAATAGCGTGTTTTAAGTTGTCTTTTAATACTTGTCCTGCAGGATAAAAACCAAATTTTTGCCTATCAGAATCCCATCTTATTAAGTAAGAATAATTTCCTGGAGCAAACGCTTGACCTGATGCAATAGAATCAGATCCAGCTTTTGCAAAAAGCATTGCTCCATCTACATCATCTAAACCAGTTAAATTTCCATTAGAAACTTGACCAACACCGACAGGCCTTCCAATAGTAACTTTTTTTATAATAGTATTTTTCTTAATACTAGCATTAGCATTAGTTGCCATGCTCTCTCCTTAAATCATCTTGTAACCGACGGGTTAACTATTATTTGACCTTCTAAAACTCTTTCAATAATATTATTACCATTACTATCTTGATTTGTAATTTCAACATCATAAACATATCTACTAGCTGTAAAAGAAGATGTTTGTTGATTAGTAAGTGTTAAGTTCAATATACCTGATGATCTTGGTGCTTGAAACATAACAGAAAAAGAAGTTGCAGAATCATTACTATGTGTTCTTCTAATTTTAGACGCTGCAGTAAATCCTGTTAAATCTTTTACTGAACCATTTTGATTTGCTAATTCTAATTTTAGAGTGACATCAGAGCCTTGATCTATTGAAATATCTTCATACTGCGCCATTTTTAAAAAACTCTTAGTTTAGTTACTTTTTCCATTATTTATAAGAAATATTTTTCTAATCCTTGATACATGTAAGATTGTTCCTGACAAATTAAACAAAGAGTTTTTCTAGGATCATGTGCCAAATGATTTTTCACATACTTGTAGGGTGTTGCATCATTTTTCCATCTGAAATAATAATCATAATCAAACTTTAAGTATTTACAAATTGATAAATGATTGTAAGAAAGATATCTATCCAAACCACTATATTTTATCATATAGTAATCTTTATTATCAATAAAGTTTTGAAATACATGTGTCAAGGTTTTTGGATACATTCCAATAACAGAAGTGTTTATTTTTGCATCAAACTCCCATAAAATATCCTGATGATGTTGAAGATCAGGATTAATAGTAAGAATTTTGTTTGGTTGAATTCTTTTCAATATAGAATCTATAGAATTTTGTATTACAATGTCTAAATCAAAATATAAGGTTGGAGAATTCCAAGGTAAGTTAAACAGTTGAATCTTCCACCAAAAAGATTCTAAGTCTAAACTTAAATCCAACGGAATTGGTCTTAGTTTCCAATCTAACAAATTATCATCTGTTAAGCAATAAAAAGAAAATGGTAGGGAACAATTTTTCTCTACCATTTTATAAAGTCGATCTACTCGATCTGAAGTATACTTTGTACCGTATTTAATGCATACTATATTATAATGGGTTTTCAAGATCTTCTATGACCTCCTCCCAAAAATTATCTGCATCTTTAAATACGTATGCTACAGTTATTCTATAACAATTTGTATAAGCTGCATGATAACAAATTTTTTCTGGTTCCATATAGCTACCAAAATAAGTCATTTTACAATTCCAACCTTTTTGATCCTGTACACGAACTCTTTCTTTTTTATCTAAATCCCAATAATCAAACCAACCATCTCCTGTTTCAGACCAAGAACAAATAATGTTGTACCCAGGAGCATTAGCATTATTGTGCCAGGAAATAAATCCTCCAGGTGGATATGCAGCATTCAAAGCATTGTTGTTTGCAGATATAAAAGAAATAAGTTTAGTATTTAAATCTTTAGATGCATTACATATATCTTCATGTGCTCTTTTATTCATAGGAAGTTTTTCTTGATCTTGCCATTTAAGTCCTGTATATCCTCTAAGAACTGCAGGAAAACCATCGTGAGCTCTACCTTCACGCATAATTTTATTCATATAATCATCAGACACCCAATCTTCTTGTTTTTGTTCAAAATTACTTATTTGTGCTTTATTAGCAATAGCTGGTTTTCCATTATCTTGAATAGTCATTAATTTATCTTTATATTCATCCAATATATCAATAAATTCTTGATTATTTAATTTTATATCTCTCACTGGTGTCATCATTTTACAAAATTCCTTTCTCGCTATACTTATCCATTCCAGAAGAATAATGATGTATTATAGGATGTTTAGAAGCATAAACATTTGGTTGAGTCCAGGGTAATCCAAAAGAACTATAATAATTCCATCTATAATTTTCTTCAAAAAATTTCCATTTGAGTTCTTTATATTTTGGTGAATGCCACAACAACCACCATAAAGTAAGTTGATCCCAAATCCAAAAACTTTTAGGAACTTCTTGTATCTCTATTGGTAATTCTATTGCAGCTCTTTGTTTTAAATATACATTATACCAATCCATCATAAATTGTTTTACTAATGGATTAGTATTATTATATAAACAAACTCCTCCACAATGAGTAAGATGTTGAGGATTAGAACCAGTATATCCATTATCTAATGTATTTTCCCCCCATGACCATTCAGCAAAATGTCTAGCACCCTCTTTAGTAAGATTAACAAATCTCATATCATAGTTTTGTATTTGATCAAAAACTGTACATATATCTTCATGGACTACTTCCATATCCACATCTAAGTACATAGTAATATCATATGGAGAATTTGCCATACCCCACATTTTTTCTCTGTTAGTACTTCCAGGTGTTGGTAAAATTTTATCGTAAGGAGTAAATAAAGTTTTTAAATTTTCATCTTCTAAAAAAAGTTTTTCTGTAAACAGAGTAATTTTAGCATCTGGCATATAATCTAAAATAGTTTCTGCTAAAAAATATCCAGCTTTTAAAAAACTTTCAAATTTTGTAGCTACAAATACAAATCCTTTACTTAGATTCTTCTGATTGTTCACCATTCATATTTTCCATTAATAATATAGTTGCATAAGCATTCAATTCAATAGTGTTTTTTGCTTTTCTTATTTTACTTTTTAATTTTCTATTATCAGATGCTTTTATTTCAGGTATCTCAAAAGCTGCTAATTTGTAATTAAAAAGTTCTTCAAGACGTTTAGTTTCCATAAGCTCTTTGTCTTTTTTTATTTTAGCTTCACGTTGTTGCTTATGCCTTTTTAATCTTTCTTCTGTAAAAGCATCAATCTGTGATAATGAATTTTGTTTTAAGATTTCTTCATAATCAGTAGATATAACACCTTTTTCATCATATTTGGAAACTTTTGCAACGCTAGTAGAAAACGATCCATCATCATGTGTAATATTAAGACGGACTGTCAATCTATCTTTCGCTGCATTTTCCCAAAATGGATGTTTCCATTCTTTCTTCATTTTTATCTCCTATGATATTCTAACGTATAATGTATAAGTTTCTTCAGTTCCACTAGATGCTTGTATTGTAGTTCCTTCAAAGTCGGTAAGATATTCTTGTATATATCCTGTTTGATAATCTTGCTCGTAATAAGCAAGAAAGTTAGCTCCATCAAAAAATCCTTCAAAATCTCCAGCATATAGTTGTACATATGTAGCAACATACTGTTGTGTCTCTCCAACAGTTTCATAAACTGTTTCAAATGTTCCCGTATAATCTCCAGCTATTGTACTTATATATCCTGTTTCATAAGGTACAGATTCAAATGTTCCTACATAAGTGCCTGTATAAAGTTTCGTATAATTAGCTTGAAAATAATTGACAAAACTTCTTGTATACTGACTAGTGTAATTACGTACATAAGGTGGTCCTATATCTCTAACATAAGCTGGTCCTACTCCTAAATACATCAGACCAGCTGGTTGATTCTGAGTATATACTCTTAAATAACCAAAACCAAAATAAGGACTACCAGATCCTGGAGCATACTGACCTCCAGTGAATCCTATAGCACCTTGATATTCATTTTGATAGTAAACTAAAGGACCAAAACCAGTAGTAAAATAATTACCTGCATCTTCATTAGTATATGCTACGTTTCCAGTACCAGTAAAACTCTGTGTAGGAAGTCCAGCGTAAGGTTGAAGATTACTAACATAATCGACTGTTCGTATACCTAAAAATATTCTTACAAAAAATGATGAAAAATTTCTTGCACTTCCACTATAAAATACTCTTCTACTTACTCCAAGATACGGGAACCCCACTACATATGAAACAACATTTCTATGATATATAGCATCAAAGACAGGCAAACCACCACCTGTGGCCCCACTTTGAGTTCCAAAAGCACCAGCTAGATCTGTTCCTGATACATAATAAAGTGGCATAATTACAGTTTGACCAGGTAAAGTTGTGTCGCCATCATCAAGAAAATGTCTAACTGGATATCCAGTTCCACTAAGATAATTTGGAGATCCAGGACCACCAGGAAAAAATCTACGTGTATAAATTTCAGGACCTTGTACATAAACAGGACCCATAGTTATTTGGCGAACATAGAAAGTAGAAACATTTCTAACGTAATAATTAGTACCTAAATAAAATTCTCTTGTATAAGTAGTTTCATAATTTGGATAATAATCAGGAAAAATATTAGCTCTTGAATAGTAACTTACATAAAAGAACTCTCCAGTAACAAAATATATCATATTGGCTGCACGAACATAATAACTAGAAGCTCCTGTATAAATATTTCCAAAATTACCTGGAGGTCCTGTTACATAATCTCCAGTTTCAGTAGTTCCATCACCAGGTCCAAGATATGCTGAAAATCCAGTATATTGCTGGCCCTGATAATAAGCAACAAAATATGCTGTAAAAGGACGTAAAAAAGAACCAGTATAATTTCTTGCATAATTTCTTTGATATGATTCTTCCACATCTCTTTCATATGTTCCTGTATATGCTCTTGTATAAGCAGGACCGTCTTGAATACCTCCATAAACTTCTTCAAAAGTTCCTGTATAAGCAGCTAGATAATCTTTTTGATATAGTGTATCATATGCTTTTAAGTATCCAGTTTCTCCTGGAATATCTGATTCATCACCACCTTCATATACTCTTGTATATGTTGCTGTATATTGGTTTGTATATCCTCTAACATAATTAATATTAAATGTGTTAGCAAAAGCTGCTACATATGCAACATCAGTTGTAGTTTTCTTTGTATCGGTAGCAGAACCTTTTGAAACCCATGTACCGGGATCTGTAGGAGCTCCATCTCCAGAAGTCCTTAGTTGATAAGTTCCAATTTTGCTATCTTGTATTCTTTTCTGAAATAATTTTCTAAAAGTTCTAGTTGATGCAGAATCCAAATCTCTTATACTAAAAAATTCAGAAGCAGCAGCTTCAGATCTATCTTGAACAGTAATGGTGTTTCCCATTCCTTCACCATGAATATAACAAAAGTATCTTAAGCCAGAATCTGGAGCTGATGCATCTATTGTTATTTTTACATATCTTCTTAACTTACCGTTAGATGTTCCTCCTGAACTACGACCAGCATTAAAAGTTGTTGTATTGATATAATCAGAAGCTGAAACAACAGAACCATTTAAGTAATAAACAACTCCTGTTTGATAAGCTGATCCTCCATTTTTAAAAACTAGAGGGTGATCATCATTAGTAGAATCAGTCTGATCAAAAGTATAAGTGTTAAGTCTTTGAGCTGTTAAAGAAGGATTTTGAGCTCCATTAAGATAGTAATAATTTCCACTACCTGGATTTGCTACTGTAACATTAAAATTTATCGAATAAGATTTATTAATATAAAGAGGAGCAGCAGAAGTTTGAAAAAATGAACTAGCATTACCAGTTCTTTGCCACACTTTATAATTTACAGTTGTACCATCTGTTTGAGTATCTGTAAATACAGTTCCTCTATCAGTATATCCTACTCCAGGAGATGCTTCAGAAAGTTTATAAGTTCCTAAACCATCATTAGTAAATGTATAAGTTAATGCTTTATCAATATTAGCATTGAGATCTGATTCTGGTACTTGTTTAAATCCAGTTTGTCCACCTCCATCAACCCACATTAATGGTCTGTATAAAGATAAATCTGAATCTTCCATAGCATAAGAAGAATCATATCTTTGATAAAGTCTGTAAGTGGTAGAGCCAGAGGTTATGCTTGTTCCAGGAGCTGTACCAACTGGTTCATTAAAAAATGTATCGGTAAATGTACCAACATCATTATATTTTCTACTACCAATTCTTTTAGTAGTAAGACGACCAACTTCATTAGAATCAGCTAAGCCAACGTATTCTAATAAATTAAAATATCCAAAATATTTACCGACTTCGGTATCGGTCATTTCTTTGATGCTTGTACCGCTACCGTCTCTTCTAAGTAAATTGCCCATACTTTATTATACTCTAATTTTATAAATTGTCAAGTGTATTTATAAAGTTATTTTGGTGGCTGAGGCCAAACCACTTTATCTGGATCTTTTAAGTTATCCATCATTTCTCTTAATGCTTTTCTATATTTTCTCCAAGGCATTACATCTTCTTCATTATCTAATCCTTTACTAATTTCAAGATCTGCTTGTGATAATAAACTATTTCTTTGATCTCTTATTCCACCTAGCTTAATCATTTTAATATTTTCTAGATAATCCTTATCTTGTTGAGCTTTTGTTTTTAATATAGAGCCATCTGGATGTTTAGTAGTAGAATGTCTATTAACTTCTTTATAAGTCACATACCATGTTTTATCTTCTCTTTGTTTTGCTTGATCAATCTTTACTATTTTTAAATCAGAAGAAGGTAAAGGTCTAGTACCAGTATCAATCACTTCATAACCTAAATTTTTTAAAAAATCTGGTTTTACAGGCCCAGGAGGAAAACTAGTGTTAGGATTAGCTCTTTTTATTTCTCCAAGATTAGAAAATATTTTTTGTGTTTCTACATGTATCCAATTTTGCATTATTTCTCCTATCCTAAGCTATAGCTAAAAATAAATAACTAGCTCCATTTATATTTATAGTATCAGTTGCATCAGAATGATTGGATAATTTGAATCCACCTTCCATTCCACTACCAGCAGCTCCAGCATTAAAATAATTTCCTCTCCATCTATCATAGCTATTAAGAACTCTATTAGCGGCACCGTCATCAGTAGCAATTTGTTCACTAGTTGAAGGATTTGCACCAGTCCAAGGCCAAGCTATAACAGACGCTTCTCCAGAAGCGTTAATTACCATACCATTACCACCTGCAGTATTAGAACGAGGATCATTTAAAAACATATACCATTTACCAGCATCATCATATCTTTTTATTAAGATAAATCTAGCTGGACCACTAAAACTACAATCCACTGTTAAATTAGAACCAGTTCCTGTATAAGTTCCTACTTTAGTTACTCCAGGAAATGTTTTCCATGCACAAAATTGGTATGGATGATTATTACCACTACCAATAAGTACATTTGTATTAACATACACATAATTATTACTAACTAGCATTGGATCATATCCTAAAAATGGATGTTGAGTAGCATAATTAGCCGAGGTTACAGTTGTTTTAGCTTCACTAGAATTCAGTCTAATATAATCAGGCATATCATATAAACTACCAGTAGAAAATGCTTTGTGATAAACATACCAGTTATTATATGCACCACCATCCATAGGGTGTATCCAAACCATTTCAGCTCCACCATCCAGATTGTGATAATGAAAACTAGCTCCCGCATCACCTTCAATACCTGAAGAGAAACTCATTACTTTAGGTCTAGCTTTAAAATAAGCAAATGTAACATCTGCAGCGCTATTGTTGGTTCCCCCTGTAAACGGACTAGCTCCTCCAGCTGTAGTAGTGTAATCAACAGAGTTTATAAAATAACCATCTCTAAATTTTCCAAGGGTTTGCTGTAATGCTGTATTTGAACCACCAGCCTCATTATAAGCATTATGGAAATTTGTTGATATATTTTTCCCTGTATTAACTCTTGTTGCTCCATGATTTAATGCAAAGTAATGATTTGGAAATCTATTGTTTACAGTACAGACTTGACTTTTTTCATTTCCGCTTGTACCATCACCATTGAATATAACAAAATCAGGGGGTGATATTCCTTGAACATCTGAAGAATCAAATAACCCTTGAACCATTCCCGATTTGGGTTGATCATTTGTACGAGAATTGCCCCTGTTTGGATAATCTGAGAATGAAGGAGTAAGACCATCTCTTATAGAAACAACTTGTTCACCAGATACTGGTTCTTGTAACACAGAAGGTTTAGATACAGCTAAACCCATATAAAACACACCATTACTATTATGTGAAGCATTACTAGTCGTTATATAATATCCACCACTAAAAGCTCTATGATGTGTCGCGTTATTAAGAGTACCATAATAAGAGGTATTATTATTTTTATTGTGACTTATATAATACTGAGAAGTTGTAGCACTACCTGCATTATATTCTCCTTCATATCCGCTTCCAGCGTTTATACCTAACTTATCAAAATACATATACCAATGTGCATTACTTGGAGTAGTAGTATCATCATCCGCTCTTTTATGAAAAAACCATTGATCATCTGTAAACTTCCATCCCCCATTACTAAAACCTGATCCTTGAGTATTCCATCCTTTTTTACTAGTACCATCTCCATACCATCCAAAAGTGCGAATTGCAGGAGTCAGTCCATCATGTGAAAAATCATATCCTCCTCCAAGCATTACTAATATACCTTCTTTACCAAAACCCGTAGATCTTACTGTTGTACCTAATTGTAATAAAGTAGAGGTATTACCTGGACTGTAATCCCAAAATGCTCCATCTCCTGCACCATAGGAACCTGGAGGAACACCACCGGTATTATCCCATTCTATATGATAATATTGACTACTAGAACCCATGTCGGTGCCAATATTAGATTGCCAATATAGTGGTGCTTGAGTAGCATCAATTCTAAAATACCAAGCAGCAATAGGAGGAGAATTTAAAGGGTTTGGAACATCATCCCACCCAGTTGATGAATCCACTACCATACTTGCCATAAACTTTTCTTTTTTTCTAAAAGTTACAACAGCATATTCATCATTCTGGAGATTAATTTTAGTAGAGTTAGCCATTTTAAAGCCTTTTCTAACTCCATCTAATGTCAAACTTTGAATACCATTAGCGTCTGAAAAAGCAGAATTGCCAACTTCTTGTGAAAAATAACTTTGTAATCCACCATTATAATCTGTAGAAACGAATGCATGAGTACCACTACCTCCTCCATTTAAATTATAGAAAAACATGCAACCACCATCAACACTAATGTCGACTCCAGTTTCTATTTCTCTCTGAATTGCAGTGTTGCAGTAACTACTATTTCCAGTGTAATAAGTAACACTAAAATAATCTTCTAAATAATCTTTTTTAGCAGAACCAGCGGCTGCTTGTAACATTTTTCTTGCAACTGAACTCATATAAAAAACCTTTTATTTCACATCAACACCAGCTAAAAATCCATAGTAACTAGTACCACCATTATACGATACAAAAGTAAAAACAGTAACAGCATTTGCAGCTGATGCTATTGAAGGAGCAGTTCCTCCTGGCCAATCTACAGTTGCAGGCCAAGTTACTCCATTTGCTCCTGTTCCATCTTGTATAATTACCACAGTAAAAGCAGTAACCCCACCAACACCTGGAGAGGGCACTGATGGATTACTGAATGTAAAAGTAGTTCCTCCACTTTGAACTGTATGTACAAAGAAATTTGAATTATTTAGATCTAAGTCTTGCGTACTATTACTGCCAAGAGTAGATGTAACTACTGTTTCATGGTAAGATCCTGCTGTAACTCTTGAGGATAAATTAACATAGCCACTGGCATTAGCTGTTACTACTTTACTTGCTTCAGATGTACCTAGTGAGGTTATATCATTATAGTTAAGTTCTGCACCAGTAGCAGTAACAACCGTTCCTGCATATCTAAGATTTCCTGTTGGTATAGCAACAACTCCTGTACCAGCACACTGTAATTCCATATCAACATTTTGACCAGATTGAGTATTTGTTGATAATATTACAGTATCAGATCCTACACCAGTAGTTTGGATCTTTAAAAAATTATCTGCAGTTCCTGTTTTTGAAAAAACAATTCTAGGATTTCCATCACTATCAACAATTTTATCTTGTTCATGCATTGCAACATTAACTAATCGTTTATTAGTTAAAGTATCAGAACTTGTTGGTGTTACATATCCAGCAGAAGCATGATTTCCATAACTAAAAGCTGTATCCCAATTTGAACTATTATCAGGTATAACAGCATAAACTCCTGCATTATTTTTTTTCAATATACCATTATCAAATGAATCAAAATCAGCATCTAAGAGAGCGGTTGTAGATGTTGTATAAGCAGAATTCCAATTGGTAGAATTATCACTCACAATAGAATATGATCCAGCTCCACTTCTTTTCATTAAACCATTAGTACTAAAATCAGCATCCAATATAGAAGTTAATGAAGTTGTATAAGCAGAATTCCAATTTGAGAATGTAGACGGAATACCACCGACAGATAATCCTGATAATCTTGCTGAATCAGTTTCTCTTATAATATCCAAAGGACCTGTTTTTAGTCCAGCTTGCCATCTATCAGTATTTTCATTAAAATATACTACCGCACTATCAGTACCAGGTCTATCAACTGCTAATCCTGGTCTATTTGCATTGTTTACAGCAATACCATCATTTACTACAACATAAGGATCAGCAACACGTTGATTACCAACAATAGTAACACCGCTTAAAGTAGCACTCGCTGCAACTAAACCACCACTTGCTCTTATTTGACCTGAGAAGACTGCACTATCATTAACTGTCAATGATCCACCTATAGTAGTACTATCTAAAGTGGTTATTCCTTGTACATCTAAATTTCCTGTTATTGTACCACTATCTGCTAATAATCGATCAGCATTTAAAGTTCCATCAAAAAATCCATGTCTCCATTCTTTAGTACTATCTCCAATATCAAAACTATTATCTACGTCAGGAATAATATTTGAAGTAACATCTGCACTAAAAGAAACTGTATCTGTGTCAGCATCACCTATTCTTAAGGCTCCTCCAACAACAACATCTCCTTGCATTCTTGCATCACCAACTACTCTTAATTTACCTCCAACTGTAACATTACCAGCAAATGCAGGTGAACTATCAGCAGCAGTAAATTTTCCTGCAACTTCATTTACAGCTCCTGTAATATTTTTGGAAGTCGTTACTAGAGTAGATACATCACCAACTGAATCAATTAATTGATTGTGTCTTAATCTTTGTAAATTAAGATTGTCTGTAATATTAGTATGTGGTATCTTAGAATTAGGCATTGGAAACTTTCTCTAAAATCGTTTGAAGCATACCCTTCATATCTGAAACTTCTTTTTTTAAATTTTCTATTTCTAATCTTTGAGCATTCTTCCGTTTATTTATATTGACAATCATACCCGTGTCTTCATCTCTTCTTAAATCAGGAAATTCAGCTACTCTTTGTAATTGTCTTGGTTTATTCAATTTCATCATGATGTAGCAATAGTCCTTATATTAGCAAATACTGGAGGATGAGTTTGTCTTGTTGTGTGCATAGTTATTTTTATTTGATACTCATCAAATGCTTTTAAATCAAAAACACTAAAAGCATATTCTCTAAATGCTGTATAATTATCAGTAGGAGCAATATCGTTATAACCCATACCTTTTACTTGTTTAGTTGTTTTACTAAATTCAACAAAACTTTGATCTGTTAATTTTGATCCATCATCACCAGCTGTTTTTGTTCTAAAATAAACACTAAATTCAGCTCCTTTTGGTCTTACAGCATCCATGTAAACTACAATAGATGTAGCAGATGTTTCTAACTTATAAGGTATAGTTAGATGTTGTGCAGCAGCTGTTCCCCCTGAAGATGCAGAATCAGCTACAAATGATACTGATGATAAAGTATTTTTACCAGTGGCTGCAGCAGCAGCTTGAAAATCAACTAATGCAGCTTCACAACCTACAAAAGATGTGTTAACATTAAAATGAGGGGCAACATTAGCATCATCAGTAATCATAGTTACAGTAAATTTACCTGAAGGATTACCACTAAGTCTTAAAGTTTCATTTTCAGTTGTAGCAATCATATGAGGATTTTTAAGTCTTATAGTTTTAAAAGGTAATAGTTTTATATCACTAGTAGTGTTATAAGCTGTTTCAGATCCTGCAAAACTTTTACTTGTTGTTAAATCTGCTTTTGCAAAAAGTGAAGTTTTCTTAGGTGTTACATTAGGAAGATTAAGATATATTTGATCTATACCATAATTTTCTGTAGCAAGTAATCCTGTTCCTCCAGCTCTTATACTTGCAGTAGCATTTGAATCAGCATTGAATGTATATCCAAAAGGATCAGCATTTACAATTGTTCTTTCACCTAATACACTTCTTCCAAACATTCCATTTATAGAACCACTACTATCAAAACTATTCACTCCATCAGTTGATAATACAACTTTATCACCAGGTTGAAAACCATGTGAAGGATGTCTAACTTTTACTAATGTACTAGCTGCAGTAAATGTTAAAGGATCAAAACTATAGTGACTTAATCCATCTCTAACTGTAGATTCTGTTAATTTTTTAGGTCCTGGATTATTAGCAAACATAACAGCTGTGTGTTTAGTAGCTGTAGTAAATTGAGCTTTATAAACTTTAAATGTTACATCTTTACTATTATCTGCTTCCCAAGAAGTTCCATTAGAAGAACTATAATATGCACCTTGTTCAGTAGATGAATTAAATGTGTAAAATTCTTGTGTACTTCCATATAAGTAATTTAAATTTTTAGCAATATACATCTGATATTGTCCAGCTGGAGCTGAAGTGTATATTACAAATGAACATAATGTGTTAGCAGGCACATATATTGGATGTCTAAATTCAAATTTAAATTCTCTAGCAGCAGCAAAAGTTGTACCAGCAAAAGATCCACCAGGATCAGTTTTAGCTCTGATTTGTGCTGCAGTAGCTGTAACTCTTGTACCAGGAATATATCTAATAGAAGAAGGTGCACCATCTTCACTTGTTGGTCTCATTTCTATTGTGATTCCATAATCATCATCTGCTGGTGCTTTGGCAAAGAATATGCCAATTGCAGTTAATGTACTAGCTTGATCAACAACAAAGGTTTGAGCTGTTGGATTTCTTTGTTCTGCTAGTTGAAGTAAACCTGCTTGAGCCATTTATTTCTCCCTCACAAATAGTCCTACAATAAATGTTTGTAAAACTCGATAATAATATCTTGTTGCTATTTTTAGTTCAAACGGTCTTTTTCCATTACCCCATTCTAAACACTCTTTGAATTCTTTATAAACTTTTTCAGCTGTTCCATTTGCTATGTGTTTACGACCAAGATATCTATAACCTCTTCTCATAGCTTCTCCCCACCATTTATTGTGAAGATTTTTCTTACACCAATCAACTGCATTAGCTTTATCACTAGAAAGAAAAGCACCACTAGATACAGCATGAGTAGCTATAACACAACTATTATTTGAAGACTCTTTTCCTCCATTACCTTTATCACCTTGAACAGCTTCTGACCATGTTTCAGCTATATATCCACCATCACTATGTTTAGCATCTCCTTGTCCAGCTACACCTAATGCAGTAGCACTAGTACCAGTTCCTGCTTGATTATGATAAGCTAATGAATTATTAATATTTTCTATTGTATCGTGATATGTGTAGGTTCCACTCCAATTTGTAACTTGATAATACCCATATTCTTTATCATTGCCTCCATCATCATTTTTTGAAGTAGTTGTATTTGGAGTAGCTGTAGGTTGAGCATTAGTAGTAGGAGTTACTTCAGGTTCTTGCCATACTTGTTCTATTGCTGTATAAGTGTATGATGAAGTAGTACTATATTGATAATAATTTTCATATTGTCCATAACCTTTAAAAATAGCTGTTCCATAAGATTTACATTTAGCTTTATTTGGAGAGGATATATCAATAGCCATAAAAGTGTGTCCATCTGTATTCAATGGCCAACTTATGTCCGCATTACTTTGTAAATAAAATACTCCTCTTAGTATTCCATTAGCAGTTGATGTTACTGGAGTATTTACAGCTCCTCCATTAGTAGCACCACTGTAAGCTAAATTACTTGCTGAAGGAAATGATGTAGCATTTACATATTGTTCACCAGGTTCTTTTAATGAAGAATTACCTGATGCAGAAGTGAAATCTGATTCACTATAAGAAGTATTTACAAATCTAGTAACTTCTTTATTTCCAAAAAATATCCAATGAGGAATATTAGGTCTTAGTCCGGTAAATTCAAAATATATAAATTTTGGTCTGTGCACTGGAATGGGATCATAACCAACTACAGATTCATGTGTTGTTGTTTGATAACCAGTTTTTTGTACAGATACGTCTACATATGGCATTTTATTTCCTTAGTCGTTTGTAACTACTTCGTTTGTACCCTTAACAATAAGTGAAGAGTTAGAAGTTGAAGAATAACTTTGATCAACTTTTCTTCTTACTGTAAAATAATCTCCTTCCGGAATCAATTCACTAGAAGCTATATGTTGAGGTGTTTCAAATTGATTTACATTTTCTATTGAAGTAGCTTTTTGTTGGCTAAAGTCTGCTACTGATTCAGTATACTTAGGCCAAATTGTACTTCCTTTTACTACACATAATCCACCAGAAGCTGCTGAGTCATATGTCATTCCAATTGCTTTATGATATATTTTTGGTGTAAGTACATTTACAGATGGCATTTTATTGATTCTAGCTCTATACTCATCATTATACCAATCGGATTGTAATTTATCCTGAAAATTATCTCCTGTCAATCCTTCCATTTGTCTTATTGTACTTTGATTATTAGGATCATACACTTCCATTTTAGCTAAATTTAATTCAGCTGCAGATAAGGTATATAATCTTTCTAAGTTACCAAGTCTTCTATCAATTCTATTGATATCAGCCATCTTATATCCTTGGTAATTATATGTAAAAGTTCCAGCATCATTTTTATTCATAGTAAATGGATTCAAATGTATTTCATGTAATATCATATCAGCTGGATCAATATTATTTGGCATAGTAGGTTTGACTGCAGCAGTACCATAATTATAAATTAGTTGACCTTGAGGAGTCATTGTTATAGCATCAGTTCTAGGATTAAAATATTTTGCTGTTCCTATTTGTAAATTATCTTGATTCCTTGGTAAAAATTCTATTCTACTGATACCTCCAGAAAAAGTTCCATTGGCTGGATTCTTAGATGGTCTCATATCAATACAATCTGCTAATCTATAATTTTGACCAGCTGGACTACTGAATGAAGGTATTTTATCATAATCTAAGTTTACATATGAATTTGGTCCAAAAAATCCAGTATTTCCAGCACTTGGTGTTGAATGTAAAAAATACCTATACTGTACATTAATTGTACCAGCAGGAGCAGAAACTCCAGACTTTAATGTTCCAGTTCCTGGTCCATAAAAATTATCTGTTTGACCATTATTAAAGTTAAATTTATATGTAATATCTTCATTAGTTGTATCATCAATAACTTTATGAAACTTAAATATATCATTTTTAGTAACAGTGAAAACACCACTAGATAAAGATAAACTTGAATCAGTTTGAAATAATCCAGTAGTAGGATCTGGTGTTAACGTTTTTGTTTTTAAAACAAGAGATCTGTTTTCAAATGTTAATAATTTTGCATTTCCAGCAGGAACATTTCCAGGAGTTGTTGCACCATTTTTATATCCTGTTGTAATAGTTTTTGATGTGGATGTCCCAGTCATAGAGAGATTACTATAGATATCTCCACTATCCATCACCCATAACCATTGATCAGTATCGTCAAAAGTTCCTGTTGTAGTTGAAACTGCATTTGAAGGATTAGTTAATCCTGTTTTTACTACACCTATCGTACCAGTAACAGATGATGTTTCACTAACTCTTGCTCTTGGCATTCTAAATAATAAATTGTTGTCTTGTTTATCAATAAGGTCAAAGTTACCTAAAACATTTTTTAAATTAACAAAACTTGTACCACTTGTTCCAACACTTCTTACATCACCTAGATTATTATTACTATCTAAACTTATATCAAATACATGAGTTTTAAGAGTAGATCCAAATTTATCAACCATTCTTACTTTAGCAGTTCCAATAGTTGTTCCTCCATGATCTCTAGCATTTTTTAAGTTTACTGTTCCATAAGTTGGTATTTCTCCAATCATACCAAAAGAACTATCAATATTTGAAAGAAAATAATTTCCGTAATTAGCACCAACAAATTCATTAGTTATTATATTAATATTTTCATCTACGTTAGGATCGTTTGGTTTTCTAACTCTGAATGGTAATGGATTATCACGAGTAATTTTATTACCTTTGATAAATGCAGTACCACTAGATATTTCAATTGATAAAAAGTCTGTACTTGCACTATCATCTTTTATTGTTATATCAAATTCACCTATTGCACTTCTCTCAATAAAATCTCCAGTAATAGCATCTGTTCTAGCATTTAATATTTTAGCAATATTACCTAAAGTTCTATCTGATGTACTAATATTACTTACAATCTTACCATTCTTAATTTCATATATTGAATAGAATGTATCTCCTGCAGATATCGCATCTTGAGTAGTAAGAGTTAATATAATTTGTAATCTATCAGCACCAGGCGAAGTAAGATTTGGAGTAGCTCCAGCATTATCAAACAATGCTACATTATCTGATGAAGTCACTATTTGTTGAGTTACTTTAAATCCAACTGTTTTAGATGGAGTGGCACTAAATTTATCAAGAACTAATGTTTGAGCTTCCACATGAATTAAATGACCAGCAGCATAAGTGTCAAAAGATGGTACTTCTATGATTGAACCACTTCCCACAGCATCACTAACATTCTCAATAGTTATATTACCTAAAGTCGAAGACAGAACAGCTCCTGGAGCAAACTGTTTGGGTTGAGAGGTATCAGTGGCTACGGATGAACCTCCTGTTTTACCTTTACCCATTCTTACCATAATTACATCTTGAGCTGCATCAGGTATAATTGCTTTTACTGTAGCAAATAAATCTCCATCATTAATTATTGTACCTTTTAAAGCAGCATGACCAGTTGGTAATGAAGTTACTTTGATATATGTGTAAGAAAATGAATCTGATCCTGCGGCTAATGTTCCAGAATTATTAAATATTGCTCCTTCACTTACAATAAATTTAGCAAGTCTTTCAATTTCTTTTTGTATAATTGTTTGAGATTGAGTTAATTCTCTAGCTTGTAATGCTTTACCTGAATTAAATAATATACGGTGGTAATGATCACTGTCTCTATAATCATCATTATATGTACTTAAAAAAGTTGTTTTTGATACGTTAGTAACCATTTTTTATCCTCAAAGTTGAACGACGAGTTTTATATCGTCTGTACTAGCAGTCGTTCGAGTTTGTGCAGAAGCATTATTAATAAAGAATATTTCACCTGAATATCTGTCTACATCAGGTCTTATGTTATGTTGTCCTGTTGCAATTGTTCTTGTACTACCCAATCCTTCAACAGTAATTGTTTCTCCTGATCTAAATGGAGTAAATCCTGATGCTTCATCTTGATGATACCATATTGTAGAATCTTGAATAAAATCTACCCAAGCCTTAGCATTACTGTCTCCTGTTATTTCAACATCATTTGCAAAAGCAAAAGAACTAGAAATTGGTGATGTAACTCTAATTTTCTTTAAACAGTTTCCTGCTGTACCTTGAAACTTATTTCTAGATGCACTGTCTACTAATGGATTTTTCCATAATGCTATTTGTCTATAATCATTATCAACTATCCAATTACCAGAAACATTTCCTTCTGGTTTAATATGAAACATCATAGCTGAAGCTCTTAAATCATTTATTGGATTAGCTCCAAGACCGTTACTATCGTGAGCAAAAACTGGAACAACAGTAGCGTTAGTTCCTCCAGGTGAAGTTATTCTTATATTAGCTTGTTTATAACCAGATCCTAAAAATGGTGATATGTCTGTGGTTCCAGAACTTTCACCAACTTCTACAGCTGTTATAACACCAGATCCTACAACAGCGTATGCTTTGGCTCCATTTCCATCACCTACTACAGTCAAAGAAGTAGTTGCACTGTCATATCCAGATCCACCATTAGTTACTCTATATCCTAAGATTTGGCCAGACACAGCAGCATTTTGAATTGTAAACTGAGCAAATCCAGGATCAGTTGCTGAAGCAGAATCAACTTTCTTTACAGGCATAAAATTAGATGTAGTAAAAAAGTTTGTATCAGCAGTAGAAATAGAATACATAAATTTCCAGATATATCCATCTGCTTCAATTGGTAATGATACATTAGTATGATCTGGTTTAACAGTAGAAACTTGGTTGTTACCTAAAGAATCTTTACCCACTCTTAAACATACGTATACATTATTTTCTGCTGTTTTTACATAATAAGATGTAGCTGGATGTCCTGTAGAATTATCATTATATTGTGCATATTGTGTATTAGTTGTCCAATCTTTGATAGGTACCACATGAGAAAATGCTTCAATAGCTTTTACAGACTGTAAATTATATCTAAACAATCTAGTTTCTCTATCTGTAACATTTGGTGTTGGTGCAACATCTGTATTTGCTATAGGATCCCATTGTTGTGATCTACCAACTGCTATATAGTAATTATTATTAGAATCACCAAGTTTTGTACCCGTCGCTTCATCAAACAATTGACTTAGAAATGTTCTTTTAATTTTATCTGTAATAATTGCTGTCATAATTGTTTCCTATTAAGATACTGTATGTCCTTCACCACCCATCACATACCAGTTTGTTCCGTCCCAGATAAGTGTTGCTGTATCGAATTGTTGAAATGTTACTCCTGTTGATCCTTGAGGGAATTGAGCTGCAGTGATACTTAATACTAAATCACCAGCACCTGATTGTCTTATTACATGCAAGTTAAGAGTTTTACTTGCAGGACCATTAGGTAATGTTACTGTACCAGCACCACCTTGTAATAATAATAAACTTTTTGTGAGTGATGCAGTATCACCATTTGATAATGTTTCTGAAGATAATCCATATTGATTTATGTTTACAATTCCTGTACCTTTGGAAGAAATATCTAAACCTATATTAGCGTCTGTGCTTCCAATAACTGATAAACTAGGTGTATTACCATTTGATACACCAGTAACTTTTATTCTATTTCTTGTGTTTCCTACATCAGTAAATGAAATAACTGGATTGCCTGTAGAATCAGAAAGATGAGTTGTAATTTTAGGAGAGGATATGGTAGGTGAAGCTAAAGATTTATTTGTTAATGTTTGATTATGAGCTTCCATTACCATTACATCATTACTACCTAAAAGAGGTAAAACAACATTTCTATTTGCTGCCAGATTACTTGGTACAAAATTATAATGATGTGATGAATCTAAATCTTTTATTTTAAATCTATCAAATGTAGCACTATCTATAGATGGTTGAGTTAAAGTTTTATTAGTTAAAGTTTGAGATGCTGTATTTAATGTTACTTCACCAGATGCATTAGGAAAATCAATATTTCTTTCTGCAGTTGGATTTACATGACCAATCTTTGTTCTAAAAGATGCTCCAATGAAATCTACACCACTATCAGTAAGAGCAGATACACCAGCACCTCCTCCGCCAACTAATGTGTAAAGTTCAGTAAAATTTTCATTAATTTTAGTACCAGCAGTTCTTAACGTATCGCCTGTACCATCATTAGCTGAAGTACCAGTATTAATTGTTTGTCTTGCCATGTTTTATCTCTTTTTTCTTAACATTATTTATATGTGTAAAATCAAGGTCCTGTTGGATAATGAGCAGAATCTGCACTATTTGAAGAAGAATCAAACAATGTCCTATATCTATGCTCATCAAATCTTGGAAGTAGAATAACACCTGATGGTGAATCTCTATCCATTCTAATTGCTGTTGCAGTTTCAGAATCATCCATTAAGAATGAATTAGGTGTAATCAGTTCTCTAAATGTTAGTGTAGCAGTACTATCCATTATAGTTGTAAGACTTCTTTCTATGTCTTTTTCTACATCTGCTCTAATCATACCAATAGTACCATCACCTCTTTGAATAAGTGTAGTATCTACACTACCAAGTAAATTCATATTAGCTATAGTTTCTGTAGAAGTAGTAAATACTGGTTTTGATCCTGGTCCTGATTCTCTTAATGATTGAATAACATTACCATTTACTAATTCTAAAACAATTTGAGCTGCTAGATGAGCTCCAGCTGGGTGAACAAATAATTTATAAGCATCTTCCCATTGTTGTACAGGAATTGCACTTTTTATGAGAATAGACATTACTTGAAATTGTCCATTATCAGTTAAAAACTTTTGAGATTCTGATCCTAATACACCAGCAGCAGTTTTAATTTGCTGACCTGATGAATTAACACTATCTAAATTATAATCTATAGCAGGACCTACATGAAAAATATTTTCTTTTGGATAGATTACTTGAGGATCATCATTAAAAAATCCACGGAAGAATTGTTGTATACTATATTTGGTACCTTTAGATCTATATAATTGATTTGAAAACTTTATTGCTTCTCTTTTATTTAAGAATCCTCCAAATGTAGCATTACCTAATAATAACTCATCTTCTAAAAATTTTAATAAACCTTCTGGAACTTGAGTAGCGTCTCTACTTGAATATAAATCATGGATTTGACCAGAAGGTTTTCCAGATGAATCCATATATTCATAATATGCATCAAACAATGCTTTTAACTTAGGATAATCAATACCAAAATACTCTGGTAGAATATTATCAACTTCTGCTCTTTGCAGATTTAATAATCTTCTATTAAGATCAGTAGTAGTTTTATCTTGTTCGTATTCCATTAATTTGCAGCATCAGTTGTTACAGGAGTTGTTACAGACAAAGTTGGATCAAATACAAATCTATCATTTCTTACAGGAGCTAGCACACTTTGGTTAGCTGGAACTACAGACAATTTCAATTGAGTTTCACCACCTGATAATGCAGTTGGATTAAAAAATTGTATTGTAACAGTTCCATCATTAGCATTGTAACTTCCAATGTTATCTGTTATTACAACACCTCCTGCAGCTGTAACTATTTGTAAAGTATTAGAATTTAATAAATTTTTGATTAAACATAGTTGACTATTAAAAGTAAATTCTGTAGATGTTACTATAAATGTATCATTATCTGGAACAGCAATAGAAGCAGGAAATTGTAAAGTTTGACTTATCCTGTTGACAGCTAAAGATAATTTGTTTATATTAAATGTTGTGCTGTTACTAGACAAATTATTATTTTGCATGTAAGTAGCTGCATCATTATATGCTTTATTTGTAACAAAAGAAACTATTTTATCCAATTGAGTTGTTGTAACAGTTCCTGGACTAGTTAATAAGGATTTAATTGTTGCAATTAAGTTTGGAACTGATGGTGCAAATCTTTGTTGCATTCTAACATTAGCTCTTGATGATAAAATAGCTGTAGAAGATTCATCAATTAAAGATAACATATTTGATCTTCTAAATGATTGATCAAATTTACCTGTATTATTTGAAAAATAATTTGCTACAGTAGTATCCACATTTGCTTGTACAGCATTCACTGTAAGATCAGTTAACTTAGGATTAAATTGAAAAAATGTATCTACTTCAACAAATGTTGTTACTGGATCTACAAATCTTAGATTAAATGATACTACAGCTAATTGTGCAGCTAAATCTAAAATTCCTAATTTAGTTGCTGATATAGTATCATCAGATACTGAATCTTCAAATAATATAGAAACATATACAGCTCCAAATTCTTGTAATGCATTATCTTGACCACCCCAAGATGTTATATCACTTATCAAACCTCCATAATTTTTAAGAATCATAGCTGAATAATCAGCTGCAGTCACCATTCTATTTTGAGTAGCATATTGAAATGGAGCATTTTGTCTCATAGATTCAATGCTTTCCTTATCTTTACCACCAGCAGAATTGATAAATGTTGTTACATTTAATGTAGCTGATATAGTACCAGAATTGAAAGTAGCTTGGGGAGTAAAAACACTAGCTCCATTTGCTGCAGCACCTTTAGTAGAAAGATACTGTAATTCAATTCTATTTCCTGCACTTGGAGCAATACCAAAAGTAGAACCATCACCAAAAGATAGTTCAAAGAATCCATTTGGAGATTCTTTTAATATATAAACTGTTGAATTAGCACTTAGACTTGTTGCCTTAGTTATATTTTGAAAGGTTGTAGATTGTGTTGATGTAGTACTATCAAATACTTTTACTGTTACAGATTCAGAATTCAAAGTTGTATCTGGAATAATATAAACAGGATTATCTTCATATTCTCCAACTAAAAATGTTTTAGTTTTTAAAGTACCTTCAGATATTGGAATTCTATTCAAACCATCAGAAGTTTTGAATTCATAAAAACCACTACCATTATCTGTAGCTTCAAATGGTTCAATAGTTTGGAATACATAACTTATATCATCTACTGTCGTATTAAATTTAGTATATGCTGGTAAACTTACTTTAGATGCTCTTCCTGCAGCAGTTGAATTGAATGTAAGTCTTACCGTTCCTATAGAAGATGCATCTGTATCAGGAATATAACCTATACCCTCAGCTAAAGAAACCATAGAAGATCTTAATTGAGCTGTTGGTAAATAAGATTCATTCAATGCAAAGTTTGCTATAAGACCATTTATGTGAGTATTATATGCCAGAACATCTAAAATATTATTTAATCCTGAAGCCTCAAAATTATAATCTTTAAACTCTTCTTTATTTTCAAAGAAAGTTTTTAAATTACTTTTTATATTATTAAAGTCTAACGCTGTTGATCTTATTGTTGTCGCCATTTTTCTATCTCAACCTTGTAACTGTAGTAGTAAATGTGATAAATTCGGAAGTATTCACAACTTGATATTCTATAGTCACACTTAGATCATTTCTTTCCGCATTTATATTTGTTTCTAATCTCAGCAATTTAGCTCTTGGCTCGTATGTATTACATGCTGATATTATTTGTTCTTTTAATTCTTCTTCTGAATCATCATCCGCTAATTCAAATAACATTGCTCTAATATTAGCACCAAAAAAAGGTTGGAATGGTTTTTCAAAAAAATTAGTTTGTATCAAATTTTTTAATGCTTGCGTAACAGCTGCAGCATCATTTTTTTTAAAAAGTTCACCATTAGGTTTGGCAGTAAAAGATAAATCTACATCTCTGTATTGACGAGTTCTACTAGTAACAATAGTACTAGTATTTTGCTTACCATCCTGGGTAGAAAAAACTCTAGTTGTTGCCATGTTTAACCTCTTTAACCATTATTTATGGCTCTTTGTCCCCAACATTAAATCCTTTTTCTTTAAGAACAAAATATGCCCAAGGATAATAATATAAACTACTTCTTGACAGATTATCTCCCCAACAAGCCTTGCCTGTTGTTCTTATATCAAAATGAATTAACTCTCCACCTTTACTTCTACCAAAAAATGCAGCTCCTTTATTTGTGTATATTCCTATACCAGTCAATCCTTCATCACAAGCAATTCTCAATAGTTGTGCTCTTTGTTGATTATTTAAACCATATACAGAAATATCAACAGCATTTCCAAGTGTATGTTGACTTGTTAATCCTGCACCTTTACTTTTTGTTTTAGGATTCTTTGGATTTCTAAATCCACTTACAACAGTTAGTTTTTTTCCAAATTTTATAGAAACTCTTTCCAATTTTTGAATCAAAATAGGATCTACTCTTCTAGCTGCTTCAGGTATACTCCAAATTAAATTATTTGAAGTTCCTGCAACAGGATATGTTATATTAGGAATAGGAGATAATGGTTCTCTTAACATACATTCTACTAATTCACCCTGTGATAGTTTATGACCATTATATTCTGTTGATACTTCTCTGTTAAAAGTTCCTGTATAATCAGATCCTAATTTAGGCATTGTAATTATTAATCTAGCAGTTATTACAGGCCTTCTTGCAAGATCACAATCTAAACTATCATAAGATAAAATTAACTGTTCAAAATAAGCATTATCTTTTAAGTAAGCAGCTATGTCAAATAATCTTTCACTTGATTCAAAACCATTTGCATCTATTGCTCTATAAACTACAGCTCTACCTTGTGATTTCAAATCATTTATACTATTTTTCTCAATTGTTTCTGTAGGACCAGGTTTATATAATCCTTCAGTGGCTTCTAATGACACACCAGCAAACTCTTTTTGATTTCTTTTAATTTTATCAAATATAATAGTTTGTAAATATAATGCAGCAGCTATTTCTTTTCTTTTTTGCAAATCTTTTATATGCAACATATTAGTAGGATCTTCTGTACCTAAAAATTTAGATATAGACATTCCATTAGCTATTTTTGTTGCAATAGTAATATCTGCTTTTGTAAATGGATTAAATTTAGGATCTGGAGGAAAAGAAGATAAAACATATCTAGGTATATGAACAGCTGCATGATCAGGATGAATTGGATCAGTAGCAGATCCTGATAAAAGAGTAGATGATTCTCCATCTAAAACTCTTCCTACTGCAGGAGGTACAGCATCATTATATGTTCTACAAATAGTATCTTCTTCTAATAAACTTTGAATAAATTGTCTATTGTTTCTATTACTTGAAGCTCTTAACTTGGATCTAGCTGCTTCTACTGTAAGATCAATATTAGATATTCCATTATATCTAACAGTTTTATCCAAATTATCTTTTATAAAGTTACCATCATCAATAGCTACATTTCTTATTCCACCTTGAGATTTACTAACAAAATTTGCAACTGTATTAGATGCATTATCTGGATTTACAAAGGTATCCATTGCAGTATTAGTAGCTGTATATCCAGCAGCAGAACCCTGAGTATTTTCAGCATAGCCTTGGGAATTAGTTTCATCAGCAGTAATTGCTTGTAAAGCTGTTCCTTGTAAATCACCATGAAATGTTGGAGCAGTAACTGCTGTTTTAACATCTATATTGTTACCTGAGAAGTTTACTCCTTCTCCACCTATTATACTTCCACTTCCTCCTTGTATTGTCATATTGTTTGCTGATAAACTTATATTATCTGAAGTAGTATTAATATGTGTTTTTGCAGTAACATTCATTTTACCACCAGAAAACATTGATAAGTTTTGTCCTATATTATTTTCTAAGTCTCCTTTTACATTATGTTGATGATTTCCTAATATAACATCAGTTTGTTTTTCTGTAACATAATTAGTTAGATTACCAATAACTCTATTAATTGATCCTTTAGAAACTGTTTTAAATTCAGAACCAAAAATGTTTTCTGTTTTATTACCTCTAGTAGTTATATTGAAATCAAGACAATCAATATTAAACTCACCTTTAACTTTCATTGTCACATTACCGTTGTAAACTACGTTAGCATCTCCTTCTACAACTAATACTTGATCACCACCAGTAATATCAACTTTATTACCAATTGAGTTTATACTAACTCCTCCATCTGGTCTAAGTTCTACTCCTGCTCCTGAATTGTGATAAATTAAAATTCTTTCATTACCTGGTGTATCATCAATTTCAAAACTATGGCCAGTAATTGATTTTTGAATTCTATTTAATCCATATGTTGAGTTTATAAACTCATCTGCAAGTGCTTCTTTAGCTTGTGTAGATCCAGAAGCTAATTTTAAATCATTTCTATCTTCACCTCTTGCTTCTTTGTTAGCATTACTAGTGTACATGTATTCTGGAACAGGATGTTGACCAGTAACATCTTCTGGTAAATTATTAGTTGTTGTTCTGCCTAAATTTTCAAGCTCTTTATCATTAAAATCAGACATTTATTTCTCCAACGTTGCTAATGTTTCTTGATCTAATGGATCAGAAGTTTTAGGATCATAGTCTTCTGAATTAGGCCTCTTCAAACGACTTTTTAGTAATACTTGAATATCTAATGCTTCAGTATTTACATCATAAACCCATCCAACATCTTTTGCACTAAAAATTTGTATTCCAGGTTTTGCTGTAATTATTTGTTCTAACAATTCTACTAAGTTATCAACTTGTCCAGGTTTTATTTTATTATCTTGAGATGTTTCATCTACATTGATTCCAATAATTATTGATTTCTCAAAATGATTATTTGTAATACATCTAGTGTTTTTTGATTCAATTTCTAATGGTCTTCCTCTATAAGTTATAGAATCATACCCAATATAAAAATGTTGATTGATACCATGATTATAAGCATCAACATACAATTGATGATATTCTTCAACAGTTGTATCTTTTTTAGGAAGAAACATTACAATTACTTCTTTTATATCTCTTTCTAAATTTAACACTTCAGGAGTTATTTCATTTCCTATAATAGGTTTTAACACTTTACCATCTAATAAAGTATTTTCTTCTCTCCATAAATTTTTAAATATATCTGTTCTTTGTATTTCTAAATCTAATGGTGAAATATCAGGATTAAGTAAATTATTACTGGCTTTGTTGTTTATTTGTTTTACTAAATCAGATAATTCAAGCAATGTTTTATCAGAATATTCTGTTAATATAAGAGCAGCTTTATCATATCTTTCATTATTAGCAAACTGAACTACTTTTTGTAAATCTTCTTCAGTGATATTTTTTGCAATACCATCCTTGTATAAAGCAGGAGATAAAATACTTTCTGCAGATCTAAATGTTTTTTCTACTAAGTTTTCAATTGTAGATCCAAATCCACTTTGTGATTTTTTTAGTAGTTGAGATGAAGAGTTTAAAATGTTGGCAACAGCTTTATTAGCTACCTTACTTTGAGATGATATAGTTTTATATGCATTATCAATAACACTTTGAATATTTGGATCATCATGTTCATCTAAATCAATTAATCTTCTAACAGCAGTTTCAATTTCAACCTTTTCAATATTTTCAACATTATTCTTTAGAGCAGTTGATAGAGCTTCAGGATAAGGAGCAGATATTACTACATCTAAAAAACCATTTTGGGAATTTTCTGATACTCCTGTTATAGCTGTATAATTAGTTATTTCATCACTAGTGAGAGTTTTTATTGTTTTATTACTAGCTGATTTATCTAATTGCATTATACTCAAATCTTCAACTTGAGAAGGTTTAGATTCTTTAACTCCATCTACAACATTTTGAGAAGCATTTACTACAGTCTTGAATCCTCCTTTTATCTCACCATCTTCTGTAAATAAATGAGACTTTGCAACATCAAAGTTTTTTACAACAGTATCAACTTCAACAGCTCTTGTTTCATCATTTAGAGAAGAATTAAGTTCATTTACTTTATCTTGGAATTTTTCTCTGTTACTCATATTATCCTACTACAAATTGTTGTGAAGATTTGTAATTTGCTGTTACCTTCAATGATTCATAATATCCATCAAAGGCTTGTTTAGCATTTTGTTGTCTCTCATTCAATTCATTATCTGAATAAGCAGCTACTTCATATTTTCTTAAAAAATACCATGTAGCATTAGATTCTCCTGGACCTTGATCAAAGTTAGTAGTTTTAAATGGATCAGATAAATGATTCCAAACTTTATGAGCTGGATTTGTTTTCATATCTATTATTAAAAATTCTAACTGAGTAAAGAAGTCTTCCCAAGGCTTGTTTCTAGTTTCAGCAAACGACACTAATTGCTGATATCTTCCAACATTAGCATTCCATTGTGCTAATCCAAAAGAGTTTTCTATTGAACTTCTATTTTCTGCAGTTGGATCCAGAAGTGATTCTTTCATAAGGTTGCCTGTTATACCAGCTGCAGCTCTTGTAGATAATCCAGCTTTAACTAGATACTGCATTATAATAATCATTTTTGTATTAAAATCACTGTCACCATTATTATATAATGTTTCTAGTTTTTTGTCAAGTATTATACCTTGAGTAACATATTGAGAAGTTAATGGTTGCCCTGGATTTGTTTTATCAATTCTATCTCTTTGTACACTAGAAGGAATTCCTTGATGTCCTAAACTTCCTAATATTAAAGGTTTTTGTGAAGCAGATCCATCTAAGAAAATTCCAAACACAAAAGCACCTTCTAACAATTGAGGAATAAGTCCAATACCAGATACTCCTCCTTCAGTAGTAGGAATCATACACTTTGCATAAGGTAAATCTTTATCAGGAACATCTGGAGAATGTAAACCGATTACTCTTATTTGTACTCTATCAAATAAACCATCTTTTGAAGAACCAGTAACACTTCTAACAACTCTAGCAAGAAACCATCTATTATTATCACCATAATAATTCATGTTGTTAATGGCCTTTCTGCTATTCTACCAATACTAGCTACCACATTATGTCTACTTCTTGGTATATCTATTATGTGACGTTTAGCTGTCATAATATAATTTCCTGACCTTTTCTCATCATCTAATTTAAAGTTTTCAGGATCAGAATTTAACATTTCTAATTCTATTTGATGTCCTACACTTACATTAATATTATTCAATGAAAATAATAAACCAGGAACAGTAATAGTATGTGGATTTCTAAACAGATATTTTATAAAATTATTTTTTATTATTGTTAATCTTTTTGATATTTCTCCTCCATAGTATCCTTCTAAACTAGATTCAGTAAAAGCATTCATGGAAAATGTAAAATATTTTCTACTAGTATATTCTTCTAATGGATCTGTCTTTAATCCATCTGGATCTGTTGATTCTCTAAATCTAGTATCAATTGGAATAACATTTTGATCTGCAGGAAGAATACCAATTGCTGCAAGTTTTTCATATTCTTCTTTCATGTTTATTTGAGCATTCATAAACTCACCAGTGTTAACATCAAGATGAGAATAATTAGAACCTATGGCTCCAAGTTTTGCCATATCTAAAGTTCTTTCTAATCTACCAGAAGAATAATCACTTACTATTAATGCTTTTTCTTCTGGTGTTAAATCACCAGTTCCTCCGGCTAATGGTGTAGCTCCAACAGAATATATAAATGGTTTACCTTTATTAAATGGATCTCTTTCTAAAATACTTTCTAAATCAGTAAGTATTCTTTCTTTATATCCCAAACTACTAAATAAAAAATATGGAAGACCATTTTCAGTATGCATTTTGTTTACTATATTAGAAGCAGCTTCTAATGGTGTCATCCAAGGAACAATGTATCTTATTTCTGCTCCTTCTGGTTCTTTACAATAATCAGGAACAAGACTTAAATTTAAATTTTCTGCTAATATTTTGGATACAACTTCTTTAGATGTTCCAGTGTATGATTTACTGATAGGTCTAAGATAACTAAAGTAAGCACAATTTTCTAATATATCTAATTCTAACAGAGAAGTTGTATCATTAACTTTTACAGTTCTTCTTATACTTGTAATCATAAATGTTTTTTCAATTAATCCTTCTTGACTTGCAGGATTTTTCAATACAATTTTTACTCTTTCTGTACCAGACATTTGAGTAATTCTATACAAATCATTATCATCAGCTATAACTAATTTACCAGTTAGGTAAGGTATCATTATATTTTCAAATATATTAAGTTCTACAGCAGTAGGAGCAGCTGTTTCTTGACCAGCTATATGTAATTTAAGATTGTCTCTAAATCTTTCTGATGAAATTGATATTTCTACAATTTCAATTTGTTCAGCTGATAATAGTTGCATATTTTATTGTCTCAAAAGTCTTTGAAATTCAGAATGAATTTGACTTACTACTTCTGGTGTGAATATTTTTATTAATCTTAGATCGTTATTTTGATTTGTTAATCTATCTATATTTCTTATTTTAGTTAATCCGCTTGTTCCAGATGTTTCATTATCTACACCTCTTCCTGTATCAGTTAAGATAGGAAGATCTGCATAATTACCATCTGTATCTTCATAATGATGAATTGCTTGGTCTTGATCACTAGTTGATAATATTCTTAAAATAGATGTACTTGCTCCAGACCATTGAGTTGTATCAGACACACCTCTTACAGAAAACAAATCAACATTATCAGCAATTGTATTAGATGATAATACAGCAGTAGCTGTTGCTTGATTACCTGATGGATCTGTTGGACTTGAAATAGTAACTGTAGGAGCACTTACATAATTATCTCCTCCTTCTGTTACAGTAATAGAAGTAATATTTCCTGATGCATTAATAACAGCTGCAGCCTTAGCTCCACTACCTGAACCACCAGAGAATGTAATAGTAGGTAAAGAAGTATATCCAGAACCACCTGAATTCAATGTTATAGATCTAACTTCTAAAATTGGTTTAACAATTATCTGTCCTAAATCTAAATCTTTAGATAAAATTTTTGCTTTGAATGGTGGATTAGAAAAAGGTTCTCTAGCAACAATATCTCCAACATAAAATTTACCATGTAAAGATCTATTAGTTGATAATACTGTATTAGGATAATATTTTTTGGATAAAGTAAAAATTTCACTTTCCGATAATGGCCATCCTTGTTGTCTTAGTTTATCATTCAGTAAATAAAATGTCCAATAATAATCTTGAGTACCATATAATTGATAAGATAGGTTATCTGGTCTTTCATTATCTTTTATGTGATACAGTTCATAAAATGATAAATCATCTTTAAATTGATCTACAATATCTACATAAGCTGTTAAATTTTGAAATGCAGCTGAATTTATCTCATCTCCAAAATTATAACTTACAAATGGAAAATTTTTAAAAAAGGACATTAATAACCTCCAGTAGCTACTTCACGTTTAGTGAGAGTTCTTACTTCTGTAAATTGAAGACTTAAATCTGTTTCTTGAACTTCACCATCTGTATGAAATGACATGCCTGTTGGATTATAGTTTACATCAACGGCAGATAAGTGACAAGGTAAAATTCCTGTAGCAACATTTTTTACCTTTCCTAAATTAGTTTTGTATAATAACTTAATATGAAATTCAGATGGATATCTTAATGCTGCAGATACACCAAAATTATTAGTTTGTTCAGGATACATTTCTTCTCTAAAAAATTGTATTATACTTTTTACAGATCTAGCTTCGTCTGGAGAAGTAGGAATCATTTTAAACGTAAACCTAAATGATCTTAAATTAGGTCCTTGTAACATAGATCTACGATTAGGGTTTACAGCTATTCCTGTTGTAGTACTTACTGCACCTGATACTTCACTACTTACTCTTCTTGATAATCTTAACAATGCAATTTGTGCAGCTTCAGTTTGTGCACCTTTTCTTAACAATTCTGGTAATGCTTCAAAAGATTCTGTAATAGTACCATATGCATTAGATAACATTTGCATTCCAGTTTGATTACTCTGTAATCCTTGTTCTATTGCATTACCCAATATTCCTAAATCTATATTAGTGTAAGATACTGTATCCTGAAACTGTAATGCATTAGGAAGATATAATCTACAAGTTCTTCCTTTACCAATGTATTCAGGTAGTGGAGGTCTATCATCTCTTTTTGCATCTTGTATTTGTTTAGGAGTAGGTTGAATTGGTTTAATATCAACTTCCTTATTACCTGGTCCTACAGTATTATAATTATCTGAATTATTATCTTTTTTAATACCTAATAGATCAAAACCACCAGCACCTTTACTAATATCTGTTACTAACGAATCAGCAAATGCACCTAACGGTTTAGGTGTTTTTTGTTTAGCAGTAAATGTGATATATCCTCCATAATCTTGTACGTTTTCCAATGGAAATCTAAGTTGTTGAGGTGCTGTATCATTTACATTACCAGTACCTGGATTAATTCTAGCAGTTAATCCACTTGCAACTGTATCGAATACATTTGATAACGGATTTGCTTTTGCAAATAGATTTGTGATATCTACCATTTAATTCTCCACTAAATACAAAATAGTTAACAATATTTATAAGGCAATAATGGCATATTCTGGTCGCTATAAAGTCAAAAACAGATCCAAGTACAAAGGTAATGCTGATGAAGTAGTGTTTAGATCACTATGGGAAGCTAAAGTTTTCAAGTGGTGTGATACTAATTCTCAAATAAAATTTTGGGGTTCTGAAGAAGTTGTCATACCTTATTTCTATGAAGTAGATAAAAAATATCACAGATATTTTATGGATTTAAAAATTACTTATAGTAATGGTAAAACAATATTAGTGGAAATAAAACCTGAAAAAGAAACTATTCCTCCTGATTTCAAAGGAAAGAGAACAAAAAGATATATTACAGAAGGAATGACATATGTAAAAAATATGAATAAATGGGCAGCTGCACAAAACTATGCAGCAGATAGAGGATGGGGATTTGAAATATGGACAGAAAAACATTTACAAGCCATGAAATTATTACCCAATCCTAAGAATGAACTTAAACCTCTTCCTAAGCTAAAAAGATTAAAACCACTAAGATCTAAAAAAAGAAGATAAATACTGTTATGGCAAATTTGTTTAGAAACTTAGAACAACAGGCATTTAAAGCAGGGATTACTCCTAGAACTCAACAATCCAGAGAATGGTTTAGGAAAAAAGCTGCTGGTCTTAGAAGAATTAATAGAAATGCTTTGATGAGAGAAAAAGAACTAATAAGTTCTCCAAAGCATATTATTGGTTCTATGCAAATGTTTTTTTATGATCCAAAGACAAAAGATACATTACCTTATTATGATACATTTCCTCTTTCTGTCATAATAGGACCAGCTGATGGAGGATTTATGGGATTAAATTTGCATTATCTTCCTCCAATATTGAGAGCTAAATTTTTGGATAGCTTGTTAGATTTAGCAAGTAATAAAACATATGATGAAGATACAAAATTTAATATTAGATATAGTATGTTAAAAAGAGCTGCAAAATTTAGATATTTCAAACCATGTATAAAACATTATCTTTCCAGTAATGTAAGAAGTAAATTTTCTACAGTTTCTGCTACTGAATGGGAAATTGCAACATTTTTGCCAACAGCTCAATGGAAAAAGTCCAATTCCAGTAATGTTTATTCTCAATCAAGAAGGATGATTTAATGGTACAATCAATTGATCAGTTAAAAAGTTTAGTAAGTGCTAAAGATGGTATAGCACGTCCTAATCTTTTTAGAATAAAATTTCCATCATTACCAGGAGCATCATCAGAAGAAATAAACATTTTATGTAAAGATGTTCAACTTCCAGGAAGACAAATTTTAAGTAACGAAAGAAGAATTGGTCTTAAAAGAGAAAAAGTACCTTATGGTTATGCTGTAGAAGATATATCTTTAACATTTCATGTTTTAAATGATTATGGTATAAAAGAGTATTTTGAATCTTGGCAAAACCTAGCTATAAATCAACAAACACAAGAAGTTGGTTATCAGAGAGGATATGGAGGATATGCTAGACAAGTTGAAATAGAACAATTCAAGAAGGTGACAAAACTTCCTAATAAATTTACTTCAAGTATATCTAAAAGTTCTAATTCATTTCTACCTAAGTTAAGTGATCTTGATATAGTTCAAAGTTTTTTTGGTATACAAGATGAAATAAATGATTTAGTTGTTTATAAATGTAAATTAATTGATGCTTATCCAACTACATTAACAGCTATTCAACTTAATAATGAATTAGATGGAGTTGTAGAATTGAACATACAATTGTCTTACACAAATTGGGAATCACCATTTGTACTTTCTCCATCTAATATAAAAGATGCAATTCAAACTAAAATAAGTTCAACGATAGTAGGATTTTTAAATGACGGGATTAATAATTTAATTAAAATATAATAAGGATTTGATATGGCACTACCCAGACTAAATGATGTACCAAAATATACATTAAAAATACCATCAACAAAAAAGGAGATTACTTACAGACCATTTTTAGTTAAAGAGCAAAAAGTTTTACTTATGGCTCTTGAATCTCAAGATGATAAACAAATATTACAAGCAGTATTAGATACAATTGAAGCATGTGTACTTGATAAAATAAATGCAACTAATTTAGCACTATTTGATTTAGAATATGTATTTTTAAAAATTAGATCTGTAAGTGTAGGAGAAGGAGCAGAAGTTACAATAAAATGTCAAAAGTGTGAGAATCCAGTAAAGACTAAAATAGATTTAAATAGTATTACTTTTGATAAAATGCCTGAAAATAGAATTAAAATAAATGACAAATATACTATACAAATGATGTATCCAACTTTTAATACTACTATATCAGGAGTATCTAATTCTACATTAGCAGAACAAGTATATATTTCTGCAATAGGATGTTTAGATAAACTACTTACAAATGATGAAGTGATAGATTTTAAAGATGAAACAGAAGAAGAAAAAAAGGCTTTCTTAGAAAGTTTAACTGCTCTTCAGTTTGAAAGTATAATTGAATTTGTAAATAATTTACCACGTTTGAGAAAAGAAGTAGAATATAAATGTGAAGAATGTAATACTATTAATAAAACTACCCTGGAGGGGTTACAAGATTTTTTATCCTAGGCCTTTCCCATGATTCTTTGACAAATCATTATCATGTAAATTATCAGTTAATACAAAACCACAAATATTCCTTAACTGATGTAGAAACAATGATACCATGGGAGAGGGAAATTTATTTAACTATGCTTATTGATGATATTAAAAAACAAAATGAAGAAGCACAAAAACAAAATATGCAAAGGTAAGTCATGTCTAATTTAAAAAATGTAGTAGAAGAACTACAAAATCAGCAGGAAGGTCTTAATGATGTTAATTCTAGTATTCAACAATTAATTAAGATACAAACAGATCAACTTAAATCAGAAAGAAGACAAGCTGGTGATGACTTAGAAAAACAAATCGAATCTAATCGAAAGAAAAAAGCTGGAACACAGTCAAGAGCTCCTGCTCCTAGATCTTTTGCACAAGGTTTAGGTCAAGGTACTGGTATTAGTGCAGTACTTGGAGGTGTCCAAGGTTTATTTCCTTCTTTTGCTGGTGCTTTAGGTGGTGCATCATTAGCAGGATTATTAGGAAAATTTACTGGAAGATTAGTATTAGGATCAATTGGTTTCTTTTTAGGTAAGGAGTATTTGGATAAACATGTAGATAAACTTACTAATATGTTAAATTTAGATACTATCAATATATTTGGAGAAGATTATGATACATCTAAAATAGTTTCTGGATTAACTGGAGCATTTGCATTAGTATTAGGTCCTGCTGCAATAGGAGCTGCTGTAAAAAGATTCTTTGGAGGAGCTTCATTTAGAAATCAAATACTTGGAGGTCCTTCTGGTGGTGCTGGTCCAAGAAGAGGATTTGGCTTTATAGGAAGATTAGGATTAGGTGCTGCAGTTCTTACAATAGGTAGTTTATTAGGAGATAAAATTGGTGAATTAACAAGCAATCAAGACTTAGATGATGCAGTAACAGCAGCTGCTTCAACAGCTGGTTTACTAATGATGTTTAACCCAAAAGTTGGTATACTTGCTGGTTTAGCTGTTTTTGCTTATAAAGGTTTTCAGGCTTTAGATAAATGGCTAGATGGCAAAAAAGCTGAAGCTATGAAAGAGTTACAAAGAGAATTAGATAGTACAGTAATTCCTGGCACTACCAAATATTATTCAGATATGTCAGCTGAAGATTTTAGAAATTTAGAAGAAAAATCTTTAGGATTTAATGTAGCTTCAAGATTACAAACTAGAGCAGCTGATGCATATACTGGAGGCTATATGGAAGCATCTGGAAATGAAAGTGCTTCATATAGAACCAGAGCAGCAGAATTAGGAAATGCTGCTAAAATAGCTATGGTTAATATGAGTTTAAAAGATGGTAATAATAAAAAAAGAGTTATTGATGCAAAACTAGAAGCTGCTGTTGAAGGTAATGCTTTAGTTGCATCTGAATTAGCAAATTTTTATTATAATAAGTTTGGTTCGGATTACTTATCAGCTATAGATAATGATTTACAAAGAGCTGATGGTATATTTGCTCCAGGTCTATATGGAATAACTGAAGACAAAAGAAAAGCATTTTTAAATAATATTAATAATTTACAAATGGAGAGAATGAGAGGTTCAGGAGATGGAAATTATGACTCTCTTATTTTACAAAATACCAGTGGTGCTAAAAAACCAGGATATTTAAGTAAAATTACAGGAGCAATTAGTAATTTTATGGGAAGAGGCTTAGCTGATATATCTAATCCTGGAATGACTAATCAACCTTCTGTGTTTATTGATAATAGTAACAGCAATAATAGTACTGTTAATAACAATGGAAAAACCTCCGCAACAAGTTCTGGATCAAGTGGTTCAGCCACTGACTTTGATGTCATATTTGATCCATTAGTTATATACGGAGGTGGTTCTAAAGGAGTTAGTCCAGAATATTAATCTTCGTTAGCTAACTTAGAAAAATAAGCCATAGTGTCATCATCATCCAATGCAGTCTCTGCAGTTTTAGCTTTAGGAGCTGGTTCTGATTTTATTGGTGGCTCTGGATCAGTTTTAAAGTTATCATATGGAATCTCATCATCTAAAGCAATCTCTTCTTTTACAGTACGAGGAGAGCTTTCTCCTAATACAGAAGCCAATCTTACTTTTAATTCATCATAAGACTTATAATTCTTAGGATCAGTCCATTCTGATAGATCTTGTTGTTTGTTATAGATCTCTTCTAACTTTGCTTCATCATCTGATATTGCAGATGGTGATTTAAAAGTAGATGTATCATAATTAGGATATCCTTCTACTTTTCTAATCTTTAAAGTAAAGTCTGCACCCTTCCACATATCAAATGGATTGACTGGTGACTCATCTGGAAATTGAGGTTGCATACTATCCATAATCTTATCAAAGATCTTTTTACCAAATCTAAATAGTTTTACAGTACCATCATTTTCCGGATTAGCAGGATCATTAACAATAAGAACATTAGCTACATATCGTAAGTTTCTCTTACGTTGTCTTACTAGTGCCTTAGCAGCATTAGAACCATCTTGATTCCAAAGTCTACTATTCATTTCACCAACAGGATCTTGTTGTCCAATAGATGTTAAAGATTTCTCAATATACCATTGACCAGTTGGTCCTTTGAAAGCATGTTCCCAATATCTAACCCATGGAGTAGCAGCTCCTGCATCTCCTGGTAAGAATCGAATAACAGCATAACCATTACCAGCTTTATCTCTAGTAGGTTTCCAAAATCTATCATCAGTGAATGTTTTAGGTTCGGCAGGTCCATTGCCTGCCATTTCAACTAGTTTAGATAAATCAGTTGATTTACTTTTTAACTCTGCAAAGCTCATATATATCTCCTATTGTTTATATTCAGTGTGTACAGTGTATATTATTATATTACTTTTTCCAGATCCAGGCAACTAGTGCATCTCTGGTTCCTTTATTTATTTGATTAACTTTATGGAAAGTTCGTGAATCAAAAAATAATGTTTCTCCAACTTCCAAAGGTACGGGATGAACACCTTGATCATTTCCTTTAATCCAAAATTCACCACCGGATAAATCATCACTCTTAGATAAAATAGTAGAAGTAGAAAAAATTCTTCTTAACTTTTCTCCAGGTTGATCAATAGCATCACGATGCATTTTAAAAAAATCTCCTTGAACATACTTTATGTATTGAAGCTCACCTATCTTGTATTGATCTTTAAACAGAGAATCATTCCATAAAGGAATTATATCTAAAATTTGATTACACAAATTAGGATAATTTTCTGGTATAACTGGAGCTATAACACATTTTCTACTAGAAGGATTAACATAACTATTTTTTTGTCCTGTTTGTTCATTATAGTTTACTACAGTTCCAGGACGAAAATCCAAATTATCAGATATTAGTCGTTTAATATCCTCAGTACTTATTTGTTTTCTTTTTATATAAAGTTTTTGTAAATCATATTCCATATCAATCCACTGGTAATGTATTTCCTCGAGGCAAAAAATTTAAATTCTGTGCCTCTGCTTCAACTTTTTCTTTAATAGATGGTGCAATGTATTTGTTTACATCCTCTACTTCTAAATCAACTATAAATTCACAAACATATATGATAGCATCCATATAAGAAAGTTTATGATCTTTTACGGTACTTTCTATTAGTTTTGTAAATCTTACTTTTGTTAAAAATTGATTTTCTTTTTCTGTAGGGTTTGATTGTTGGGTTGTCATCTTCGTACATTTCCTGTGTATAAACTGCACCTATATCTTCGTAGAAAAATCCAACGCTTCTCTTAGGAGTACCATCAGCATTATATGCCATATGATCTTTTCGTACTCTATATTTAATTAAATGTTGATGATGTTCACCATAGAATAGATCTTTGTATACACCATCTCTCAAATAACTTTGAAGATTTGATAAATAGGTATCTTCTATATTGAAAGCATCTCTTTGTTTAGAGTCATTAGATTTATTCCAGTTCTTCATACCAGAAAGTTTATCTTTACAAGTTTTAATCCATCCTTTAACTTTTTTAGGAGATAATGGATGGTCGTCAGGTAAAAATCTGATATCTTCATGGATAGTTAAGTTAGCTGAAGTTTTTTTGTTTTCTCTAGCTTTATTTATACGGTCTCTTAAAACTTGCCTTTGAGCTTCAGTAAGGTTACGTTTCCTTCTAATTTTTTTAATTGGTCTGTTCATAATAATATCCTCCATTAGATTATTATCGCATAGCTCATTAAAAAAGTCAACAGTTAATTTAAATTATATTTTACAAAAGTATTTTACGTTCTCAACTCTAAACGATCTAAATGCTTCTTTGTTAATATCCCAAGCTCTAATAACTTTGTCATTAGGTTGAGTCTCTTTACCTTTCAATTCATAATTAATTTTATCAGGATTAAGAGTACATATCATGTCTCTCTCTTCACCATTTACTTTTGTAAATATTACATTACAATCAGATTCACGTAAATCACGTATCATTTCATCTCTATAGAATTCCATTTTTTTATCCCCAGTCATTATCTAATCCAGTTGTTTGTCTATAACGATCACCATAATACTGTTCAGCATATTTAGATTCATCTGTATAATAGAAATCATCATTAGTTAATCCATTATATTGAACACGTTTAGCTCTAGCTTGTCTTTCTTGTTTACGCATAAACTTAGCTGACTCATTCTTGAGTAATCGTACAAATTTTTCTTGTGGTGTTAATCTCTTAGCCAATTTATTAGTCCTCCTATTCCTTCAACAATAATTGTAAGTATAATTAGTATGCTTAAAAACATAAAACATCCTACCACTGCTCCCATTATCATATCTCCTTTCAATAATGTCAACAATTAATTTAATAATTCGAAAATTTCTTTCCAATTTTTTACTTTTGTAATTTCTTCTTTATTACAATCAAAATTCATATTATGACCATGTTCAATCAATATTGAAGATAATCCCCAATCTCTACCAGATATAGCATTATCAATTTTATCTTCTATCCAAAATAATCCTGAATCTTTCCATGGTCTGAAACATTCATCTTTATCAGCAGCAGTTCCTAAAAAAGTAAATCCATCAAATACAGTTTCACCAAACATTTTTCTTAGATTCATTTTTCTAAGTTCACATGCATATGGATTTTTAGAAAGAGAAGTAATAACATGAAAGACATATCCAAGTTCTTCGTGTAACTTTCTTACATATTGAATTGCATCTCTCTGAGGAGGTAAGAATCCCATTGCTGCAGATTCATTAAAATGTTTAACTAATGATTTAGCTACATCACTAGATAACTCATATCTTTCTTTCATATCATAACTGTATTTGTTTACAGGATCTTCACTAATTGTATAACCATTAGCTTGCATCCATGTATTGAAAGCATATTCCCAATTTAAAAGTACACCGTCACAATCTACAAGGATTAATCTATCAAGTTGTTTATTCATTATAGATTTCCTAACTTCTTTTGCTCAGCAGCAGCTTCCTGCATTATTTGAGTAAATGTAGGCTCAAGTGCTTCCTCGAACCTTTCCCAATCATGTCTACTATACTGATAATGTCTATTTTGAGCATAAGGCGCCCAACCAAAGAATGTTCTAAAATGAGCTTTTCTATTACAAAGACCATTGTTGAACAAATCGTATATTAGATTCTGAGCTACACGAAACTTATCTAGTTTCTTGTTTGTTGATCTTGAATTTTCACATTTACCTGATAAAGGTACTAACTCATTGAGTTGTTCTCTAAGAGCTTCAAATCCTTCGTTTGTAGCCCATGAATTTTTAAATAATTCTAATTGCATTATTCAATCTCCTTAAATCCAAAACTAGATACTTTAAATCTTTTACCATTCCAAAATGCATTTTCATTTTCCATATGCACAACCATTTCATCAAAAGTCATTGTAGATCTAAGACCTAAATATCTTCTATTCTTTTCATCCCAATGTAGTGGAGCTAAAACTTCAACATTATCGTTAGCATCCATTCCTATTTTCTTGCTCCAAGAACCACCCAAATTTTGAGTCCAACGATATGCATACTCAAGTACATCATCAATATCTTTAACATTAGACGGATTTGGAATATTAACTAGAGCAACAGGAGTAGGTGTTTCATCTCTCATTGCTTTGTGTATAACTGTGATTTTCATATTAACTCCTTCATTTCTTAATATCCTTATCACTTATTTTTAAACAAAAGTCAACAGTTAATTTCAAAAAAACACATTTTTTTTAATTTTTTTTATATATAAATAGATAAAAAATAGAGGTATAAGATGTTATTTAAAACTATAATGATAAGAGTAAAAAATGATATAATTTCTGAATCTTATGCTGAATATTGTAAACAATCTTGGGAGTTTGCAAATATAAGATTTTATGATGCAGTTACTCCATCTCAAGTACATTTACAAGATGGTAAATTAAAATTTGGAAGAAAAAACAATAAAGATTTAACTCCTACAGAAAAGGCATGTTTTTATAGTCAGTACAATTTATGGAAAAAGTGTGCTAAAGAAAGAATACCTATATTAGTGTTGGAACATGATGCATATTGTACTAATAGATCTGCAATTGAATTTAATCCTAATTTAGGTGTTCAGTTTTTTGGTCAACATGCTATGGAAGCTGTAATGTATCATCCAGATTTTTGTAATATAATAGTAGAACATTGTCAAGGTGATCATTGGGTTACAGGACCAATGAAATTAGTAGATGCATTGTTAGGATATTTCAATCCTGGAGCTCAAAGTAGATATGGAATTCCTCATGCAAGATATCAAGGAAGATTGGCACCAGTTAAATCTTGTATTGATGAGAGATATGGTACAACAGTAAAACATTTTAATGGTTCTACTACAGCAGATAGAGTAAAAGGAGCAGATAGAGAATTATTTAAAATGATTGATCTTAGACCAACTAAAAGAAAAATGGAATTACGTTTAAGAGATGCAAAATTAGTAATTCCTTCTGAGCAGGAAGTAGTAACAGAAGATTAATAATAATATCCTATAACCATAAATCTTGTATAATTTTCCATTTTCATACTATCTTGATATAAAATATCAGTAATATTATTTTTTAAAGCTAACTCTTCTGTAGATTCAACTAAATTAATATGTCCTTTTACCCCTTCATAATCATTTGATTGTAGTGCATATGTAGGTCCATAATCAGCAGAAATATCTTTCATGTGTTCACAGCTACAATTAATAACCAAGTCATAATTACTATGAGGTTCTGAATAATCTAATGCATCACATTGTATACTATTATAATTTTTTTCCATATTATTAATATCAAAATACAAATCTCTTTGTTTGTGAACTATTGGATTAATATCAACAAAATCATACCAACCAACATTACAATTGTATTTCATTAATTCATAAAGAAGAATAGAATTCCAACTTCCAAGAACTAATACATTATCCCATTTTGTTCCAAATTTAGATATTTCTTCAACTAACCAAGATTTACATTTTATTTGATTAGGTCTAAAACTTTCTGCAAATTGTTTATCTAATTTTTTAGACATAAACATTTGAAAAGATATTTCAGTTACTTTTCCTAGTATATCAAACCCTGGATTTTGAAGCATTAAGTAAATACCGTATTGTACTGTTGAGTACATCTAATAAATGTGGTGCACTTACTCAATTGTTTTAATTTGTTAGCTCCAACATATGTACATGTAGATCTTACTCCACCAAGTATTTCTTGTATAGTAGATTCTACTCCACCTTTATATGGTACCATTACTTCTCTTCCTTCAGCAGCTCTGTAATCTTTCAATCCTCCAAAGTGTTTGTCATTTGCAGCTTGACTACTCATTCCATAAAATAGAACTTGTTTTTCAATTCTGTGAATTCTGTTTATAGAACCACCATGATGTAACATTGTTCTATGAGATCCTTCATCTAATATTTCACTAGTAATATATTCTTTTTGTACAATATTTCCACCACCTTCATCATGTCCTGCAAGCATACCACCTAACATTACAAAATCTGCTCCTCCAGCAAATGCTTTAGCAATGTCACCTGGGCATGTACAGCCTCCATCAGCAATGATATGTCCACCAAGGCCATGAGCAGCATCAGCACACTCCATAATAGCACTAAGCTGAGGATAACCAACACCAGTTTGAATACGAGTAGTGCAAACGCTCCCAGGACCGATCCCAACTTTAACAATATCTGCTCCACTTAAAATCAACTCCTCTGTCATTTCACCAGTTACTACATTTCCAGCAATAATAACTATATTAGGATAATTAAACCTAAATTTCTTTACAAAGTCAACAAATCTTTCACTATAACCATTAGCAACATCAATACAAACATATTTTAATAATCTATTACATTGTTCATATACTTTACGAAACTTTTCATGGTCTTGGTCAGTTATTCCAATACTCATAGCAACATAATCTGCACGTAAACCAATAGGAACTTTATCAGTTCCTTCATGGTCAAAATAATCTACTAATTGTTGTACTGTATAAGTTTTTACTAAACAAGTCATAATTCTTTGTTTAGCTAATGTGTCAGCCATTGTCATAGTACCAACACCATCCATATTACTAGCTATAATAGGAATGCCTCTATAATGTTTATCTTCTTGAAATTTAGGATGACCACTATACTCATAGTTCCGAAAAGTAAATCCACGAGAAAGTTCTATTTCTTTTCTACTTCCTAGAGTACTTCTTTTAGGACGGATTAATACATCCTTGAAGTCTAACTTCACATCTTGTTCTATTCTCATTATACACCAAAACTCTCACCACATCCGCAACTTGCTGTTGCATTAGGATTAATCACTTTTAAATAAGATCCACCAAGTTCTTTAACATAATCAATTGTACATCCAAAAACAAACATTTCTGCCATTGGGTCTAACCACAAATTCTCTACTGTTGGTTCCTTATCTGTTATTCCCCATTCGTATTGGAAACCAGCACAGCCTCCACCTCTAACCGAAAGTGATACATTTGGTTTTCCAACAGATTGTAAATACTCTTTTGCTGAGTCTGTCAGCTTAAGAGGTATTTTCAGGGTAGTGCCTTGCAATGGTTTCTATTATCTCCTGGTGTTTAGCTATCTCACATATCTCTTTTTCTAAAGATTCAACAACACAACTATGTTCACCTATTCCGGCTGGAGCAGAAAGATAAATTTCTACATTTGCTTTATGCACTTCTATCATACCTTGAGCTTTTGCAATTATTGCGTCCAGCATCATTTTTCTTTTCTCGCTGAGGTTCATTTTTTCTCCTATTTTTCACATCAGTTTTGTCAATTGGTTCAACTTTTCTTGTATTTGTTACGTAATAATTATTAGGTGATATTTGATAAACATTTATCATAGTTGTATTTATACCATTCTTAATTGTTTTACTGCACCCTCAACTCTTGGTGGATATCTTCCTAAAAATGTTCCTGCTTTTAAAGCATCTCTTACAATATGTTGTTTATGTATATGATCTATAATATCCCAATTTTCATCTATTTTTCTAGCTAATCTATCAAACAATGCATCACTTAATATTGGATTATCTTCTTCATAGTACGCATAAGCTGCCATAAGATACCATGGTATAGTCATATTAACATTATTATCAACTTTATCTAAACATTCCTTATCGTACAATTTGTTCTCCTCTTTCGGCATAAAAAGCCTCCGTTAATTCTTTTTCTATTCTATACGCTTCCTGTTCAAATGGTCTTTCATAATATGGTAAATCGGTACTCATATCTACCTTTCTCAGATATTGATTCACATGAACTAATTCATGGAATAAAGTTGTAATGATTTCTAGTGGGGAGAGAGAACCGTCGAATCTGATCGTAAAATCACGATCATCTTCATGCATGCAATCGCCATTGACTCCTTGGTTACGTATTCTAATAATATTTATAAAAATATTTTTATGTCTAGGAAATAAAGATTTACTACCAAATAATAATACATCTGATATAAGATCTTGTAATTTTTTAGTTCTTATATTTTCAAAACTAATTAACATACTTACTTATCGCATATTAAAACACAAAAGTCAACAGTTAATTTTTAGTTCTTATTTCTACATTTTTTCCGACAGGAAATTTTATCTGGTTATGAGGATGATATAGTATCCACTGAACATTTTGAAACTCATTGAATATTCCTTGCCAGATTGGTCTCCATCTATCATTAAGTCTAACATTATTAGTAGCACCTCGATCAGAGTTCAATACAAAGTCTGTATAACTTCTCAGATTCATATCAAACAAACTATCGAATCCGTACATATGAATTTCATCACATTTTAATTTATTAGCTGTATAATGAGCAGCCATATGTCCACAATTAAAGTTAGTATATCCTTGACCTACTTGTCCTTCTTCACCTGGCATTCTTGCATATGGAGGTAACACAGTATAAAATTCTTTAATTTTATGACCAAATCTCATTTTAAAATTACCTTGATTTTGATCATACCAAACTTTAGGTCTATATCCTAGAGTCCAATCATATTGAATTTGTACACTTCCCTCAGTTAATGCATTACACATTTTAAAATCTACTATACATGAAGTATAAAAATTTAAATGAAAAGGAGGTTGATTACACGCTATATGTAAACCTCTAGCTGGTTTATACATTGCAACTTGATCACCATTACCAATAATATGTGCTACTTTACTCATTATGCCAATATTCTTTTATCCATTGTTGGGGTTCATATGTAGCCATTGGTGTTACTATAGTTTCTGTCATAGCTTGTATAATACTTGGTCTGCCATGAAAACAAATTATAGACACATTCTCTTTAGGAGGTCTTGGATACACATTGTACTTATATGATTTTAATTTACCTGGATATTTGTTTTGAAGTAATGTTCTATTATAAGGATTCATTTTACTACTAAGGTATTCTCCATCACCTCTAAATCTATCAATAACATGATCATATCCTAATACAAATTCATTCCAAAGATAATTGTTAGGATTAAAGTCCCAAGACATTACTCCTGTTTGTAACACTCCTTTTAAATGAGGTTGATGAGCATTAACTGCTCCAACATCTTCTATACCCATAAACCAACTATCATCTGTTAATAACCAATCTAGGTTTCCTGTAATCAAAGTATCTAAATCCAAATACACCATTCTTTCAGAAGTTTTTTGAGCAGGATCAAACATTTGTAATTTATTCCACCAACCTTCATATCCAGGTCTAAGAACTTTTACATCTATTCCACTTATTGCTTTATCACTATAACATACAAAATTATGATCTATTGTAGTGTTTCGTTTGACTGCAGCTTTTAAATTATAAACATAATCAATTGGAAATTTATTTCCCCAATAAACACATGCTACTGTTGGTTTCATTTTTTATCCTCCATAATTAAAGATACAATATCAATATCAATTGGTTTAGGTCTTGTATATTTTAAATCTATTATAGTACCAGCTCCTAAAACCTTAGCTCCTGTTTGTTGTATCAAAGATTTAGTAGCCATAATACTTCCGCCTGTTGCTACTAAATCATCTATAATTATACACCTACTTGTGTGTCCTAACAACCCTTTTTGTAATGTTAATTCTGATTGACCATATTCTAAATTATATTTTTGATATAGTAACTTACCTGGATAAGCTGAGTTTGGTTTTCGGACCATTAAAAATGGAATATCTTTTATCATAGATAATGCACTACCAACAACAAAACCTCTACTTTCAATACCAACTATATGAGTTGGTCCTTTAAATTTTTTTACTTTTTTAGCTAATTGGTAAATGCTATATCTGAATGCACCACTACTAAACAAACTATTCATATCATAAAAATTTACACCTTTGACAGGATAGTTAGGTATAGTTCTAATATAATCTAATATTAGTTTCATACTTCCTCAATAATATAATTTTCATTATACATATGTTTTGCTAGACAACCATACTGTCTTTGAATAGTAGAAAAATTTTCTTTTACTTCTACAGGCCATGGATAATATTCTTCTAACCAAGGAAATGTTTGTAAGTTTAAAAATATATCTGTAGGAGCTCCTCTAGTAATTCCTGTTTCTACCATTATTTTAGCTGCATTAGGTTTGACTCTATATGCATGAGCACCTGGAAAATATGGTTTAGATACAAGTCTATTTCTTCCTAAAGCCATAGGAGTGTTAAATTTACCATATGATGGTTTTCCAAAAGATATACAACCATTGTGTTCAATTGAAGGGATATTTTCCATTATAACTGCATCATGTTCAAATATAGTAACTTCTTCTCCAGATTCCATACTATACATCCATAAAGATAAATGAGAACAAAAAGCTGCCATAGCATTATGTTCTCTTGAATATTGACTATTATTAAATTGTTCTGTGTTTATTTTATGTTCAGAAATAAAATCAAAACATGTATGAGGGGTGAATGCTTGATAATAATCTATTTCCAAACCAAACTTTTTTCCAGACTCTACACATCTATCAGCAGCTTGATGAGATTTATCATTATCAATTATAGTTATAACAAAGTGTTTCATAATTATCCTTGGGTAGTAGAAGCAACTCCTTGTAATGTTGTGTAGTATGGATAAACTACTCTCATTAAATGTCCACCCATCAATTGTTTACACATAAGAGCATCATTTGGCCACAATCCAACATCATCAATTATTTCAAATAATTTTCTAGCAGGACCTGGGTTCATTAAATATGCTGAATTACCAGCTAAACCTTGTGGTACAGATTTATCATCCACCCAAGGTACTTCTCTATAAAAATGCTTAGGTTTGTTTTCTCCTGTTACACCATTTTGTAACATATTCATAGCATTATCTAAAGAGCTATTCATATTAGGATTAAAAAGTTTCTTGTCAATTTGACTAGAAGCTATTTTTTCTCCTTGACTGTTGTGATGTACTCGTTTCATTAAATTAGCTTCTACTATTTCATCACCTACAACACTAGGTGAAAAAGCTCCACCCCAGCCATCAGGTATGATTTTATTATCTGCTATACTATTACCAGAATTAAGAACTTTTTCATAGTATAAGTGTGCCTTTCGTGTTGCTCCTAATGGATTATTCAACCCTATAACACAATTTCTTTTTTCCCAACCAGGTGGCATTTCTTGATAATCAAATTTTCTTGTAAAAATAGCATCATGTTCCAATACCATAATTGGTGTGTTTATCATTAAACAGAATCTCCATACATTCATATGAGATAACAAACATGCAACTACTTTTTTTTGATCTTTTGCGCCATAAGCATGAACTTTCAAACCAGATCTTAAATCTATTTTCTGTGTCCCTGGTTTTACAGGCCATGTCCAATCAGTAATTTTTTTACTAAAACTTTGTAATGCAGGTTGTAAAGTTTCAGGAGTAACAGCTGGAATAATAAAAGGAGACAACTTAGAATTAGTAGCTTGTATTGATCTAATACATTTACGAGCAGCTGCAATACTATTTGTATTGTTTATGTCTGTAATGATACCAGCACATATTTCAGATTGAATTCTTCCATCTTGTGGACTAAGTCTTTCAAATTCAGGTACTAGATTTTTTTTAAATTGTTCTACAGTTTCAGCTTTTGATAAATTCTCACTTCGTCGAATTTTATCTTCATTTTCTCTAGCTGTTGCACCTTTTGTAACATCTACCATAAGTTTTCCTTTTTATTGTATTTATGGTTCTATTAATCCACGTTCTACAAGTTCCTCATAATTTTTCATCTTTGCTCCATATACTCCTTGTGAATCATCATAAGGTTTTTTTCTTATGTGAATCATATAACAATTTTCTACATTAGGTAAGTAATGACTATAACACCATTTTTCATCTAAACATTTATCGTATATACTATAACCTAAATTTCCATGTACGGCAAGCATATGCATAATACCTTCTTCAACATATGGATGTGGACTTATTTGTCTCATCATTGCTCGAGTTACTGGATTAATTTGAGCTCTAAATGCTTGTCTTACTTCTCTTGGTAATACATAACAAGCTCCAGACCATAATTGAACATCTCGACTAGTAAAACCTGGAAACAGTTGAACAAAGGCTGGATGTTGTCTATTTTTATGAACATCATCATAACATGCAACTCCTTTAGCTTCAAATACATTTTCTGTCATCCCTTTACGAACAAACATATCTGAGTCTAACATAACAACAGTATCATATTCATCATATTCTTCATTAAGCATAGCAAGTTTTTGACATTGCATTCGAAGATCTTCCATAAATGGTTTACCATCTAATAGTTTATATTCCGCACCTAAACTTTTTGCATACCTTTCTATATTAGCTACACTTTTTTCTACAATCGGATGTGAATTTTGACCCAAGTATTTTTCATGTGGTTGAAAATGTTGAAGAATAATAT
>CEOA01108815.1_pt1 | contig 48101 bp, 48 predicted proteins | sample 530251 | NCBI WGS metagenome assembly CEOA01 (sample SAMEA2619838, study PRJEB7988) | marine metagenome | biome: marine biome (ENVO:00000447); feature: surface water layer (ENVO:00002042); material: "saline water (ENVO:00002010), including plankton (ENVO:xxxxxxxx)" | depth 5 m
AGATACTATAAGCCAAAAAGGGGGCGAAAGTCCCCTAATAGGCTTACTATCTGGGAACAAAAATTTAATAAAAAGTTAAAGAGACACCATGGAACGTTTGCTAAAAAAACGTTTCACAGATTGATGAAAAAATCATCTACACTTAGGTCGACATTGAAAAGAAGGAGTAAAGAATATGAAGTCGAATTTAATATATCACTTGAAGAAGTTAGAGAACTTTTATATAGAGTTTATGGAAAAAAATGTTGCTATTGCGATTGTAAATTGCTTGTTAGTAATATGGTATGTGACCATATTCTACCTCTTTCTTTGGGTGGTAATTCAACTCCTGATAATTTACAGATGATATGTGGAAGATGTAACACAAGAAAAGGACCTTTAACAGACAGAAATTTTAGAAAACTATTAAAATGGCTTGATAGACAAAACGGAGAACTTAGAAAGTACGTTCTTAGAAAAATGTCAAGCAGAGACTTTTAAATTGGTAATAGCATAAAAACTCTAATAATCAAGTAGCTAACTGTTTAGCTTTAAATAAAATCAAATATATATTTAGCTACTTATATCATAGCAATACTAAAGCTATTAAAAAGCAACCCATAGAGGATTGCCTGGCTGGAAGTTGCAGGAATTACCAATTAAAATAATAAGGGACAAATACACGTCAGCGGTGTGCAGCTGAAAGCTTAGAAATAAGTCGGAATGTAATGTCAATTATATTTGTCCCTTAAATGCTTAAACATAGGAGGTAGCATGAAAGGAGATTATGCAAAATGTGTTTTCCCTAAAATGGGAACTAAAACACATCAATTAAAGAAAAAGGGAACAAAGGTTAACCCTGAAAAAACTAAACAAATAGCAAAAGAAAGAAAGAAGAGGTTAGACGAATGGAACAAGTGGCTGAAAGGCTAAAAGAAAAGTTCACAAAAGAATATACTTCAAAATTTGATATTGATTTAAAGTTTGGAGAAGAAGCTGAGTATAGCTTAGCTAGCATTTTGTCTTTAGGTAAAGTAGAAGTTAAGACAGAAAGAGACATCTGGAAGAGAACTGGTAATATAGTAATAGAGTTAAGAAGTAGAGGTAAATATAGCGGTTTAAGTGTAACAGAAGCTGAATGGTGGGCGCATATACTATCATACAAAGGCGTTAAAGAAGGAGTTATATTAATACCTGTTGATTTACTAAAAAAAAGAGTAAAACAACTTGTCAAAGAAGGCAAAGCTACTTTAACTGTAGGAGGAGATGACAATACAAGCGAAATAGTATTAATTCCTATTAAAGAGATTCATGGAATCTTTTAAAAGAAATAGAAATTATACTGGCGCTGTATTAACTGAGGAAAAACCAGGAAGATGGGTATCAAATAAACCTTTGTTTTTGTGCGGAAACAGGGGTTTATTCCCTGTATTTAAAACTGGTGGACCTACTGGTAGATTCCCTGTGAATCATCAGGAATTTGAACTAAGAAATATAGGAAAGGAAGATAGCATTGAAAACAGAATATGATAAAAGAAGGCATCTCCAAATCCAATTAGACAAAGCAAACGAAGAGATTGCTTTTCTAAGAAGGGAGTTAGAGTTATGCAAAGAAGCGACTATGAAAACATCGCAAAAATAATAGAAGACGTAATAGGTAAAGATACAGTAACATGCGTTAAGCTTTTAGAAGGTATAAAATTTTACTTTGATAAGAAAATGAGAGAAATAGAAATAATTAGAGCAGAAAACTCAAAACCTATATCTTTTAGTGCCTATAAAGTAAAAGAGTGGAAAAAAGAGGCAAATAGCGCTTTAAAACGCTATACAGCTAAATTAAACGAGGAAATTAAGCTTGAAAAAGAGGCTTGTTCAGTTACTGGCTGAGAATAGATTAGAAAAGTGCACAGTTTGTGGCACATACAAAAATCAGGCGGTTTACAGGTTTAGACATGCACAATTTGTTGATACTTGGGAGCCGCCTATTTTAGAACCAATGTGCAGAAAATGTGTTTACAGAGAATGTTATGGAAGTAAACATTATAAAAAGAAAATGAAAGAAAGGAGTTTAGATGGCAAACTTTAAGAAAAAGCCAACAATAAGAGAAGTAGCAAGTTCTGTTGTAGAAGTAAACAACAGATTAAATCAAACAATAAACATAATACACAATCTTGATAACTTGTTAGGTATGTATATTAGAATGGAAAATAAGCTAGAAGATTTTAATAAATACGTTGAAAAGCAAGCAGAAAAGATGAAGGAGATGCAAAATGACAAGAAAAAAGATGGAGAGCCTAATACAAAAAATATTCAGTCAAATCCAAAAAATGAGGGAAGCGGGTCAAAAGGAGTACGCAAGAAAGACAAGTAACGCTTTTGCCAATTTTGAAAGAGTTGCTGACCATATAGAATGTACCAGAGAAAAAGTATTAATGGTTTATCTTTTAAAACATATAGATGGCATTAGTTCATATGTTAATGGTCATAAATCTCAAAGAGAAGATGTTAGAGGTCGAATAACAGATGCGATTGTTTATCTTTGTCTTTTGTGGGGAATGGTAGAAGATGATGGTAAAAAAAGTAGAAATGCTAAATATTTAAAAGAGATAAAGAATGGTTAGATGTAAAAAGTGTGGAGAGCTGATTGGACATAGCGCTCCTATATATAAAGCATCAAGAGGGTTTTTAGGTGAAGATGGTACTTTTCATGAAGATGAATCAGTTATTATTCATATGGATTGTTATTACGATTTTACCTATGACCCTTTTGTAGCTATAGAAAAACAAATAAAAGAAGGTTAATCCTCTTTACTAGAAACAAAACCTGGAATAGGTACTTGTCTATCAGATTTCTTAATTTTAGAAGCTTCTATAGCAAGTCCTGTTAATGGAAATCCAGCAACTTTTTCTGGTAATCTCATAGGATTGTTTATAATACCAGATTCTGGATGGAATGTATCCCTTAAAATCCTACCAAAAGGAAGCATAGTCCACATATAATAATCAGATAATTTAGTATAATCATCTTCAGCAAATTGTCTTATAGCAGATATTGGAAGTCTTGCTATAGGAGGAGTAATCATTTGCAATGGAGCTATAGCTGTAGGATACATACCAAAGAAAGCTCTATCTCTTTCTTTTTCATCTCCAAAAATCCATTCAGCAGAATCTTGTAACCAGTTCCAAGGAGCTGGTAATGTTTGTTCAAATAATGAATACATAAATACACCAGAAAGAGCCATAATAAGCATATCTAATGCTAATATCCTTTCTAACCTTTTAGTAGCTTCAGTTCCTGGAGCAAAATCATAAAGTTTAGCAGCTTTTCTTGCATCATTTCTAAATCTTACAGCATTGTAAGACCATAATTGAAATCTTGTCATAATTTTACCAAATGCAGAACGAGCAAATGCAGGACGATAAGGAGCATTGTATAAAAACTGGGTAGCTTTAACACCTTTTTTAGCTATTTCTATTAAATAAGGATGTTCAGGATTTGTAATTGCACCACCGAATCTTTCATAAGCTTTAATATAATGAGCCATAAATGAATCTCTTCTTAATGCAAACTCAGGTATAGTCATAAACTTAGCAGCTTTAGTCATAATAGCGTTGCTAACTCCATATTTTTTTGCAATAGCAGATATGTCTAAATCACTAACTCTAAATCCTTCTTTTTTAGATATATCAACTAATTCATTAACAAAAGCTTTAGCTTTACCTTGTCTAAATTCTCTTTGTAATCCAAACTCGTGTTGCAACATTTCAGGTTGTATACCAAACTTTCTAACAAATTTATTTACATCTTCTTTTGTTTTAAATTGAGGATTAATTCCTTGTAAATAATCTATATTCTTAGCTTTTAATAAGGCATCTCCTCCAACAGATTGAAATGTATGTATAGTACCACCAAAAACATTATTTATCATAGTTTTAGGATGTGTCATAAGAGTAGCTAACTGATATTTACCTTCAACATTAGCAAAAGACCTAACATTAAAAGCATCAAGGCCACCTAAAACCATATCTTTTTGTTTAAAACCTAATTTTTCTCCCATTTTATTAAGCTTTTTAGCCATTAAATTATCAGCAAACCAAGCATAAGGAGTGCCTGATAGTTTTAAATTAGGGTCAGATAGTTCAGCTTGAGATATAGTAACAGGATTGCCCATAGCTTCACTTGCATATTTTTTCCAAAAAGTAACAATACCATTAACAACTCTAGAAGCTTCATCTTTATCTTTTTTAGGAGCTTTTGTAACCATCTCATTGTATAATCTGTCTCTCATATTATGAAGAGTATATCTAGACATTATATTTCCAAGCTGTCTAAAATAAGTATTTGTCACATTGTTTATATACATTTCAACAGCCATAGGTTCAATCATCCATCCAGGCATATGATTATCTCTTGCTTTCATATTGCCAAATTGCATATCTACAGTAGGAAGTTTAGAGCTTTCTGTTTTAGCAAGTTCTTTTTTTTCTATTTTAGATAATGTTTCTTTAAATAAATCTGCATCCATTTTCTTCCAATTATGAAAATCAGCATAATCCCAATCACCAACTCTATGTTTGTATTTGTATATAAGTTTTTCCATTTCGTGAGCTTTTTGTTTTTTATTCATAGTAGTATTATTTTCAAGAGCTTTTTTTTCTTTTTCAAGAGATTCTTTTAATTCTTTATTACTATAAAAATAATGAGGATAATAACCTTCTCTATAACCTGTTAAATTAATTATTAAATCTTCATACTGCTTAGATGTTCCAGCTTTATCAGGTTTCCAAAGTTTTTGTTCAGATTTAGACAAAGAATAATATTTTTTAACACCTATTTTTTGTTTTTTGCCTTTTATTACTCTAGTATATTCAGTAACAGGCAATAAATCTACAAGCATAGAACGAGCCATATGTCTCATACCATCAATGCCTATATCTAAAAATTCTGAAACTTTTTTATCACCAGATTTTAATAATTGTCCTTTTGTATAAGCTAAATTTAAATCATTAATAAAAGATTTATAATCTAATATAGGTTGAGTTTCATATCTACGGCCTTTTTCACGCTTACCTTTAGGAGGCTCAGGGTCATACCAACCTGTTCTATATTTAGCTAAAGCTCCTGGTTTTCCAGATATAGTAGTATGATATTCTTTCATTAAACCTTCAAGTTTATTCATAGTCAAATCAACTAATTCGTAACCACTATAAACTTTTTTGCCATCACCAAAATCAACGCTGTATTTCTTTTTTCTTAATTTAAAGTAATCATTATTTTTTCTAGATTTTTCCCAGTTTTCTTTATATACTTTCTTTTTAGTAGAAGCGTATTGTTTTAATTCACTTTTTCTAACACCTAATCTCCAGATAGCACTACCATCTGGTACTTGGTCTAAATATTTAAACGTTTCATTAAATCTTTCTATTTGTTGAGTAGCAACACCATGAGCTAAATCTTGTGTTCTTCCTATCCAGTTTTGTAATACTTCACCATAGTAAGTAGGTCTATACATTTTGTCTAATTTAGGAGTAACATCTTTAGTTTTAAAATAACCTTCAGCAGGTAAAAATTTTATATCATGAGCCATTTGCTCTAAGCTTACTTGTTTAGGAAACAATAACCACCATCTTTTTTTAACGCCTGCTTTTTTTAAAGCATCTTTATAATTTTCCATACGTTGAAACATATTGCCTTCACGTATTTGTCTAAACCAATTATTAATAAGTTTAAAATCAGATATATTCATTTGATTAAGTTTTTTAGGAACAATATCTACAAATGGGTCTCCCATACCTGCATATATACCACTTAATAATTGGCTAATATCTTTTCCTTTTGCATCAGAATACATCTTTAAATGCTCAAAAAGTTCTTGTACAACCTTTTTATTTTCAGGAGAGATTTTTTTACCAGGTTGAGTAATTCCTTTATAAGAATCAAAATCAGATGTTAAGGTACCAAGCAATCTTATATTACGTTTGTTAACTAAAGGTTCTACTTTTCTTTCAAATTTAGCTATATCTGCTTCACTTTCTTTATAAGGTTCAAAAGATTTTAGATAGTATTTATTTTTTGTTTTAAAAAATTTAATAATATTTTCAGAACTTATTTCTTTAGAATCAAAAGCAGCTTTAGTAGTATTTGTTCTAGTACCTTCATGAAATATTTGATTTATTATATCTTGAGGTACATTATTTTTAAAAGCATTATTTAATGCTTTTTGCACTTCTGGACTACGTAAAGAACCTATAAATAAAGTGTCAAACATATCTCTTGCAGATTTAGACGGTAAAGATTCTTTAAATTTCTTTATCCTAGCATCTATTTGAGCGTTGTCCATTATCTTTGTTCTTCTAGTAGGAAGTTTTAATTCAGGAGGAGGCTCTACACCAGCTTCTTTAAAAAATTCTATAGCCTCTCTTTTTTCTTGCATTCGTTTTTGAGATTCAATAGCAGACAAATCACCTTTTCTACTTCTCTGTGAATATTGAAAAGCACTAAAACCTTTTAATAGTTCTACTTCTTTTCTTATTTTTTTCATAAGAGCTCTAGTTAAAGGTTTATCTGTTTTACGACTTGCCTGATATATTTCCATTACTCTTTCTAAAGTAGAAATATTGTGAAAAGCATTTGACAAATAATCTTCAGATGTATCTACAAGTTTCCTTAAATAGCTTTCAACTTCAACTGCATCATTAGGTTTTTTTATATTGTGTTCAATTTTAGATTTTCTTAATTGATTAATTAAAGCTAAACCATCTTTAGCTGTATTTTTTAAAGTAGATTCAACAAACAAATCATTAGTTAATACAAAATCTATTTGGTCACTAAATCTTTCTTTAAAACCAGTTCTACCAAGAAGCTCTTTATAAAAATCTAAATTTTTAACATATTCATTATGTTTATCGTGAAGCTTTTTTAAACTTTTATAATCAAGTCTATTAAATATAGACAAATTCATATTAACATCTTTTAAAGTATTGGCAAATTTCATAGTAAAAGTAGTCATTTCAGATTCTTCATACTTATTTATTCTTCTTGTCATTTCTTGTTTTTCATAAGCAGAATAAGCTCTATTAGCTTTAAAGTTCCTACTAAAATAAGCACTATTAAAATCTTTTATATCTTTATATCTTTGGTTTATTGTTTTAGTAAATTTTCTAAATTGTTCAGGCATTACAGGAGATTCTGACCATTTTTTACTTGCAGAATTGTATGTTTCGTGTTTGCCTGTATAATAAGCTCTCATTAAAAGACTTTGCATTTCTGGTATACTAATTAATCCAGCTTCATTAGCTGGGTCAGCTGTAAAGTTTACAAGAGCCTTTGTTAAGTCTCTTTGCTCAGCACTAGGCTCTCTAGGCTCCATTGTTATTCTAAACTTCCTACCATCCTTATACTCGCCTTCTTGATAAATATCAAATTTATTTTTGCTTGCACGAAGAGAACTCCATGCTCCTCTCATATTAGATACCATTGTAACAACAGGTCCCATTTTACCTCTATTAGATGCAGTTTCTAAACCTGTAAATGCTCTAACAACAGGAGAATATTTAGCTTCAGGATTAGTCATTACTTGTTTTAAAAACTGAGGATTTATTTTACTGTTTTTAGGATTAACTACTATTTGGTCTCGGTATTGTTCTTTGGCATCTTTTATAGCTTTTGCATCTTCCGTATAAAACTCTTTTTTTTGTGCTTTATACATATCTTTCCAAGATTGTTTCATACCTTCGCCTACACCATCTCTGTTTCTACCACCAAAATAAATAAATGATTCATCACCATCAAGGTCAGCACCGCCTTGTGCTTCCATAGACCTACCGTGAGATAATACTCCATGGTCTTTAATACCAGTAAAACCTTTAAATTTAAGTACCTGCGCACCAGATGGAGAATCTTGTGGAACTCTTACATTGATAGCTTCAAATATTTCTTCAAACTGTTCTTTGTTTTGTCTGTACTTAGGGTTATTAGTTTCTTTTAATGACCATAATTTACCTAACGTTGTTTTCGCAAGACCAGGTATATTAGTAAACATAGGTGTTTCTTTATACAAATCTCCTAAATAAAATATTTCATCATTTTTATTAAGCTCTGGAAACTTTTGTTGTAATGCTTTATCATAAGGTCTCATTCTTGCAACTATAGCATTTTTAACTTTAGGTTTTAAAACTCTTTCTCCTACAAATCTATTTACAGCATCATTTACATAGTTTTTTGTATATTTGTCAAAAAACATAGGATATGCTTGGTCTAATTTAGACAAATGCTTTACAATATTATCAGCTGTAGAATAAAAATCTACTAAATTTCTAGATGTTTCTTCTGCTGTTGTACCTGTTAATTCACCTTCTGTTATAGATTGTTCTAAATTTTGTTTATTAACCTTTAATATTTTTAGAAGCATTTCTTGTGCAAGTTTTTCACTACCAGGAGTTTTTAAAGTTGTTTCAATTTGTTTAACGCCTACATCATCAAAGTTTTCTATTATATCTTCTATTAATTCTTTGGAAGGTTTTCTATTATATTCTCTAACTAAATTATTAATTTCTGTTTTACCATCAAAAGACCTTTGAGATAATTCATTAAATATATTATTTATAGTAGATTGTTCTGTCTTACCATACATATCTGGATGCAAATTTGTACCCATTTGCTTAACAAAAGTAATTCCTGTTACCTTTGTTTGACTTTCATTCATACCCATCATTTTGTGGTCATTTATAACTGATTGTGAGTATTTTAAATCTCCAGGTCTTATTTCTATAATTTCTTTTGCAGCACCTGTTAACTCTAATGGTTGACCTTTTTTATAAATATAATCACCAGGTTCTCTATTACCCGATTGTTTAATAGCACTACTCATTGCTAAAAAGTTTATACCTTCGCCATTATTAGCTTTTTCCATAGCTTCAGATAGTTCTGGACCAGCTTTGTGAAACATAAACTTACCAAGTATAGTACCTTTTTTGTTTTTAGATATAATAAATGATTTGTTTTGACCAGAATATGGAACACCTGCATCAAGGTTAATAGCATCAAGAACTTTGTCTGTTACTATAATAGCTCCATCAACGTGCTGAGGTAACTCTATATTTAGTTTATTTAAAATGTTTTTTACCTTTTTAGGGTCTGCAATTAAAGAAGTTTTATAATTACCTTCTTTAGACAAATTAAGATTGCCTACACGCTTAGGATTATTAATAAACTCTTTGTCCCCAGATATACCATTAGTGAACCATATCTGAGCTCTTTTATTAGCCTCTACTGCATTTTGTATAAACTTACCTTTTTTACCTACCATCTCACTAATAGGCAGTCCATTCATAGCTTCTTCATGTGCTATAATAGACCTAGCAGCTTTATCATGCATAGCTTTATCCATAAGAAACCTGTTTTTAGCCTCTGTATATATAGAAGGTGGAAACTTTGGTAGCTTAACTTTACTAGCGTTAGGGTGGTATTCGACAAATACTATTCTATCTTTATCACCTACACCACCATACATATGATAGCCTTTTTTATCCATTTTTTTAATAACATTATTAAGGAAATACCTTCTTTCATTACGGATTTCATTAGGCGGTACAGCTTCTAAACTTCTTTGAAATTCAAACTTAGACAAATCATATTCTTTTCCCTCAATATTAATAGCGTCTAGTATAGCATATTTAAAAGGTTTTTTAGGTTCTATAACTAATTTAGATTTGCCACCTAAAGAAAATGGGTTTTCTTTGTCAGTTAATTCAACTTTTGAAGCAGCTCTTTTTTTTGCATTAAATAAACCAGGAGGAGCTTCTTCTGCATTAATAAACCTAACAACTTCTCCTTGATTCTGAACTGCTACCCATTGTCTCATTTTGTTTTTAAGAGCTTGCGGTATTTCTATACCAGACTTTTCTTCTACAGCTTCTACCCATTCATAAGACCTATTTTTAGTAGAGCCTCTATCTAAATAATCAAGAGCTAATTCACCTGATACTTTTGTTGTTTCTACTATTTTTGCATTAACATCATCTATACTTTTTATAGTCTTTTTTAATTCAGGTCTTAAATACTGGTTCATAAGAAAAGACATTTTATTATCTATAAAACTAGAACTAGACTCGCCTATATCTCTTATGTTGTTTGTATCTAATTCTAAAGTATCTTCTTTTTTTTCTATTTTTTTAGTTATTTCTTGTTTAAAGCCTATTTTCTCGTATTTATCAAACATTGATTGCAAAGCCATCTTTTCAGTAGCATCAAGTGTTTTCTTTCCAAAAAAGGCTGTTCTAGCGCCTAATTCAGGTACTACAGCAGTTGTAACAAATTTTTTCTTATCTTTATTATATTTCAACCAACCCTTAGTTTTATCATAAATATCTACTCTTTTATTAGCGTTTATAGCCATTTGAACAGCATATTTAGACAAACCTCTAGTAGCAGTCATTTTAGGATTTATTGTATCAACAGCAACTACTTGCTTAGAAAACTCAACATTACGATAATCTCTTCTAATCCCATCTCTTGCATACTCATTTAAATTAGCTAAATTAACTTTTTCTCCAAGTTCATTTAAAGATTTTACAGCTTTTTCTATTGCTTGATTTGATTTGACTAATTCTTGCCTAGGTAATGTAACAGGTAAATCAGCTTTACCACGTTCTCTTTGAGCTGGAAATACTGTTTCAACAGAGGCTATACCACTTTTTTTAGCACTTTTTAATGCTTCTGCTTGTGTACCTTTTTGACCAGTAGTTAAAACATAAAACTGTCTTTCATCTGGCTTGTATTTTATACCAGCTTTTTTTAAAGTTTTTTTAACTACTGTTTGAACTTGTCTTGTTTGTTCTTTAGCAGCTTCTTTAAATACTTCTGTTCTTATATCTTTTCCTTGAGCTTCTATTTCTTTTCTAGCTGGAGCCATACCTTTTCTTACAGCTTCATTATATACTTCGTTAATAGTAGCTTCTATTTGCTCTGCATTACCTCCAGCAAAACCAGGTCCTTCTGTAATTTTTAATACTTCTTTTTTAACCTCAGGTGCTAACGTATCCCATTTTTCATATAAAACCCTAGGGTCCATTAGTTTTGATTGCACTGGGTCATCACTTTTTAATGCTTTTTCCCTAACCTTTTGAGCAATAGGCATAGCTCTTGCTACAGTCCAAGGTTTTTCACTACCACCAAAATATGCACCCATTAAATATTCATATACTTGCTCTGGTGTTGTAGCACCTCTTAAAGTAGATGGAACACCCATAAATATAGAACCAGCTAAACCTCTTGCAAACTTTTCTGCACGGGGGCTTCCTGCATTTATTTGATTACCTATAGTTCTAAATACACCACCTGCTACAGCTCCACTAAAAAAACTATCTATCATAGAATCTACACCACCTTGCCAAGAAGACAAAGCACTAGCAGTACCTAAATTAAATGCTCCTTCAGCGATGTGTTTTGCTTTGCCTGATAATAAAAATGCAGACGCTTCTTGCATTGCTTTACTTTTAGAAGAAGTACCAGCATTAATTAATGATGAAGATAATTTAGCAGCTCTTGGAGTTATGTATTTTTCAGCAACAAGTAAAGGCAAACCTTTCTTACCTGCTAAAAATTTAGATGCGTCTAACAATATATTACTTTTAGTCAAAGCTGTCTTAGCTAATGCACGACCACCCAAACTAAGTGGACCTGCTAATATACCAGGGGCAAATCCAATTAAATGACCTATGTTTTTAGCTATTGCTTCGTATGTATTGTCTGGGGCTTTTTTAGATACATTTAAAGTAGTGAAACCTTCAAAAAATCCAGAAGCTGCATGACCAACAGCATCTATTATAGAAAAATCCCCTTCATAAAAGGGGACATTATGATATTGTGCGTGTTGCCTAATTTTCTCTAAATCGCTTTCGTTAAAACGATGAGGACGATTATCGTAGGCTTTTATATAATTTTTGGTTTGTTGTTTGCTTAAAATAGGTGCAAATTGTTGAACCTCTGCCATCTAAGCTCCTATTTCTTTAATTCATATAAAGATTTTAAAATATCTTCTCTTGATTTAGTCATAGTTGGTTGTTCTTCAGAGGGCATTGATTGATTATCTAAAGCACCCTCTTCTTTTTCTATGTCTGTTATAGCTTCCATTATTTTCATTATATCATTTGCACTCCAAGCTAGCATAGCAGCTGTAAGAGCTCCTCCTGTTACTCCTCCTGCTAAAGCTCCTCCTGTAAGAGTAGCTATAGTTCTAAGAACTAAACTAGCTCCAACTTTTGATGTAACTTTTTTTATTAATCCAGAAACTCCATATTTTTTTATTGCTCCTCCTAACAAAGTTGCAGTAGCTCCTATTCCTCCACTTATCATAGCACCTGACCTTATTTTTTCTTTTTTAGTTTTAGGTGTAACTAAATAATCCATAGCCAAAGGGTCTACAGACTTTAAAAATGGAGCTAAATTTTTTGACATACCTATTTTTGCATATATATCTTCATTTCCAAAATCTTGTATTTTTTTAGATATAGCAGTACCTACAGATATAGCACTTTTTTGGTAAGCGTTACCAAATGTCATAGCATTAATATTATTTCTCATTGCTATTTCTTTTTCACTAGGAGATAAACTATCTTTCCAATCAGTATATAAAGAAAAAGCATCTCTAACTGGTTCATCTAAATCTGTATAAGTTGAGGGGTCTTTGCCAAGTAGCTTCATAGGCTCCGTAAGTTCATTCTCTATAGTTTTCATCATAGACATTTGTATTTGTTCAGATTTAGTTGGTAATGCTGATGCTAATGTAGATAAAGCTGTACCTACAGCTGCACCTGGATTTACCATACCTGAAGATACTTTACTGTAATCTACTGCCATTATGATACCCGTCCTAACGCTAATTGCATACCACCTAATAAACCAGAGCCCATACCAGCAGTTGTAGAGCTACCATATTGATTTTCAATACCTAAGTTAGTTAAATATGCATTAGCTAAATTTTCATCTAATCCTCTTTGAACACCTATAGAACTACCTAATAAACCAATACCAGAACCAAGTCTATCTTGTAGCATTTTATTAAGATTAGCCATAGATGTGCCTAAAGCTTGATTAGACATTATTCTTTGTTGCATTGCTATTTGCCCAGGAGACATACCTGTTTGAGCTCCAAGTTTACCTATTTGACTCATACCAAGAGCACTCATTTCGTATCCTTGGCCTTTTAACATATCTCTTAATCTTTGATTTATAGCAGATTGTGGGTCCATTAAGCCCCTAGATATACCTAATTGTTCATCTACTAATGCTTGAGTAGGCGCTTGATACTCTTGTATTTTTCCAATATCTACTTTTTCAGGTTGGTAAAAACTAGAAAATAAACCACTTAAAGCAGCTCCTCCTAGCCCACCTAATAAACCAGCTCCTACTGGAGTTTCTCCTAATAAATCTTTAAGTTTACCCATTATATATATATCTCCTTAGAATTCATCATTATAATTTACATATACCTTCTTATTTAAACAAGTTATTTTACTCTATTTTAAAAATTAGCTCCAAAAAATGTTGCGTTTTCAGTTGCAACTGGTGTCGAGCCTGCAACTGTATATTCTAAATATGGTCTTTGAGACGCAGTAGCACTATCAACACCGTCTATTAAAAATAAATGATACCTTGAACCACTACTAGTAAAATTACCAAAACTTGTGTCTAAATTATATGAATAATATTCATCATACTCTAAAACACAAAATGCAAAATCATTATTTGCAGAAATATCTGATTTAGCATCTGCATTAAAAGCAGTTGTTACATCTATTCCAACAGCACTAGATAAATTTTGTACTCCTGAATATTCTGTTGTATCAGTTCCTGGCCAACCAGGAACACCTAAATTATTACTGTGACCTGGAAAATCATTCCAAGTAGTATAAAGCGTAGTACCATATAAATTGGTAGTAGGAAAAGTTCCATCAAAATTAGATTTAACAAAAATTGCATTTATATCAGAATGAACAGAATTGCCTGCTCTATTATGTTTAGCATGATATTTAAAATCTAAATCAGTTACAGTTCCAGATACTCCAGAAGAATCAAAATGAAAATGACCTTGGAAAACTTTCCAAGTTCTTGTTGTAACTGTTCCTGATTGACCACTGGTAACAATATATGAATGGTTTTCTCCAGCGCAAAATTCAAAAGTTCCTGAACCAGTTGCTTGCCTACTTCCTGCTGTCCAACCTCTTAAAGTGTCAAATGCACTTTGAGTTTTAACGGTATCTGTACTGCTAGATGAAGCTTGGCGATAAAAAATTGCATTATCAGTTGAACTTGATGTTGATAAAGTAGCATCAATATAAGGTGCATCATTTATATTTAAAGCGCTTTCTGGTAGTAAATATTTTGTATATCTATAGCTTCCATCTTCATTATCTTTTAAAGTATGAGTTGTGTAATAGTTTAATTGTTCAAAATTTTCATTAAATGCAATAGGTTTGTTTATATATATTGACTCATTATTAATTTTAAACTGAAAAAAATCTCCTTGGTAATAACTATTGTCTACATTTATAGTCAAATCTTTATTAAATTTACTATTAATTCCTGATTCAAGTTGCGATACGGTTATATCTAAAAACGAGGTGTCTTCAAAACTCTTTCTTTTAAATAGCGTTTTAATTTTATCAGGTATATCTTTAGTATTAAAAAATGCAAAAAACGTATTATCGTTTGAATAATACCCCCCAACCTTTTTATTATCTTTTGTAAAATAAACACCACTACCTCCATCATCTAATATTTCTAATTCATATAAATTGCAAAGATTATTAACTATACATTCTTCATAATTTTCTATATTATAAGGTTTACAAGCTAGTATAACACAATCTTTAAAATAAATACTACTACCACCCAAATACATTTGTTCTAACGTATATTCACTTAAATCACTATCTCCAAATTCTTCTTCATTTGTATATTCACCTGTTGTAATGTATTCGTCTGTTATTTTACCAATATAAAAATCTAAGTACGAAATATTTTTATTTAAGCTATTATATCCATTATACATACCAAGGGTATCGCTTCCAGTATTTTCGCCTATATTGGTTAAATTAAAGCCATAATCGCATATATTAGTACTTTCTTCGTATTTATTATTTATTAATTCTAATCCTGTATTATGTATGTCAAATTCAATTTTTATTTTACTAAACTGTTTATTTAGTTTGACTAATTGATAAATAGAGTTAGGACTTAAAAGAATTTCTATATCATCAAAATCTTGTTTTTCATCATCTAATTCTATATTTACTACACTAAATTCTAACTGCTTTTCTCCAGTTTGACAATTATCAGGTCTAATTCCAGTTATTTTGTATGGATTTTTATCTTTTCTTTTACCTACTGATAATATTCCTTTATTCATTAAAGATATATCGCCTATTGTAGATGTAGAATCATTAAAAGTCAAATCTATTTCATTTAGTTCTCCATTTGATTTTTTATAAAAAAGAGGACCTTTTTTAGGATATACTCTAAATTTATTTTCTTCTACTTGAACTGTTGTTCTGTTAATGGGATTATACATTATTGAAAATTTAAACTTGCTACACCATAATACTTGCTTGTTCCGTCAAAGTAAAAACTTATTATATCTACTGCTCCATTAGCAGATGATAAAGTAGGAGCAGTTCCTGAAGGCCATAATATTGTATCACTTCCATCTGCAGTCCATGTTATACTTGTATATGTAGAACCACTTGCAGGTTGTGTTATTTTTAAAAGTAAATTACATGCACCATATGGATGAGTTAAAAAATTTATATTACCTGATTGTAATGTTAAATTATATTTATTGCCTTCATCCCATGAAACAAAATGAGTGCTTGCAGCAAATGTATCTGTTGGTTGTTCTACAAAACTTGCAGAATGAGCAAATCTAACTTCACCTCTTGGTTGTATATCATCATTTTTTGTAGCACCAATATAAGTAACAGAGTTATCTATTTCTGCAAGCCTAGCTTCAAGGTTTGTAACTGATACATCTACATCTGTATTTGCTATATATGGAGGCACTTGAAAACTACCATCTTCTCTTAAAAATCTAGTAGTAGTACCAGTACTGCCTGGGTTAGGTACAAGACCACTGTTATCATTATCAAATGCTTGTACTTGGTTAGTTACATCATTATATGATACAGTACCAAATGTTCCATCATGTTTTAAAAATTGTCCAGAACTACCTTGTGCAGGTACAAGCCCATTGTTACCTGTTGATATAGCAGATGTATATTGTACATTTGGTTTGTTTTGTATAAATGCATCGCTATTACTATCTGATTCATTCCAATTAGATTTAACATTACTATCTCCAACTGCTGTATTACCTGCTAATGCAGTAGAACCTGATGTACCAAGAGCTAAATTGCTCGTACCAGCTCCTATTGCTGTTCTTACTTCAGAAGCAGTAATTCCAGTTTTTAATGTTGGAGTTCCACTGTTATCATATATAGCTGCATTACCACTATCACCTGATACATTTACTTGAGCTCCTGTTTCAATACCATTTAATTTAGTATGGTCTGCATCAGTAAAATTATTTTGTGTTAAACCACCATCTCCTACAGTATAAGTTGTATTTGTATAATTAGTAGCGTGTATAGTGCCTGCACTAGCACTTGTCCAATCTATATGCTCATCAGCATCATAACCTGTTAAACTATTATGATTAACAGCTGTAGCCCCTGTACCATCATAATTTAAACTACCATTTGCATTTGTTGTAATTCTACTATTTAGCCAAGCATCGCTAGTAGATGCTCCTGTTCCTCCATTTGCAATTGCTAAATCTGTACCACTCCAATCTCCATTATTGATAGCAAGTGTACCACCTAATGTAAGATTACCTGATGAAGTTACAGTACCTGTCAATGTTAATCCATTAACTGTACCTGTACCGCCTACTGATGTTACTGTTCCTGTAGTAGTTGTAAATCCTGATGAACTATTATCATAATTTGACAAATCATTATCAACTGCTAAATCTATTGTTCCATCTGCATCTTGATAAGTAGCAGTTATAAGAGATTCTGTATTTCCACTAAACATAGCGCCTACTTTATCTTGAACTTGTTCATCAGTTAAAGTTCCAGACACATAGCCATAAGATTCTATTTTATCAGCTATAGCAGCAGATGTCATTAAAGATGTGTTATTATCATTAAATGATAAGCTTGAAGTTTGTACAGCTGCTATTATACCTAAGCTTTTATTTAATTTATTAAGAGTTATTTCTATCTCTTGTAAGGCTTTATTAGCATCATTAAAAGATTTTATATGTCTCATAAAATATTATCCATTATTTAGTACTTTTTCTTCTAAATATTATACCAACAGAATCTATATTGTCTTTTATATTTTCTAATTTAAGTTGCACCCATCTACCTTTTTTATTGGTCCCAGAAAGTTTATAATCAGAGCTTTCAGTGGCTGTTTTAGAATATGTTACGCTATCTGAACTCAAAGAACCTGTGCTAGTAACTACAAGTAATCTATCACTACTTTCTAAATAATTACCCCCTAAATTTAAATTTTTAGACAAACCATTAATCTTTATTTTATTAAACACCTTCATAATAGAGTCTTCATTCATTGTTAATTTTTTACTAATCCAAGTATAATCTCTTTTAGTAGCTCCGCCTCTATTTTCATATATAGCATTATTAATAGGGATTAAGACCTCTCCATTTTCACCATTAAAAGGTTTTCCAATTTTACTATCTTCTGCTAACTCCCATAAATTCCATGTTTGTTTTAATATGCTGTAAGCCCATATATATTGTCTTAAAAGAGGAGTATTGTATGTTGCATCATTATCTAATATTTCAATGTTAAATAATACACAATCTATAATAGCATCATAAAAAACGTAAGGCTTAGCTTTTGGATTGTTTTTAACAATAGAACTCCAACTTAAATCTCTTACATTATCTGTTCCGCCAAATGATACCTCTGTAGAACCTGCTTTTTGAATTCGTTCTGAAATTTTTATAGGAGATTGACCATTGTGAAAATATGCTCCAGTTTTATCTGCAAAAAACATTCCTTTTTCAGTTACAACTAAGCTATCCTTTCCAAAACAACCTATACCTTCATATATATCTTCTATAACTAAATTTTCTGGATTTACTCTATATATATTTAAATTGTCAAATACATATAATCTTCCTAGAAAATTAGCCATTGCAGTAGGTTTTGATTTAAGAACTAAAAAATCATTAGCATAATCAAATACACTGTATTTACCTGGTTTAGACCTAAATACCATATTAGAAGCTTTTTCTATTTTACTGTGCGAACAATCACCTACAAATAAATAACCATCTATTTCGGTTGATATTCCGTATTTAATTTTTATAGTATCTAATACTTCAGAAATACCACTTCTAGTTTCATACGTAGCTTGCAAAGAACCTGAATCAGATAAAGTATAACAATATGATTCTGACTCTTTACTCCACCCAGTATCTGTAGGTATTTCTTCTACTAGTTTATACAAATCAGTCGTAGAATCTTTTCTATAAAGACAAACTGCTGTTAATCTTCTACTTGGATTTTTAACTTTAATTGTTATCACTAATTTTGCTCTTGAAAATGTATCATTCCAAAGCCAATGAGAATCACTTAATGGACCTTCTTGATAACCATCATATATAAAAGATACTTTATAATAATATGCGTTATTTGCAACAAAATAATCTCCTGTTTGGTTTGGCAAAGATACAGACTCTATTGTTACAGAAGAATTCCCATAAGCTGTATACCTATCTCCATCAGCAGTACTATCATGTCTTAATACATTACCAGCTGCATCACCTTTATCCCAACTAGTAAATCCTGCTCTTATTTCTCCCATATTAGAACTAGAACTATTATCTGATATTATTCCTTCCCATTGATTAGTATATGCTGTTCCAGAATCAGTATCCGTAGCAGTAGTAGTAATATCTATTTCATCATCATCAACTTTATCAATATTATAAGTACCATCTAATTCATTACCACCTCCAGCATCATACGTTATAGTATCTCCAGTAAATAAAAGATGAGCAGAAGGATTATCTATATGTAATTTTTGTTCAGAAGAACTTGTACTTGAGACACTGTTAACATTATATACTCTTGTTTTTCTCATATCTAAACCGCCAAATGTAGTTTTTAATACAGGAGATGTTAATTGCATTGCCAAAGGGTTAGAAGTTGATGTTTCATTAGACCCTGTTAATAACTTCCAATTACCTGTTTCTGTGCCAGAACTACTACCTATAGTAGCTAAAGTATCAGGACCCGTAACTGTTACAGTATAAATATTATTATAACTTGTAGTATCTGTTATTTCAATTTTATCATTTGTTGTTAAATTATGATGAGTTCCTGTAGTAACAATTCCTGTACTTGAAATTTCTACAGTTCCATTATCTTTGTATATTGTATCACCTATTAAAGGGTCTGCAAGAATAGCATCACCTAATCCATGTGGTAATGTTTTTGTTTTATATAACCTAACTGGGGCAGTAGCTGCGTTTGCATGAGACCATATCCAGAATTGGTCATTATCAGCAGGAGTATGAGCAAAAGGATAATGTACTTTAACTATTATATCATCTCCTGTGCTATTTCCTAATTTAAAAGAACCTACTATATATCTTGTTTGAATCATTCCTGTTGTTGCATCTTTTATAGATATACACAAGCCTGATAAAGAATTTGTTAAATCTCTATATTGAGAATTTGCAAAAAACAAACTTAAATCATCAGTACTATCATAAGTAATCTCATCTGTATCTATATGTATACAAGGTCTTTTATCATTATCTCCTTCTAATGTTGAAGCTGTAGCTGTATCATCATAATCTTTTATAATACCTGATATAAGGACATCCCAAGAAGTACCATTATTTACACTATTTGTATTTCCATTACCAACTGTTTGTTCTTTTTGAACCTGCAATCCTTGACTAGGATAAAGAAAATCCATATCACATATATATATTTTTGACCTTTGCTCATCATCATTTTTAATTGGACAAGTTATAAATAATTTGCTTGCAAAAGCATTGCTAGAGCTTGAGTTATCTACATCATAATGAAGCTTTGTACCTTGTTTTGTATGGTAAACAGGGTTAGGATAGCAAGGCATATCTACACTTACTCCATTACCTATAATTAAATCATTAAAATCATCGTCATCCATGCTAAAAGGTCTAATCATAACACCTGCTCTAAAACTTAATTTTTCTATTTTCCATAATAAACCAGGATTTATATTAAGACTATAATCTCCAGATGTTCCTTTTGGACCTCCCCAATAAGAAGGAGGTGTCATATATGTTTTGGTGTAATGACCAGAGCCCTCTCCTTCTGTGAAAATGTCTCCATTTAAAGGGTCTCTACTATCAAAAGACCAATGAAAAGCTTCAGCACCATCTAACACACCACCTGTATTTCTTCTGTTTAATAAATGTATAGCATGTGGATATATACTTCCAGAAGCAGATGAAAAATCTGAATATACAGTTGTTACTGTAATTTTATTATTACTTCTATCAACAGAATTTATAACTGAAGCAACTCCAGGATGTGTTAAATATACAGTATCTCCAATATTTAATCCAGTAACTCCATTAGAAGAATCAACTGTTAACTCTGTCATTTTACCACTATCAACTGTAGCTTTAGCATTAAAAGTATATTCTTCATCAGGTTGGTCATCTCCATAATGTGTGTCAGAAGAAACAAATATACATTTGTCTGCTTTCATTAATTCTGGAGCATCTTGATGAGGACCGTCTCCAAATCCAACATTAAAATAACCGCTATGGTCAACATTGTGCATTCTACCCCAATGTTTTACCCAGTTTAAATTACAACCACCTATTAATCCTACAACATGCCCACAAACATGTTGATGGTATTTCCCATAAGGACCTTCAGTTGCACTTGTCATTGTAGTATCATTAGGAGATACTAATCCAGTTCCATCTATTATACCATCGCCATTGTTATCTGCCATTTGAAATAAACCATACTTTGCAACTTTAATAGATAATTGATTATTATTATCTTCTCCTGCATCCCAACCTACATTGTGACCAAAGTTAATATAAGGTTCATGATAACCGCCAGCTTCACCATTTACAACAGTTCCAATATTTCCTTCTGAATCTATAACGGGAGCAATTCTGTCAAGAGTATTATTACTGTGTATCCAAGGTTTAAAATAGCTTCTTTTTGAAGCAGTGGGTTCTAAACCAGGTCCTGCAATAAATTTATTAGGATTATTAAAAACATTAGTTACCATTGTAGTAGGAGGCGTTCTATCAGCGCAATATAATATATCTGGACCATCAGTATTTGTATCATTAGTCAAAGCACAAAATAAAAATCTATCACCTTCGCTAAATCCTTCTGCATCTGGTCTTGATTGAATCCATAACCTTGTATCAAACATATCTTCTGTATAGCCAGCATTTGTAGTTTCATCAAAATCTAAAGTTTCATTAGGAGCTTTTGTTTCAATTATATCAGATAATAAACCCGAATAATTTATAGTAGGAGTGCTTACTTCAGATAAACCTCCAAATACTTCTGTATTACCGCCTATATCTCCAGTAACATTATCATTGCTCCATTTAAAAGATTTAAATACTAAGTCCATTGTAGAAACTTCATTCAAAGATTTTGTTTCCCACTCATCATATTTTACTTGAACATCATAAGACAATACTTGATTATTTATACTTGACAAAATATAAATCCTACCTCCACCAGTACCATCTGTTTTTTTATTATAACAAGTAGCTATTGATGTTATTTCTGTATTTATAGGTAAAGACCTTTCTATTTTGCCTTTAGTATAAGTAGTAGACAAAGTATTTAAAGAGTCATCTCCAGAACCACCTCCACCTAATTTAGCATCAGGCCATATTCTGTATATGCAATTATCACCATCTTTTATACCATAGTAATAATACGGTCTATAAGATATAAGACTTTCAGCATTGTCTTTTGTTCCATCACTATCAGTATCAAAAGCTAAACTACCACTTGCAACTGTTGGATTAGCATCATATGTCGTAGCTCTTACACAAACAAAAGTATTGGTAGTTGTTGACTCTACTATCCATACACCACTACCATCCCAACTATTACTTACATCTTTATATTGTCTAATAACAATATTATCGCCTATATTCATACTATGTCTAGCATGTGCAATTGTTAAATCAGCATTACTAGCATTCCAAGTAGCTACTAATCTTTCATGTTCACCAGCTAAACATATTTTTGACAAATTAAGACCAGCAGTAGACTCTCCGTCATATTTATGAACTGTATCTTCATCTTGATATAGTTCTGATGTATAATCAGCATCAAATAACTTATGAGCAGGATAGCCTAACCATTGCGGAGGAGTATCTCCTTTACCTCCACCAAATCCAATATGAGCTTCTCTATTTTTAATAACAATACTAGCATCCTCTATAGATGATGTTATTGTTGTTGCTGCAAAAAAAGATTTTGTAAAGTTTTCTTTTAAAGTAGGCTCTTCAAATATAGATGTTATTACTTGTAGTTTTCTTTTAATTGAATCATAAGATACTAAATCTTTAATTCCACCATTATCTAGTAAAACATTTGTTTTTAACAAAGAGTTTTTGTTAGCGTATATTATTTTAGTGTCTTCAATTAAATCAATTAAATCTACATGCAATTCATTTGTATCTTGTCCTCTAGCACATAAATCAAGTTCTACATCTGTAGTTAATTCAATACCTTTAGGTATTGAAAATCTTAAAATATACTTTCTCCAATGTTCATCTAACCCACTTGCAGTTGGAATAGGATTAGTTCCAACAGCTATATCGTTATTAGGTTTGTCTAATTCTTCAATACCTATCCATCTATCTTCTTTTGTTAAATTTTTAGGGTCATTACCTAAATGTCCTTTTAAAACATTTTTTGATGGACTTACCCAATTCCCTTCATAATTTATATAACCTCCATTAAAACTTATAGATAAAGCTCCACGTGATTGAGCTGCAACATTAGCTGCAGTTGTTTTAGCATAAAATGAAAGAACATAATCTTGACCAGGTTTTAATAAATCTTTTGATATTGTTTGTCTTGCTAAATAATTAACATTTTTTTTCAAATTTGTAGCTGCACTATGAGCTACTAAATTAGTAGCATCAAAATAAGCTCTTTTAACTTTTATTTGCCTATTTTCAACAGACAAAACTTTCATGTACTCAACTACACTACCAGCCCCAACACTACTAATTATATCTCCTATTGCTAAAATATTGCTCACATCTCTACTTAATATCAAAGTATTAGCAGCCATTGAAGCTGCTAAAGCATTTGTTAAAGTAACAGAACCTCCATCATTACCAGCATTTACATAAGTAGATACTATTTTTAGATAAACATCATTTTCTATAAATGGGTAAAAATTTAAAGCATTATCAGATGTTCCTCCTAAATCTATATTTCCATTAGATGTTTCCCAATAACCTCCACCACTTGTAACTATAGCAACATTACTACTGTTTGTTGTCTGATAATCATTATCATGCCTAGCAGAACCTTCAGGATTTGCATCAGATAATCTATGTTTTGTCCAATCATTACAAGCATATGTAGACGCTAAAGAACCTGTTGTTCCTTGTTTATGAGTAAATGTATGATTTTTTATTAAATTAGCTTCTATATATACTGTATCAGAACTTTCTGTTTCTGTTGTAGTAGGAGCTGTATCTAATGTTAGTACTATAGGATTACTACCTGCTATTTTAAGTATTTTAGCGCTAAATCCATTACTTACATGTGTATCACTATGGTATACATTTATTGTATCACCCTCATAAAAAGGCAATGAAGATATACCAACACCAGCAATTGATATTGTTTTAGCTGTACTATCATAGCTAACATTATAACTTGCAGAAGCTATAGTTCCACCAAGCACAGCATTGTTAGCTTGAGTTGTACTTCTGTTTAAATAAGAAGAATTACCGCCTATATGATTACCTGAATATTTACTTTCGTTTACTATATTAAAATAACCTCTAGTAGTATTAGCTTGAGTGCCATCTATTGTTATTTTATTTGAATATATAAAAAACTTTGTTGACGCTGCATATGACTCTATAGGAGTTCCAAAACAACCTCTTTTAATATATATTCTATTATTATCCTCATCTATACTTTCAACTTTTATAATTTCATTACTATTATAATTCGCAGTAGCAAGACTAAAATAACTATTAACAGGCAAATATTCAGAAATAATGTTTTGAGCATAGGTAAGTGTTAAAACGCCAGATGCCTGAGTAATTGAAATCCTAGTGCCGTGACCATTAGTAGTATTTTCTATAGCTTCTTTTACCCTGGTAGCCATATTAGTAGCACTTCCTAATGTTGAATCAAGTTGAACGCAAGTATTACTACCTTTTAATTCACCGTTAGCAGGAGTGCCATCATGGTCAATTTCATATGTAACTTCTTTTCCATCAGGAGTAGTTATAATAAATGTTTCTCCAGCAATAGAATTGCCTGTTATAGTTATAGTAGCTTCTCCATTAGTAAATCCAGTAGCTGCAAAATTAGTAACAGATTCAGTTATAGAATTAGTAGCTGATAAATAAGGAATATAATCATCATTAGGAAATATTCCAGGGGATGGATAAAATGTTAATTGACTTCCATCAACTGCTATTATTTTTTCATACCAAGGTTTAATATCTTGAGCTATGATATTTTCTCTAAAACCTTTAGTTCCTATATAAGAAATATCAGCAGAACTTTTTTCTTCAAATATTGTTACATCATCTATGTGATGTTTATTTAAATCAGAAAAGGTATTACTATTATTATAAGCTTTATTATCCCAAGACATTGGAGAGCTTATGGTTGTTGTGTTTTCAATATTATTTAAAAATAATTTATCGCAATTAATAGAAGTTAATATTCCATTTTCTGAAGTTGGATTAATATTTAAAGAAAATGCCGAAGAATCTTCTGGTATATCTTTTTCTGATGAATTTAATATTGTTCCAATATCAAAGTTTTTTATTTCTACTAATTGTCTAGGCATTTATCTCCCATTCTATTTTTTCAGAAGATGTCCAATAATCTTCTGGTATTATTATATTATATATTTCCATCAAGCAACTTCCCCCATACTGTTGTTCTGCCATCTATTATTTGCACTATATCTACAGTAAATCTACCACCTCTATAGTAATCTATTATTGCAAATGCATGTGCCCATTTATGAACTCTACCACCAAGCCATTGATTTTTTTCTGCTGACATATCTTTTAAACATCCTAATGACCAGGCTGACCTTGGTCCATCCATAAAAGTAACACTATCTTGTTGCAGGGAATGATGATGACCATACATTATATTGGCACCTAACTTTCTAAGATGATTCGCTGCGTGGTATTGACCACCAAAATGGTGCCCGTGATAAAAATAGAGCTTTCCTATTTTAAGGTACTTCCCAGGTGGGTGATATTTGTACCCTCTCTCTTTGAATCTACATACTTTTTCAAAGCGATAGTCTAGATAAGGATGCTCTTCTACGAATCTATCTAACCATTCATCATGATTCCCTGCACATATATGCCTTTCTTTGCAATTAACTTTGTCCAAAGATTCATCTATTATGTCAAGTAACTCATTAACGCCTTTTATATCTTCATCAACTTTAGGCATTATATACTCTAATGGTGGTTTTTTCTTACGTTTCCATTGCCAGTGAGATACACTACCAAACTCACCTAAATCGCCTAAATCTACGTATATTTCAGGCTTTACAAGCTCTATTGCTTGTTTAACTACATTTATTGCCGCCTTATCGTGTATAGGCGCATGTTTATCTGGAGTGACTATTGCTCTTTTAATCACTCCTTGTTTAGTTTTCTTCATTTATCAAAAAACTCCTAGTTAAATTTACTCCTAGGAACGTAACCCCAATCTTTAGAATTTGTCCAACAGTATTTTGCATTCTGCAATTCTATTTCAGTTTTATCAGCTGTATATTTTAAAAACATTTCTTCACAAGCTTCACATTCCCATAGCAGGACTCCATCTTTGGCACCCATTATTTCAACCCCTATTACCTCGTCACAGTGACAGTTAGGACAATGGCCTGGGTTGTCTTTGTAAATTAAGTTTATATTTTTTATTAACTTATTTAATAATTTACCTTTAACTTTATCTACTAAGTCAACCACTAACACCATTCTAGTTGAAAGTTCTTTTATCATTTTAGCTTAAGCGTTTCTTAACTTGAGCCCAAAGTTTATCATCAAGTTTGTTAGAACTTTTAGATACTAAGTAATCTCCTAAAGCCACAACAACAGACTTAATCATTTCTTCACTAAAAATACTTTTAAGCATGCTAATTATAATTGCCTTCATTTAATCTCCTTTATTTCACAGTTACATTCTGAACATTTCACAAACTCTCTTGGAGGATGTGAATTTTTTTCAAGTTTTTCTAACCTCAATTTAACGTCAGCTAACTCTAACTCAAATTCTTTTTTCCACATATTATCTATGCCCATGGTTCATCATCATCCATATACAAGTCAAATAATTCAAACTTACCAAGCCACCAGAGACCTCCAAAAAAGACTATTATAAAGCCTAATATGAAGTATCCTAGCCCTGGCATTGCTAACCTTTAATCTTTCCGTAAATTGTCATTAAGCCAACTATTATAGCAATTGACAATGATAAAAATGTTAATAATGGATTAAAATAATTAGAATAACTTATTATTGTAGACAAGCAAGTCCAACTTACTCCTATCTCTGGATTGTTTGCCAAAATTTTTAATGTATCTTTCATTCATCCTCGCAATCATCCCATTTAGACAAATCTAACATAGGAAGTGGTTTTTCTATTATATGGCTTTTTAATTGACCGTTTTGTATAGCTAATTTATTTCCACCTTTTATATAAGGCTTTCCTTTGGCGCACCCTACTTCATATACAAAGAGTATTGTTTTCCAAAGACCTACTCTTACTACACGAGCAGGTTTTCCATCAAAATGTATTACATCATCTGTATTTAAGTCATTGCCAAGAAATATTTTTAAACCTTCTACAGCTGATTCTATTGTTGATTTAAATATAAACAAAAAAGAACCGCCTATAATAACATAAGCGTAATCTCCTAAAACACTTTTAACGTAATCTTCCATTTTAACTGATTGCATCCTCATAATTAAATATTAAAAATCTTGTGGTATTATCCTTCCAGAGCCTTCTACATAATTAGTTCTAGCCATTTTTTTAGCTCTTTTTTCTCCTTTTTTGTAAAGTGCTTCAAAATATTCTGCGCTTTGCAAATCTTTATTTCTTGGGTCTCTATAACCCATAGCTATAACTTTATCTACTATACATTTATGGTATCTTGTAGGTATTTTACTAAAAGTACTAGATGTTCCAGTTAAATCAGCATCATTTGCTGTGCCTTCAATATATATTGTTAAACCAGTTTCTGTTATTGCTTGCCATTCATCAGTAATTCCATCTACAGTTCTGGATGTGTTTTCAACTAAAGCTAACTTTACATCTCCAGAAACAACTTCTGTAAACCAAGCTCTGTGTACTTGTTTTGCCATTACGATACATCCTTTATTTTAAGTGTTCCTTGCAATCTATTTAAGAGTATCCCAGAACCAGCATCTCCTACCCATACCTTATTAATTTTTAATATATCACTATCTCCACTATCAGCAGCCAAATCAATATCATATAATAATTGATTAGCAACTGTAGTAACTGAAGATATAACAGTCTTAGACATTTCTGTCTCTTCACAAAATTCATCTTTAGCTTCGTTAAGTAATAATAAAGCTTCTGTTTCGCTTATATGAGGGTGATGTTGCTGTATTAATTCTATCATTTGTTTTGCTGTCATTATTCTCCCTCTGGTTTTTCTTGACTTACATATCTTTGCATTTCAGTCATAAAATCTTTTTCTAATAATTGCATTTGAGTTGCTATCATTTGCATAAGCTCTATATCTTCTTCATCTTGAACTTGATTGCTTATATACGCTTTAAGTATATTAACACTACTTTTTAAACATATAGCATGTATTAAATTTGACGGAAGATATAAAGATGTATTTACTGTAGCTTGTGTAATACCAGTAGAATCAGTACCATTAGCTACATAACTAAAATACCATATTTTACCTTGTTGTGAGCCAGTAGGTTCAGGTAATATTTTTAATGTTGCTGCACCTGCATTTGCGCTATCCTCGTGATATATTGGACTATGTGCAGTAGCCTTATATAAACTACCACTATCTCCAGCAACTCCAAAAAAAGCTCTATCAACCTCCTTGCATTGTCTTTCTATTCCGTTTAAATCTGCATCAACCCTAACTACTTTTAATATTTTTTTATCTTCAACAAGCCATTCAGAGTTAGATGTAAGAACACCAGGTGTTTTAGAATATTTTAATAAAACATCTTTAGGTAACATATCTGCTATTTCATTTATAGCAGCATTAATTAAATCACCTTCATATGCAGCTTCTGTTGAATATATAGAACCTATTAGGTCAGTTATTCTTTGGGCTATTGTTCCGCCTTGTGCCATTAATCTAAATATTCAATATGAAAAATAAAAGTCAAATCATCAGCTGCATTTAAATCTACTGCATCTCTAGCTATTAATGAAAAATAAACACTTGTTGAAGTTGATGCGCTTTGAAGTAAAAAAGGCATTCTTTCTTGATTATCATCAGTCATACCAGTCATAGTAATAGAAGCTGTTCCCCCTATAGGAATATCCATTTGGGTATCTAAAATTGTTAATGCTCCTAAGGGATTAGATGCTTTTATATTAGCGTCATTAATAGTAGGGCCACCACTTGAACTTGGAGATATAGCTCCAATAAAATTTGCTTGATTTTCGCTAAAAATTATATCCATAGTTCCAGCAGTATTATCTATTGTCCCTGATAAATCTAATACTGTAATTGCTATTAATTTAGATAATCCACCTTTTATTCTTGTTGCATTAGGAATTTCAGTAGACAAACACATAACATCTCCACTTGTAAAAGCACTAGCAGAAGAAGTTACAGTAACTCTTTCAACAGTTCCTTTCTTTTGATTAAAACCTGCTTTTGCTGTTTGAGCCGCCCCATTATGGGTTATTGTTAAATCACTCATTTTTCTCCTTTAAAATTTATGTAGAAGGGGCACGAGGCCCCGTCTACGATTATTAAACTACTTACTAAGATGGGTCAGCACCTATCCCGCCAACTGTAACTGGATTACTAACAGTATCATTCTTTTTAGCTTGTTTGTCAATTGGATAATAAGCATATGCAGCATTAACTGCAGCTACACCTGCTGTAACTAAACCTGCTGCAACACCATCGCCACCAGCATCAGTTACTACCATTTTAACTCTCAATCTAGTAACACCATTGCCCATTATGTCTTCATCAACATCAACATTAGGAAGTATATATTCAGTACTATAATCTTGAGCAGCAGTTCCAATATCTGTCCAAGTACCACCATCTAAATTAGCTGAAGTACCAGGAACTACTTCGTTACCACTGTTAAAATTATTACTATTTGATTGAACATAATACTGCCAACATGTTTTTATTTGAGCATCACCAGTATCGCCAACTTCTAAAGTTGTTCCAGATTTAATTGGACCAAGGCACAATTCTTCACTATAATAAGTATCAGTTGCATCTGCAGAACTAGCTCCAGGGTCTGACATTATAGTATTAGCTGTGTATTTAATTGATTTATCATCAATTGTTTTTGTCCAATTAACATCTAAATCACCTATGGGATGGGACCCCGAAGGGTCCCCACCAATGCCACCTATAGTAAGATTACTTTGGTCTGCCATATCCTACCTCCTAACTAAATTTCAAAATAGCGTGAGTTTCAGGTACACTTATTTCAAGACCAGCTTCTGTAATTACTTGGTCTCTTCTACCATCAGTTCCGTTATCTTGAACGTTAGTTTCGATGAAGGTATCACGACTAATTCCATTTCCTTGTAATGGTCTGTAAGCTACATTTTTTAAGTCAACACATACACAGTAGTCTTCCCAGATACCTCTTAATAAAGGCTCTTGTACAAAATGAAGATTACCAAATATTGTATTTACCATTGTAACTTGGTGACCAAAAGCACCAGGAACAGTAGCAACATCTAGTTTATACTGAGATGAACCAACAGTGTTATTTAAGAAAGAACCACTACCTAATTTATTTAAGTAAGTGATTACTTTTCTAGAAGCTAACACTAATTTATCACCACTATTACCTGACTCAGGAGCAAACAAATCCTCCATAGCATCTAAGAATGCATCATATCCAGAAGAAGAATATGTCATGTTATATACTTTTCCATAAGTTTCAGTATAAGGTAAGATACCCCAAGTCTGTCTTGTTGGAGCACCACTAGTCTCATTTGACTGAGAACCTACACCAAACAACATAGCTTGCTCTATATCCATCTTATGTTCCATTAACTTATCTTGCCATATTCTCTGAAATTCATTAGCAATTCCTCTATACTCTGTAGCCATTGATGTACCAGAAAAGATATTCATACCAGTTTTGAAGATTTGACAATACCCTTCTCTGTCAAATAATTTATCTTCCCAACCATCTGGTTCTGAAGTACCTTCAGCAAATGCAGTACCAACTATTTGACCAGGTTTGTCAGCTGCAATAGTGACTCCTGCAGGCCAGCTAGATTTACTACCTATATTAACACCATCTACAGCAATTACAGTACCTGTTAAGTTAGCTTCTGCTGCATCTGTTGTTAAATCAACTGCTGATATTTTAAAATAAACTACTACGTCTGCACTAGTAGAATGATTAACACCTTTCATAGCTAATATTTGATTAGGCAGTAAAAATCCAGGCTGTTGGTCAGCTGCTATTTTTCCATATGAATCATAATCACAATTAACTGCTAAAGTTGTCAAACTTCCATCAGGGTCTACGTTTGTTTTAACGTCTACGTTTACTACATTCCTTCTTTGCCACTGATGTCTCTGCTCAAGAAATTTAAACACAGGGTCATTAGTAGCTTTTTTTGCCACCTTCGATAAATATACGAAGAATGGACTTTGCATTGGTGCTAACTCAGCAACTCTCTCACCGAAATTAAACTTACGTCTAGAATCGTTGATTGAAACAGCGCTATTAAGCGTATTGCCAGCTGCACCTGAATAAAATGTTCCCATTTGATTCCATCCTTTTTTTTATGCCCTCCCTCAACTACCTGATTAGGCCTTCGGGTAGAGCGGTTAAATTAAACTATTTCCAAGGGTTTTTACTATTAAAATTCCCTATTAAGTTGTCCATAATTTTATCTTCAAAAGATTTATTATCAGCATTAGATTGACCAGAAGGCATCACTCCCATAGGAGATGGTACTTGCTGTGCATTCTTTGTCTGTTGAAAAGAAGCAGAAGGTTGTACAGGTGCATTAGTTTGCGGTGCTGTATTTCCATTTTGCATTCTATACAATTGAACTAAATTATCGACAGTTATTGAGTTTGGGTCAGACATTTTTTCCATAAAATCATTTGCTTCACTTTCATTCATACCATGATGTCCCATTATATGAGACTTTATCTCAGCCTGTTGTTTAGCTTCAGCAGCAGCAGCTTCTTGTCTTTTAGCTGCTTCAACTCTATCAGATTCAAGTTTATTAAACTTTTCTTCTAACATAGCTGATTGATACTGAGCTCTAAGTGAATTATATTCATTCATGTCATCACGCCATTGACTTAACTCCTCATCATACCTAGCGCTTTCACTTGCAGGGTCAGTATAAGCCTCTTCCCTACTATAAAGTCTAGGTCGTTGTGGTCTAGAAGGTGCAGATGGAAACTCATCAGCCTCAGAATCTACAACAGGAGCTTCTGGTTGAACAGGAGCTGGCTGTGTATTTTTTAATGCTTCTAACTCATTTTTATATTTGTCAGCTTGTGACTGCCAATATTGATAACGAGTTTCATCATTATTAGTTTGTTCTGGTTGACTTGTTTCTACTGGTTGACTTACTTCAGGTTGTCCAGTTTCTACTGGAGCTGGTTCAGTACTTTCTTCGTTCCCACTAGTAAAAGCACTCGAAACATCACTAGAGCCCTCTGGACTGCCAAATATAGCTTCTTCTAAAGAGCTAAAATTTTGTTCACTTTCTTGAGGGGTATCTACTTGTATATTGTCTTCTTGTGTCATTATTTCTCTCCTTTGACTGCCTCTTTACCACCAATAGAGGGTGAGCCTATTTGTTTGATTGAGTCTCTCATTTGAGACTTAATAGTGGATAAGCCGTCATCAAGTCGTTTTTCGTATAGAGTGCCCGCCGCTTTAGCTTTACTACTAATATCGCCGAGGTCTGTTTTAAACTTCTCAACTTCAACTCGTTTTCTAAGGTTAACTGCTTCTCTATCTCTAGTTTGCATATCTCCCTTAAGTCTTTTAATCTCTTCTTGAGATTGTTGTAATGCTTGTTGTAGTCTAGTTATTATATCAGTTCTTTCCATTACACCTTCCATATCAAAGACTTCTGTTTTCTTAAGAACTTCTTGTCTATCAATAATACCTTTTGAATATGCATCCATATAAAACTCTAATTCTGCATATCTATTAGAAGGTAATGTAGAGCCTGCTACTACTATAACATCATAATCACCTATCGTTATATCGTTTATAACTTTAATTTCATCTGATTTATCATCAACTAGTTTTTTGTTAATTACATATTCAGACAAAGAATTATTAGGTTGTACTACTCTAAATACTTTTTGTGTAGTGTATAATTGTTGCATTAAAGGTATAGCTATTTGACCAACTCTAGTTAATGCAGCTTCTATATCAGCTAATTTAGATTTCATTTTTCTTTGACCAAATTCATCTATAGATATAGTAGCTTTATATGTTTGAGGAGCTGCTTGAGCATTACCCATCATCATTTCATATAAACCTAATGCATGGTCAATATCATTTTTAGCTGTTTGCTCATTATGATATAATTCATTAGGAAGGGGTGTGGGCTGAACTGGCATAGGAGCTCCATCTGTGGGGTCATAAGGTATCGCAACTCCAGGTTGAGCCCACTTTTCTTCAAAATCTTTCATATCAACACTACCTTCAGGAACTAATATCTTAGTATTAGTACTTGTAGTAGCATGAGCTATTATCAAAGAACGTGTTTTATTTATGTACTCTTGTAAAGGTTTGACTATTCTTACATCACTCATTGGATATGGAGTTCTTGTATGAACATTCATTATAGGTACAATAGGATAATGCTCTAAAGGTAATATTCTCTCATACAATTTAGTATTACCCATTATAACGCATTGTTTAACTTTTTTACAAGTAATTTTTACTATATCTATTTGACCTGTAGCTATTAACTCAGCATAAGTTACTTCAACAAATTCTATTTGAGAAACTTCTTCTTCAGCTAACGCTGCAGCTTGCTCTTCACTATAAGAACCAGAAAACGCTAATTCTTGAGCTTTTTGCATGACAATCTGCTGTCTTTGTTGTAATAATTGTGTATATAAAGCTTTTGCTTTACCTGCATCTGCAATTATTTGACCTTGTATAGAGTAAGCTGGTCTATCGCTATATTCAAGATAATCATCTTCGCTTAATAATTCTTCTTTACCAGAGAATTTTTCAAATGTTCTATACTCAGTTACGTCTACCTTATAATATCTTTCGTATCCACGAATATAATTTTGATTATCTAATCTACCTACATCTTCTGGAAATTGAACCTGACCGTCATCTTCTCTTCCTGTATCAGGAGCATTCCAATCAACTCTATTACCACCTTCATCACTAGCATTATCAATTGCCTTTGAATACATAGGCCAAACTTTTTTAGCTTGGTCTTTAGTAAATAATTTTGAAATTATAATATTTTCTGCATCATCAAAAAACCTATGTCTACTATTAGGGTCAACATATACATCTAAAGGGTCTACATCATGAAAACACACTTCACCCTTACCTTTATCCATCATAGGGTCTTGATATACATTTATAAAACCTACACCCATTACATAATAGTCATCAACTGCTTGTCTAATAACTGTTCTTCCATCTGATATATCATACATATATGTAAGTAAAGCACTCATTACTTGTGCTACTTTATTATCAGAGTCTTCTCTAGGAGCAGCTCTAAAAGAAGGTCTATTTGCTGTAAGCATAGCTTTTGCTGATTCTACAGCTGGATGTATTCTATTTATTACAATAGGAGCTTGTCCTCTTGATTCTAGAACTTTTCTTTGTTCTTTAGACCATTGTTTACCTAATCTAAATTCTTTGTCTTCTTTGGCTTGTTGTGCCCAAACGTCTCTTTTGCTAGAATATCTATCGAAGAGGTCTAGCGTATCTGTTACTATATCTGGTATGTTTTCGCCATTTTTTTTATTATATGCCATATGCTTAATTTAACACTTACATTGTCATCCAATCAAGACTTTTTTCTTTATTACGCCAATCTTCTTTAGATTTGTTGTCAAATTGTTTTATTCTACACGGCTTAGAGCCATCTAAAGCAGTCCATATAGCATCCATGACATCATCATGTTTACCTCTTGGATAAGATAAAAACTCCTGCTGAGCTTTAATATCTTCTGGTCTAAAGTAAAAAGTCCCTTTTGCAAACAATGGAACTAGTGATAATAACCTTTCTGATTTACTATTTCTAGGTTTTACACCAGATTCAAGACCTGGTATGTATAAATTGTCTTCTCTCATTAATTCTCTAACAGCAGTTCTTAATGCCTCTTGATAACCTACTGTCTCAACTTTAACTCTTCTAGGTTTAAATTTTTTGTAAGTATCTATAATAACTTGAGGTTGTTCTGCTGGAGATATTCTATTTCTGTATATATCTACTATATACTTATTATTATCCGCATCAATGCCAATAGTAGCGATAACAAAATAATCAGCCCTAGAAGACAAAGAGCTTGCAGGGTCAACACCAGTATACAACTCCACAGGTTTGATTTCTTCATTTTCTAATCCTTTATTTTTAATTAAAATATTTTGACCATTTCTTCTCTCGAAGTCATAATGATGTATTTTAATCCAATCTGGTTGAAATGGTGCATCATCAGGAGATTGGGCTATATTCATGTATTCTTGATAGAATCCATTTATATTTCCTACGGATGAAAATTCATCCTTTATAGCCAATATCCTGTCTTTTGGGAATCTTTCAGGCCAAATACTATTTTCATCTTCATCCCATATAGAATACCAAAGCGTATTCCAAGCAGACGATTCTTTAGCCCAACATAAAAAACAATCTTCTGATATTACTGTTCCTATCATCGCTATTCTACCTTCGTCTGACAATGATGGTATTACAGCTTCTGTCATCCACTTTCTATTTTTAGCTCTAGCTTCTGGTGTGTAAGCATTTAACTCTGATTCAAAATCATCTACTATAATTAGGTTTGGTCTTGTATCTCCTTCAATAAAACCCCTAACTCTTTGTCCTGTACCTACAGCTATCATACGAGTACCATTAGCAAGTACTATATCTGTGTGAGTCCACCTTTTAGCTGTATTAGGACCTAAATCCCCAAATATTTGTTTAAATCTATTGCTATGTGTCAAATGATATTTAATACGTGATAAAAAGTTTATAGACTGAGCTTGTGACTCAGATACTATAACTATAAATAATTCATCGTTTGTTCCTTTAAATGCTGCTTTCCATAATGGGAATATAAGGGTAGTAACTGTAGATTTAGCCGTACCTCTTGGTGCTGCTATAAGAACCCTGCGTTTTTCATCATTTGACAAATTTTTATAAACTTCATTATGAAATGGTGGAGTGGATTTTTTAAGCGCAGTAGGAAAACAATGCTTCCCAAATAAAGCCATGTTATTACGTAGTTTTTTAAGAGCCTGCAACTGCTCATACTTTTCTTCGTAATCCATTATCTATTGCTTAGTTTTCTAGCTCTTTCCTTACTACAGTTGCAATTCCATTTTCTTAAAGCTTTATTTATCCTACTATTACGGTCATTAGCTGTTTTTGCACTAGTTAATCTACGTTTCATACCACACATTCTAGCACAAAAGCTACTTCTTCTTTTAGCTGCTTTACTGCCTTTCTTTAATTTAGAAGGTTTAGTAGTAACAGCCATGCTTAGTTTAGAACCAGGATTAGCTCTTCTGTAAGATGCTATTCCTTTTCTATTTAAACCACCGCTTTTACTTTTACCTTCTTTTCTTTGCCATGCTGGTGTCTTTGCCATTATTTTTTCCTTTTCTTTCCAGATGCTGTAATAGACCATTTAACATGATGTGGTCCTGTTTTTTTATATGCTTCTTTTTTACTTATACGACTAGCAACAGAAGCGGGTCTACACGCAGGATAAGGTCTTCCTGCATCTTTTTTACCGCTTCTACCGCATTTCTTGCCTGTTTTAACATCCCGCCAATCTTCAGCAAACCATTTTTTAAGTCCGCCTTTAGCCATTAGTATGTACCACCTCTTTTTTTATACTCTCTAACTAACCAAGCACTTCCATATGCAGAGGGCCATACTTTAAATTTAGCTTTAGCCAAAGCTTTGACTCTAGCGTACAATGCTTTATTTTTTGGTTTAGCCATTATGCCATCATATCCTTATTTTTATTTTTCTTAGTCATTTTCATAGCAGGAAGCTTTTTACCAGGCTTGTAATTAGTTCCTTTTGTTTTTCCTTTTCTACTATGACCCATTTCTGATTTTTTAGATTTTTTAGCTGGTCTACCTACTTGACTGCCATATGTTCCTTTTCCGTAAGGCATTACTCTTCCTCCTTTGTTGTAGTTCTAGTTGCAATAAGCTTATCTTCTTGTTCTCTAAGTTCATCTATCAATTTAACATTACTTGTAGCCTCTAATGATTCTACTGTTTTGACAAGATGTTTTTCTTTCATACCATGCATATCTTGTAGATTATCAACAGCTCTCATTAAGTTTGTAATATCACCCTTATCTTTAGCTTTTTTAATAGTTTCTTCTAGAAGTTCTAATGTATAAGCCTCTGTAAGGCCGTGCTCTTGAAGTAACTTCTGTAACTCTTCTCTTACCATATCTTTAAACTTCTCCTTTTTCATTCTTCTCTTCCACATGACTTTAGTACTGTCACTAGGATTATCTAGAACGTGATTGATTGTTTTGTCATAGTCCATAGTCTGAGCATAGACCATAGCTAAGTTTTTCATTTTTTGCCCAGCTGACAAAACTTCCCAATGTGTTTTGCCAGATATTGTGTTATTGGCTTTCCTACCAGAAGCATTAAGCTTAACGGAGCTATAACGAGGATTATAAAAAGTATAACCGTAGGGAAGACGAATATAAACGCTAGTGGGTTTATATACGGACTTGCTGATGACCTTAGCCACGTATTTATCATCGGATATTGCGTAATCTCCTTCTTCAGCTTCTCTCCATTCTTTGTATTTAATTTCTTTGTCATCTGCCTCTGCTTTGTTATAAATCTTGTATGACGTAGGTTTTTTATCGCCTTTATGATGTATGTCTATCGTATACATTAAAGTTTACTTTTAGTATAGTTTGTAAATAAATCATCTACTGGCTGGTTTGACACAGGTATAAATTTTTCTGTTCTTAGCATAGTTGCTTCATCAGGGTCTGTATGATGAAACTTATAATACGCTTGTCTTCTAGCCATTTGATTGCCCATAGCTATTTCTCTTAATATTGGGTCACTACCTGTTTGAGCAAACACATTTCCAAAGAATATATTGTCTGCTTGACTATCTGTCCATTGCTGAGGGTTCATCGGTATAGAAGCTATTAATTCTTCTGGAAAACCTACATTCCTCATCCTTTGTTTACCAACTGGTACAGATGCATCAACAAACTGATATACACCTTTAGCTGTAGTGTTTTTTGGCATAGCCATAGGATTATTATCAGACTCTATCATTCTAACCTGTTTTGACCATGACTTCATATTATCTAAGGCTTTTTCCATATCTGCCTCTGAAACACCTATTTTAGCTAATAATCTTCGTAATTCTTCCATTAAAACTTCATGTTAACACTTAGTAAAGGATTCTTTTTGTCTAGTTTAAATCCTAACTGAGTTTTTTTACCAGGAGAAAATGTAATTTTATTCCTTAATACATCAGCTTTTACACTATCTGGTAGTAATTTAGTTAAAGCAGGGTCTATAAACCTGTCTAAAAGCGATTTTCCTAAGAATGCTGCAGGTATAAGCTCTGGGCTTTCACCTACTTTTGCCAAATTACTCTTAAGTTTAGCCCTATTTTCTACCCCTTTATGGAGCAATTGTGCCCAAACAGGACTAACACCTTTATCATAGGTAATTCTAACAGAATCTGCTGTATTTTGCTCTTTATACGCCATATTATAGCTATAATTTAACTATAACAAACACATACTTCCAAATAGTTTATTATTTAGGTACCTCTAACTACCCAACGCCTATACACAGATAGCTTATACCTATGTATTTCTTTGTCTTTAAAGAAGACTACCGCAGAGGCTACCTCTAAGGTTACCTCTATATATATACCTCTGGTAGAAAATAACCCAAAAAAAATATTTTCCAAGCGTTTTTTTATTTTTAGGCGTAAATCACTGAAAATTAACGATTTAGGTTGAGTTTTTGAAAAATTATAAAAATTTTGTGTGCGCTAGATATACATACATAGGACCCCCTTGAATGTTAGGGTTGGGGGGTAGGAATGCCGTTGAAAGTTTCTCTTGCTTCGCTCGCATAACGCTCGCTCGCACCACTGTTAATTTCGATTTTATTTAAACTAAATAGAAAGGAAAATCGAAATGATAGAACGATTCGCAACAATCAAAGACTTTATTAGCCATCTTAAATCTACGCTGAAAGTCAAAGTGCTTCCCTCACAGAAAGAAGGCAAAAAGCCGTCTTTGATTGTTCCAAGTGAAGATGTGCAAGTAAATAGCCTTAATTATGAAGAGCTTGCACCATTATGCCCTTTATCGCATAGTTTCAGAATGTTACCTCAACGTCCTGAAGATATTGCAAAGGGCATAACAGCACAAGCTTTCATAATTCAGAAAGATGTGACTGTTGATGAATTAGCAGAGTTAATCTCATAGTATTCATCAACCAAGATAGTGTGTATATACTCCAATGTGCACACTATCTTTTTTTATAAAGTAATACATAAAGCGGAATTGTATGTGTTAAGATATACTTATGAGAGTCCCATATAGGGTGCGTTAAATTGCAAGCTCTCATAAGTATTTTATAATAAAGATTTATAACTAAAACGAAAGGTAGGATAATTAAATGCCAAATAGAAAAGCAAAGGCTCGTAAACAAGATAGAGCTAAGAAAAATACTGCTATTAAAAAGTATAAAAGGAATAAAGTAACTATGGTAAAAGTAGCTTTTAAAAGAGATGATGATTCAATTTATTATCAAAAAGTTCCTAAAGAAAGAGCAATTGAAGCAGAATCTCTTGAATTAGATAGTGAAAGTAATGGATGGAATAAACAATAACAATGAGAAAGTGAGGTTTCAACTGTAGTAATAATCATAACATAATAGGGGGATAAGGCAATAGTCTGATTCCCCCAAAGAATTAAAATTAGAGAGATAGCGTCTGATGTACACAGATTCTACTGAAAACTAGCTTGGATACACACCTATAAGACTATGTTGTAGGCAATAATAATAATTGGCTATTTCTCTAATAAAATTAAATTTAGAGAGATTAATATGAGATGGGTGACAAAGAAAGTCGGCAGTTTACATAAGAACCACCCCTGCGCAGCGCTCAATAAAAGAGTGATATTAGTCTCTCTAATAAACTATAAAATTAGAGAGGTGATAACACCGTTAAAAATGATATGCATGTCATGGGTGAAAAGCCCGAGGATTAACTACCTCATAAATTAGTGTTAGGTTAGTTACCGCACCTCTCTAATAAACTATAAAGGGGATTAAATGGAACATATAGGAAAGATTATTAAAAAAGTAATGAATAAGTGGAAACACTGTAAAAAGTGTGAATATCACTACATTAAAGAATGTAATTGTAAAAACAAGGAGACAAAATGATAATAGAGATGTTTTATGGAATATTAATGATAATGGTAGAGTTTAGTAGTGAAGATGTACATCATCATAATATCAAACTAAATCAATTAGCATCTTTAAATTTTAGTCAAAGTAGAATAGTATTTACTTATAAAGAAAGCGGTAAACAAGAAGTAATAGACGTTTTCTCTGACCAAGATTATAAAGCATTTGTTGATTGGTGGATTAAAAACAAATATCAAGTAGTAGAAGAAATGTCTACAACTGATACTAAATACGTAGAAAGTAATAATAGGCAATTAAATTATTAAAATTAATAGATGAGGTTCAAGAGTAGGTAAGTTTGAGGTAACATATAACTCTATAAAACTTGAGACGGCGGTGCTAGCTAAGGTGAAAGGTGAAAATCCTTCGTGTAATCTATTAATAACAATTAAGCAAGTGTTGTGTAACCGTGAGGCCACAGCGGATTTTTCTTTTCATATTTAATTCGTGTTTTGCACTTGCTTATAATTTAGAAAGGCGGTTAAGATGGAAAAGTACAATGACTATCTACTAAGCGTAGTAGATGTAATGATAGAAAATAATATAAAGTTAAGGAGAAATAATGCAAAGAAAAGTAAATCAAGCAATATTCGCAATATTAGCGATGACAACAATATGGCTAACGGTACATACATCAAAGATAAATAGTATGTCACCAGATGTCAAAGTATTAAATAGAACTGTTAATTCTATGATGAATAGATTAATAGAACTAGAGTCTAAACCTACTGAAACTATATCATATTATGAAATATATGAAGAGCAAAATAGGTTTATAGAAGGTTTTGAAAGTAGCTTATCTTTTAAAGATACTTTTAGAAAAATGAGAGCAGAATATGGAGCTGGGTATGTCTTCCATTGGAATGAAAGATTATTTACAACATATTATGCTGAAGAAGTTAACGTTAATAAATAAAAACAGAAAGGAGTTTAAAATGACTATCAAGTTATTATTAAACGGTGAGTTCGTTTCTCAAGATATAACATCTACAACAGTAGGTGAATTAAGAAATGAACTAAGCATTCCAACAGATGCTAAAGTAATGGTTCAAGGCACAGTTAGAAATAACGACTATGAACTATCAGAAGGTGAAGTTGTTGCTTATGCAAGTAACAATAAAGTAGGTGGATAGCCCTAATTATTAGGGTATAACTTTAAATGAGAGATGTAAGTCCCGAGAAGACACTCAGTAAGTCCTAATGCTTCGGTAACTACAGTAGGCAAAACGAAGGCATTCTCTCATTTAATACAACCCGAAAACGATAACTTTAAATGAGGTAGATATGCTTTTAGCTATTATAAACACATCTAGCGGGTCTATCGCATTTAATTAAACAGAGATTAAATAAAGGAGAATAAAATGGCAGATAATACATTTACTTATTTTAACGGATTACAAGACGTAAAAGTAAATAATTTAACAGAACTTGATAATATGAATCAAGAAGAAGTAAATATGTTGGCAACTGGACCTCAAGATTTATTCTATGAAAAATTAGAATATATTAATAGATGCTTAGAATCAGAAGGTATTGACAATATAGAAGTAACAAATAAATGGAACTGGAAACCAAAAACTTATGATAAAGTAAAAGGACTTATATATAACAGACTTTATTTACATAAAAAGACAAATGGTTTAGATAGTTTATTACATAGAACTACAGATAGAATAAATTATCTAGGTTACATAAAAAGAATGACCAATGATATGGAATATGAAAGAAATAAACTTAAAAGAATGGGTGTTTCTAAAGATGTTGACATTAATGAATTTAAAGAAAAAGTCAAAGAATTTACAGAAACTATTATAAACCAATGCGAAACAGTTTATGAAGCAACAAATAAAAAAGTGCTAATTATTCCTTATTTTGACAAAATAACAAATAGAAATCCTCAACTGTATTATGATGTAAGTTTAGTAGATTTGCAGTTAAATGTGTTTGATGGTGATAAATCAATCCAAAAAATAGATTTAGATAGAATGCATTTAATACTTAATATTGACCTTAGAAGAAAATTAGGATTAAATAATAGTAATTTTAGTGCTAATGGTAAAATTGATTCAATATTTAATCTTTTGCATCCATATATATCCAGTAGAGGTTCGTATTCATATGGTAGTGTATGTTTTGATAAATACTTTGAAGATATAAATAAAGCACTTAGAAATAATGAACTTTTAAGTTTCGCATTTATTTTATTAGAATGGGCTCAGTATTATAATCTAAAATATTCAAATCCTTACAATCAACCTCATATGGCTCATTTAGGTATGCCTAAAGAGTTTAGTAAAGAATATGTTGCGTGTCAATCTCAATCATCAGTATTGTCATTTACAGAAAGAAGATTAGAAAGATATGTTGATAATCTAGAGTTAAATGATGAAGATAGAGCTGAGTTTATTGTTAAATCATATGATGATATTGAATGTCAATTTAGAGATAGCTCTAGTCATTACAATAGAAATAAGAAAACAGTAAATGTTTTAAATTCAAATTGTGGTTTTAAACTACAAGCTATGGCTTTAATGATAACAGAGTATTATACTGATATTATTAATAATTTAGAGCAAATATCAGAAGATGATATGCAAGCAATAAGTTCAGAAATAGCAAGATATTTTAAATATGTAGATATTAAATATTGGCTTTTCTTAAATGATGATGGTTTTGATAGAGAAGGAATGTGTGATATGATTTTTAATAAAATGTATTATCATTGTTTTGACAAACAAACTGGACAAGCATACGAAATGACTGAAGAAATGTTATCTTCTTTTTATTATACTGATAATTTAATTAAATGGTTAGAAAATAAAGAGTTTATTGAAATAACTTATAAAAAATCAGATGATGTAAAGAAAGAAACAACTGAAGACATAGAGGAATTAACTAAAATGTGGGCTTATAGCTCAGAAGGGAGATAAAATGGAACTTAAGGATATGTTTTACATATTAGAAGATGACTGGTATAAATTACAAGCATGGGCTACAATAGCTTATGAAGAAGATAAAAATGAAATATCAGGGTTAATGACAGCAGTACCACAAGAAGATGGTAGAATAAAAGTAAGTGATGTAGAAATCCTAAAACAAGAAAATAGTGGGACAAATACAGAGCTTAACGGTAATGCTGTTAGTGAATACATGATGAAATATGGTATGAAGTATAATAACCCTAATATGAAATTTGTATGGTGGCATTCACATCATACAATGGGAGCATTTTGGTCTGGAACAGATGAAAATGAGATTAAAGCTTGGAAGAATACAAGTTATTCTTTGGCATTAGTTATTAATCTTAAAGAAGAATATCTGTTTAGAGTCAGCTTCTGGCAAAATAGCGGTTTACCTATTGAGCAACACATAGATACTACTCTTACAATAGAAAGAGAAACACCAAAGATAAATATTACAAAAGCTATGAAAAAGCAATATGAAAAGCTTTGTGATAATAAAGTTGCTACATATGGTAAAGGGTGGCAACATTATCAACAGAATCTATGGAGTAAGAAAACTACCAAACATAAACACGAAGATGATTATAATCTATTGTTAGAAGCTATAGAATCAATGCAAGATGATTATGTATCTGGTACTATAAAGTTTGGTGAGCTTAAGAAAAAAGTTGCTGATGTAAATAAAGAAGCTAAGAAAAGAAGTGTTCCATTTAGGATGAGAACATTCAAAGAAACAGCTGATGAGGTATTGAATCTGTTAATGACAGCAATGCCAGATGAGCTTGTTGAATTTGATGATAATAATGTTAAAAACGAGCTTGAAGGAGCTTTAAATCCTTTCGAGCATAAATGGGGAGGTATATATGGCTATTAATATGCGTTCAAGAGGTCTTGTAGACAACTTAAATGAATTTAATTATCATATACTAGGTTGCGGTGCTATAGGTAGTGCCGCAGCTACCCAACTAGTTAGAATGGGTGCAGAAAACTTCTGTTTGTATGATAATGACAAAGTTGATACAGGAAATGTAGGAGTGTCACAATATACATTATATGATGTAGGTCATAAAAAAGTTGATATGTTAAAATCTAAAATATTAGATATTAATGATTCAGCTGAAATAATGTGTGACGATAGATTGTTTGACAATTATATCTATATGAATAGTAATGATATAATTATTTTAGGTTTTGATAGTATGAAATCTAGATTACAAGCAGTCAAAGCAATAATGGGGTGGCGTGAAAGTATGCCATTAGCTCTTATAGATGGTCGAATGGGAGCTGAGCATTATCAACAATATGTTATACTAAAGCCTACATTGGCAAAGTATAAAGAAATATGGTACAGCGATGATGAAGGTAGCGAAGAACCTTGTAATATGAAGGCGACAAGTTATTGTAGTAATATGTCTGGTAGTTTTATCGCTAATGCTGTAAGAAAGTTGGTTACTGTTCAACCATTTGAGGAGTTTTTATCATTCCATTTTCCAACAATGTGTATAGATAAAAATACCTTGGTTAGATGAAATAAATGTTGTAATATAATGGGCTGGCAGAAATAAGATGAAGATAGGTGGTGTAAACCTTACACAGCAATCTTATAAAGCCAGTCCATTTCACTTTAAAATAGGAGAATAAAAATGGCATTAAAAAAAGTCAAAAGGAAAGCTGTCTCTCAGAATCCAAAAACAATGCTATTATACGGAGCACCAAAAGTAGGTAAAACTACAGCTCTAAGTCAGTTAGAAGATTGTTTAATAATTGACACAGAAGGTGGTGCAAATATGATAGATGGATATGTAGAAACAGTAAGTAGTAGAGAAGACCTAATAAAGTTATTAAAAGAAGCTCAAGATGGACATGAGTTTAAGTATGCTGCGATAGATACAATAGATAAAATAGCTATATGGGCAGAAAAAGCAGTATGTGAAGAAGAAGGAGTATCGGCTGTACAAGACCTAGCGTTTGGTAAAGGTTTTGCTATGGTTAGAGAAAAAGTTCTTAATACAGTAAACATACTAAAAGAGATATTTCCTCATGTGATAATAATCGGACATAGGAAATGGGCTAGAGCTGTTGTAGACAGTAAAGCTATAGTTGAGCCAGAAAGCTTGGATTTAACAGGAAAGTTAAAGAACATGTTAATGGCAGATTGTGATGCTATAGGTTATGTTTACAGAGATGATGAAAATAAGAAGTTAATGGTATCATTTCAAGCTAACGAAGCCTTAGAAGCAGGTAGTAGAAGTCCTCATTTGAGAGGCAAAGAGATAGAGTTAACATGGAATAATATATATAAAAAGGAGAGTAAATAATGGCGATATTTAAACCAGAAACAACAAGTAGTGATAATTATTCAAACTTTACAGGAGTATGTGAGTTTGGAATATTAGAGTTTAAAGATAGGTCAGGAGAGTTTGATTGGGCTGATTTATTTATTGAAGTACTTGTAAAACAAAAAGGAAGTGATTATGATAGACCATTAGCTATTAAAGGTTCTTTCGAAAAAGTAGGTGGAAAGATTACAGGTGGCAATGGATTAAAAAGATTGTATCATTTCTTTGACCAAATAGGATGTGATGCTGGTATTAATGTAGACGGAGGCTGGGAAACAGCTGATGGACAAGAGATACCAGATATTGCAAAATATTTAAATGATAACTTTGTTATTCCTAATGGAACAGATACACCTGATTTAAAATATTTAGGTTACTTTTATAAAGAACAACCTAAAGTTCCAGGTGGAAAAGCATATACTAGAGTATTATCTAAAGTATATAAAAATGTCATAGAAAACAAAGCAAAGTTAGAAGATGACGTTAAATGGATGAAATCTAAAGGATATTTAAAAGAGTTTGTAGAAGGTGAAGTTTCTCAACCAGCTATGGACCAGAGTGCTTTAGGTAATCTATAATGTACGTCGAGATAGCTAAAGGAACACCTGGCAATAGAGGGTATTTGATTAATAAAAATGACCTAAGTAAATTCATTAACGAAAATGCATTATACAGAAGTGTGTATTTATATGATGAAGAAGCACTTAAATATGTAGAAGATAATGGTTCATTAAAGAATTACTTTGGTGTTAGATATATTGACAAAATACCTATTGATATTGATAAAGGTGGTTACACAGATGAGAAAACTTTAGATGTCTTGAGAGGTGTTGTTCTGGAGCTAGAAGAGGCCGACATTACGGAAGAAAGTTTCCAATGTTACTTTTCTGGCTCTGGATACCATATTGATTTAGCTGGTGGGTTATTTAACTTTAAATCTGGTGTTGATTTGCCATATATGGTAAAACAAACACTTAAAAGTTTGATACCTGATTTAGATTCATCCATATATATGCGAACTGGTATTTATAGAGTTCAGCATACTATTAACCAAAAAACAAACCTATATAAGATACCTTTATATAGAGATGAGGTTATGAATCTAAGTGCAGCTGATATACTCAAATTAGCCAAAGTTAATCGTAGTGATTATAAATATCTAGGGTTACAAGGCGATGGAGAGTTAGAGCATACTGTAAAAGAAGACGTTCCTGATGTTCAAGTGTTTAATAAAATATCGGAACCAACTAAAATAGTACCTTGTGTACAATCAATGTTAGCCCAAGGAGCAAAGAAAGGTAGTAGGCATATAACAGCATTAAGAATAGTTAGTCATTGTAAAAGACACGGCATTCCTAGTCATTATGCTAAAGTTATGATGCTTCATTGGAATAACAAAAGTATGCCAGAAAAAGAAATAATGGAAATGGTAGAAAATGTATATAATAGAAACTATAAATATGGTTGTCAAGATTCTGTTATGTCAGAGCATTGTAAAACACAATGTATATTCTTTAATAAGAAAGACTATATGATAGATGTTAAATCATCAAATGATATGCAAAGTGAATTACACGAAAGACTAAATACTGATTTTAGTGGAAAAACTATAGACTTAGGTAGAGCTTTAGGAATAGACAAAGAATCAGTTATATATCCAGGCGAATTAGTTACTATATTTGGACCAACAGGTTCTAATAAAACTACATTTGCTCAAAATTTAGCACTTGGTGTAGACTTTGTAAATGATAGAATTGTTAAAGAATGGCAAATACCTACATTATTTTTAAGTTTAGAGCTGTCATCTTGGTATATGCACAGAAGACACCTACAAATAGTATCTGGCGTTAGTAAGCAAGAAGCTAACGATAATTACGCAGAACTATACAAAGAAAATGAAGATAAACTATCACATTTAATGGTTCAAACTATTTCTCCAACTCTTGATAAGATAGCGGAGAAAGTTAGAGAGTTAGAACCTTCCTTAGTTATTGTAGATTATATTGACCTTGTAGACACACCTTCTAGTTATAGAGGTGAATATGAAAAGATTAAATATATATCTCATGGACTATCTAATATGGCAGTAAATAACGATATGATAGTTATTCAAATATCGCAAGTAAGTAGAGAATACAGTCGGAATGAAGTGCTTGATTTGTATGCAGGTAAAGGGTCAGGCGCAATAGAAAATGCATCTAGAAAAGTGATTGGTCTTAATGGTCAATCAAATTCAGCGTCTAGAGCTGTTAGATTATTTAAAAATACCGATGGAGAACTATTTGATACTGAAGTCGAATGGACACCGTCATTTAGATTAAGGAGAACACAATGGAATGGTTAATAAAAATAGCTTTGTTGAAAGATAGGTTTTTTCTTATATTATTAAGCTTTGTAAAAATAGGTATAATTAGAGTAAACGGAAAACAATCTGATGGATTTAGTTTTGTCATTGGATTGTATAAGTTTGAATGTCAGTTATACTTATCTAAAGTAAAACCAATAGAGGTATGGTTAGATGAAGCTGGAAGAGCATAAGAAGAAAAGATACTATAAGCCAAAAAGGGGGCGAAAGTCCCCTAATAGGCTTAC
>CEOA01005725.1_pt1 | contig 44639 bp, 64 predicted proteins | sample 530251 | NCBI WGS metagenome assembly CEOA01 (sample SAMEA2619838, study PRJEB7988) | marine metagenome | biome: marine biome (ENVO:00000447); feature: surface water layer (ENVO:00002042); material: "saline water (ENVO:00002010), including plankton (ENVO:xxxxxxxx)" | depth 5 m
TGTGTTCCCAGAAGAAGTATTACCTCGTGGTAATGCCTTGTAATTTATAAATTATATGTTATAATGAGGGTATAACTACCCTCTTTTTTTATGCTTGAAGTGATTTGCCAGAACGACCCTTACAGGTATGTTGAAATGCCTGACCTCCTTCCCAATGGCAAAGGAGATTATCGTATCCAGAAGTGGAATAATTACAATGGTTACAAAGACATGTATCTTTGTGACAACTACATGCAGTTAGAAACTGCTATAAATGATTTTGAATATACTAAATGGTTAGATCCTGCAGGTGTTCCATGTTATGTAAAAGATCACGCAACAAGTAATGATTAGTCAACACATGTATCCATTTTATAGAGTGTATGATGAAAATGGTGATCAGTATTGTGATTGTAGTCACGAAGAGTATGCAATCAAAACTTTATGGTTACATAGAGAATATCAAAATGAGATATTTACTTACCAAAAAATCAATGCACCTATCTTAGATCAAACAGTTGATGTAACAGCAACAAGAGAAAAAGAATTACCTGGTCAACAAGGTCTTCCTAAAGCAAAAGAAAGACTTCCTTTTGAACCAGAAGATAAACAATTACAACACAGTATTTTGGAGGAAATTATTTAATGCCACTATTTTTAATCGTATTAGGTGCCTCATCAGTTGGTGCTCTCATCGCTCTTTATATTCTTAGAAAGTATGACCCCCACAATTAATTTTAAACAAACAAGTGACGAACTATATGATCGTCATCATTACAAAATAGTTTCTAAACACTATGCTACTTTTATTGTAAAATCTTGGGACGAAGTTCAAGAGTGGTGGTGGAATCATTGTAATATGTTTGGTTTTGATGCTATAATAGAAGTATTAGACATACCAAAAGAAAAACCTAAAGGATTTTAGTAATGAATTGTTGGCACTGTGGAACTGAATTAATCTGGGGATCAGATTTTGACATGGATGATATAAATGACGGAGAGGAGTCTGAGTATGATTTCTGGTCTAGTTTTACTTGTCCTAAATGTGAATCTTATGTGGAGGTATTTCATCACAAATGAACATCTTTGTAACTGATCCTTCAGCAGTAAAATCTGCACAGGTATTGCCCGACAAACACATTGTCAAGATGCCATTAGAAACATGTCAAATGTTATCTATTGTTGCATCAGAAAAATGGGGTCATGGTTTTGGCACACTACCAAAGTTAGATGGCACACCATACAAGACAGACAAGGGTGCATTTCGTAATCATCCTTGTACTATCTGGGCACAAGATAATTGGACATGGTTAATTGTACATGGTCTTGCTCTATGCTATGAATATACGCATAGGTATGCTAAAATACATAGTTGTCAGCATACAATAGAACATGCTGTAAAAATATTTCCACCACAAGATCATGATCCTAAATCTTTTGCGTTCGCAGGACCCGACAGGTTTAAATTTGACACAAGCATTGACACTTTTACTGCTTACAAGCGTTATATATCGAGCAAACCTTGGGTTGCATCTAATTATCTTCGTGACCCATCCAGAAAACCGCATTGGTTATGAATAAAGTATGGAAGATCTGGAAGTATGCTCTAGGATCATTTAACGATGAAACAACTAAGAAGTATGATGATATTATATGCATCATTAGATCTTTTATCTTTGTACAATTAGTAATTACTAACTGCTTTATTGTTGCAGGTAACATTAGACATTGGAACGACCATCATACCCCACCAACTTATGAAATTAACTCAAGAAATAATTGATAAGATACAAGAAGCAATGCTTCATACCAAGAAGGATGGTACTATCAATTGGAAAGATACTGATGAGATTGAGGTAAATCTAGCAGGAACATTTGCTGCTGATAAGTTTATTGTTATCAAGAACAAAACAAAAGACCCAGTAGTATCTGCTGCACCACACCCCAACTTTGATTATGAAAAGAAGGAGTTTAAAAAATGATTAACACAGAGTTTCAACAAATTCTAGAAAAAAACAACATATTATATGGTGAGACTACCACTCAACCACCGTTCAGAGTTGTTTGTAGAAACTATGCTACTGATTCTATGGTCACAGATACTATAGGTATAGAAGATGGTCAGTATATTTTTCATACAAAAGAAACAGCACATGCTGATGGTGGTAAAGGACACCATGCTCCTATCGTTGAGTTCTTTTTAGATACTGACAAAACTCCTTTGCTTACATTTGATAGAGTAAGACTAATGGGTTATGCAGTTGAACCATATGTCATGAGAATAATAGACCTTGATTATATACTGAAAGATTTGTTTCAACAGATTGGTTTTACTCTAGTTGATTTTGAAGCAGGGTTTGGTAGAGATGCTGATGGTCGTTTCCTTGTCAACAAATTGGATATTGATAACATGACAATTTGGAAAAATAATGTAGAAAATAAGTATCTAATTGGAGCACACAAATATATACTAAAACATCTATTGGAGGTATCTTAACATGCATGGTAACTTAGAACCAGAAGAGGATTGGTTTAGACCAACACATAAAGATTCTGTTAATGATCTATGGGAAGATATGGATCGCCTCAATGCTTTGTATGAAGAGATGATGTGGCCACATAATGATACTTTAGAATTTATACCAGACCATGCTAACGATAGAATAATAATACAGAATAGATCTAGAAAAGGTTTATGACCACCCATACTATATTTCCTACAGTAATTGCGAAATCATATGATTCTCAATTTGAATTGGTTAAAGATGATCTCATAGCATGGATGACTAACTATGCTAAAACTTATCCAACCAATAGTAGGAGTAATGTAGATGGGTATCAAAGTCCTGATAATTTTTGGGAGATGGATGCCTTCGCACCATTTCTTAATTATATGAGTCCAAGGATCTTAGACTTGGTAGAGGAGTATCGTAATCATGATGAGACATGTATGGATTTTCAACCAGAATTATCTAACATGTGGTTCAATATAAATTACAAGCATAACTATAATGTAAGTCATACACATCCTGGTTGTGTGCTTGCTGGAGTTTTCTGGGTTAGTTGTCCAAAACAATCAGGAGAATTAGTTTTTCATCATCTAGATGAACATAACTTTGCTCCTATACAACATACCAATATTACTATACCACCTGTTGAGGGTGGTATGTATTTGTTTCCTGGTTCTTTATATCATCATGTTAGTATGAGTTATTCTGATGAACCTAGGATGTCAATTGCTTTTAATTTACTTGAACCATGAGAATTACTGACGACACTCTTGAGAAAGAATATTTTACTATGCTACAAGGAGTTGTGATGGGTCATAACTTTCCTTGGGAGTATCAAGCAAGAGTAGCAAACCCTTGGGAAAATAATAACGAGCATTTTTATTTTGTGCATAGATTATATGAAAGATTCTCTCCAGTAAGTTCTTTCATGGATCCATTAGATGATTATCTAATCAAAGTTTTAAATGTCAAGTCAATAATTAGAGCAAGAGTTTTATTGTATCCTAATCAAGGAAAATTTATTGAGCATGATCCTCATGTAGACTTTGAGTATAGTCACAAGGCATCACTATTATATTTTAATGACAACGATGGATATACCAAGATGGAAGACGGAACTAAGATAGAAAGTGTTGCTAATAGAAATGTAATTTTTGATGGATCTACACCACATAATAGTACGAACTGTACAAACGAAAAAGCACGGTTTGTATTAGCGGTTAATTACTTCTAATAAATAACTAGAAGCAATACTATAAAATCTTGTAATGCCGACTCGCATTAAACCAAAACGAAGTATTACGCAGGGACAGATTCCTGGTCTTAATGATCTGGAAGATGGAGAAATGGCTATTAATATTGTAGACCAAAAGATCTACATTAGAAGTGGCAACGCTGTTGAAACTGTAGCACAAGCTGCTACTGGTGCAACTCCTGTCTTCGCACAGTTAACTGGTCCTCTATCAACACAACTTGTTGTTAATAAGAGATACCTTGCCGACACTAACGCTGGTGTTATTAATGCCACTATGCCACAGGTCAACTTATCAGCTGGAGACAGCATTGAGATAGCAGACGGTGGCCAAAGTTGGAATATAAATAATGTTACATTGACTTCAGCGAGCCATCAATTTAAAGATGCGATAGGAAACATTGATGATGGACCTGTAAACTTAGATGTTTCAGGTGTAACCGTTATGTTTTTATGGACAGGTAGTTATTGGAGAATAGTTAGTTAAATGGCATTAACATTAAGCAACGCACATTTTCAACCTCAAGATTCTACAGGGCATTTTGTTTATGCTTTGAGAAGAGATGAGTACTCTATGCTCTATCTTACTAAGGTAAGTACTGCTTCTACTACTGAAAGCTTTGAACCATTCCGACTCGATGGAACGCAAGTTGAAGAGTTTGGAGATTATGAGGATTATGTTGAGGAAGTTACTGAGCAAAAGGCAACTGCCAATAATCCGCAAGATAAATATCAACAGATACGATTTGATCGTCGTAACTTAAATTATTTCCTAGATTCTGATGGATACTTAGTCCTTCAAGTCAATGGAACCCATTCATACACTGGACCTGTTTAACGAGTAACTAACAATGGCAGAATTTAGACTTGGCAGACTGAAGTTCAACTGGCGTGGAGCATGGGTAGCATCTACTGCATATGTAATTGATGACATCGTTAAATACGGTGCTAGTTCATATGTGTGTACTGTTAACCATACTTCTGACAGTAGTTCTACAGGCTTCCCTAACGACTCAGCATACTGGAGTCTGCACCTTACAGGTCAGAACTTCGCTGGAGATCTAACGGTGAGTACTGGATATGTTGTCCAGGATATCGTTAAAGAAGGTGGTAACCTATACATTTGTACAGCTCAGAATACTTCAACAGGTATTCAAAGTAACTGGTACGCAAACGACTACCCACAGTATTGGGATATCTATGCAGAGGGCGTAAACTTCAGAGGTGCCTTTGCTACTGATACTTACTATGGTATTAATGATGTAGTTGAATATGGTCCTCAACTATATCGTGTTACATCACCATTCCAAACACCATCAGACCAGACTGCCACTGGTGTATCAACATCCCCACATGATACTACAGGTGTTGGATCAGACGGATTCTTCCCTCCTGCATCAAACTTTGCTCCATTCTCTAACGGAATAGAGGGTAGAGGAGAGTATGATTCTAATGCAAGGTATGAGAGAGGAGACCTCGTAGAATTTAGTGGTTCTGCTTATGTTGCCATAGGTACTAACCCAAGAGGAGATCAGCCAAACCAAAACCCAGCTCTATGGTCTAACTTAGTTCAAGGTATTGGTACTGGTGCTGGTGCGACATACGATAAGACAAGACAATATGGTAAAGGTCAGATTGTTACCTACGGTGGTAACTCTTACATTGCTGACCAATTAATAATTAATAACGACACACCACCAATCGGTGCTGGTATTACTGATAGTGATGCAGGACAAAATGGTTGGTCTCTACTTGTTAGAGGACAAAAATGGAGAGGTACTTGGAGTAACTCTAATTACTATGAGCAAGGTGACTTAGTTGAGTACTCAAGTTCTGCATATGTTTCTGTTGCATCTTCTAACTTAAATGTTCAACCTGGTACTGCTGTTACCATGTGGCAAGCATTTGCTATAGGTGATAGTGCAGCACTCTTAACAACTAAAGGTGACATTTTAACTAGAGATGGTACTGGTCCTTCAAGACAGGGTATTGGTACCCAAGGTACATTCCTAAGAGTATCAAGTACTGATGAAGTTGAATGGCAGTATGCTGGACAAAGAACAAAAATATATTTCATTGACGCACAGCAAGGTTCAAACGATAACTCTGGTTTAACTCCTGACGATGCATGGCAGAATATTTCCTACGCATCTACTGCAGCACAGAAAGTATCTAACATTACTAACTTTGTTTACGATAATACTTCTGGTATTGCAACTGTTACTGCTGCTAACCACGGTTTATTCCCAAGAGGGGACATCAGACTTGCTGGTATATCATTCACTTGTGCTCCTGGTTTCTCTGGTTTAACAACTACTGTCTTCCCTGATGGTACACAAGGTTTCTACTTCAAAGTTGATAGTGTTATTGACTCTGATACTTTCGTAACCAATGTCAGTATCTCAACTATTGCACACACATATGTAAGTGGTGGTACTGTTACTGACTCTTCACCTGTTATTATCAAACTATCTGCTGGTGTATTCTCAGAAGAGTTACCAATTACTCTACCTAAGAACTTCTCAATTGCTGGTGATGTTTTAAGAGGTTCAACAATTCAACCTGCTCCTGGCATATCAACTGAGGGTGTTATTCCTAACTCTCGTCAGACTATGTTCTTTGTGTCTGACTCTACTACAGTTCAGGCGATCACAATGCGTGGTCTCCAAGGTTTCGATTACGATACTAACGATCCTTTCAATACTGATAAGTGGCAAGTCAAGACTGGTGTAGGTACTACTGCTTGTGGTGTATACTTCAGATTAAACCCAACCGATCCTATTCTAAACCGTTCACCATACATTAAAGACTGTACTGCATTCTCTGATGTTTGTCTTGATGGTACAGGACATCAAGGTGCTATTGGTATCTTTATTGAGGGTGGTGTTCACAACCTAGCACCTGAAGGTGCAGGTGGTAAATCGATGGTGTTCGATGCCTTTACGAATATTCATTCGGGTGGTGTAGGATTCTTCCTAGAAGATGATGCTCTCGCTGAGATTGTGTCTTCCTTCACATACTATTGTGCATTCGGATATGTATCTGATGATGGATCAGAGATTAGATCTCTATCAGGTAACAACTCCTACGGTACTTACGGTGCTGTTGCTGCAGGATTCTCTACACTAGAGACTCCTAGATTTGGTAGGATGTTCGGTGATAAGATGACAACTGTTGTTGGAACTTATGCTGGAACTCTTGCTGTTGGTGCAACAATGCGTGGTACTGTCTCAGGTGCTCGTGGTACACTAACTAACGACCAGTCTGCATCAGATGCAATCTACTTCAAGTATAAGACTGGATTTGGTAACACATTTATGGATGCAGCTGATATCAACCCTGCGGTTGGTATTGGTACTACAGTCTTCACACCTGGTGAGTACATCGAAGTTGATTCCGTTGGTGCTGGTGCTACTGGATACTTTAGACTCGGTAGTGGTTCTAACGCAGTAAACGGACAGCAAGATATCCTCTTTGAGGTTGCTGGACTTTCGACAACACCTATTGTTGGTGACGCATTAGGATTTACTACTGTTGGTATGGGATTCTCCGATACTAATACTTACATCTTAAGAGCTGTAACAAACTATGTTGCTGGTAATAACTTCACTCCAACTGCAGGTTCTTACAACCCATCAACAGGTATCGTACAGTTGACATCTAACGGTCACGGTATGATGGTTGGAGATAAGATTCAATTAACACCTAATTCATTAACATTTACTTGTTCTCTTGATGGTAATGTTTCTCAGAAAACTTATCCTCGTGCTACAGGTACAGGTGTTAACGCTGGTAAAGCTGACCCATTATTCAGAACATTAGTTTCTATCTCGGCAACGACTGTTAACACATTCTCCTTCCAGTCACTAGAAAATATTCCTTCTACAAATACAAGTGCTCATACATTTGTAAGTGCAGATACGAATGCTGTTCAGCAAGCGAATGGTCGTGCAACAATTAATGTGGCACCTGGTAAGGGATCTGCTCCTAAGTCATTCGACAATCAAGAGTTTGCAATGAGAAGTAAGTTCTCTAAACTAAGACTTACTGGTCATGACTTCCTATTAATCGGTACAGGTAACACTGCACAAACAAACTATCCTAACACTGATGAGAACACAGCATCACAGGGTAACGAAACTAATGTAGTTAACTCTGGTAAGATCTTCTTCGTATCAACTGACCAAGGAGGTAACTTCAGAGTTGGAGAATACTTCTCTGTTAACCAGTTAACTGGTGCTGCTACCTTGGATGCTTCCGCTTTCAACTTATCTGGTTTGACAGAACTAAGATTGGGTGCTATCGGTGGACAGATTGGTGAAGCGATCAACGAATTCTCCTCTGATGAACTCATGTCTGGTGATTCTAACCAAGCATGTCCAACTGAGAAAGCAGTTCGTGGATTCTTAACAAGAGGTAAGATGGATGCCACATCAGGAATCTTAGTTCCACCTAGAGGATCTCAAGCAGGAAGACCTACTGGTAACGCACTACTTAATGGTGGACTTCGCTACGATACTGATACAAACAGTTATGAATACTACAACGGTTCAAACTGGTTACCTGTAGGTGCATACCAGAATATCGATGCTACCTCTGGAGTTACTGCTGCTAACAAACAGCAAATCTTCTGTAACACAACATCAGGTGGATTCACTGTTACTCTACCTGCTAACCCAATCAAAGGTGATAGCATTAGAATCTTTGATGTCGCCAAGACATTTGATTCAAACTCACTAACAGTTGGTAGAAACGGTAACCCAATCATGGGTGACTCTTCCGACCTAACAGTTAATACTGAGGGTGCTGCATTTGAACTTGTGTTCTATGATGGCACACAAGGATGGAGAATCATTACCATCTAATAGATTCATGGGGGTTAAATACCCCCTTCTTTCATAAATACAACTAACGAACCACCATTCGGCTTAAACAATGGCTAATTATCAAACATATAAAAAGATACAGGGGGATCAGGCAGTCATACCAGACTCGCTAGGTCCAGGACAGATTACTGGTCTATCGACTGGTATCCAATGCCGAAGTTTCTACTTCAACTGTTGTAATAACAACCCATGTAACGGAGGATGTTGTTATCAGTGGACTGTACCTTCTAAAGTTCAAACAATTCAATTTGAAATTATATCTGGTGGAGGATCTGGTGGTCCTGCTAGATGCTGTGGTGGTGGACCTGGTACTGGTGGTGGCGGTGGTGGTTACGCTACTAAGACAGTCTATGCAAACTGCGGTCACTTTACTGCAGGTGCTACACAATATACTATCTGTGCTGGTTCGAGTAGTAGGTGTTCATGTTGCGGATGCTGTAACGGTAGACGAGGTTGTGGATTTTACGGATGTCCTTCTTATGTTCAGGGTGGTGGACTAGGAACTTTCTGTATGCAAGGTGGAACATATGGTGTTAAGCGTTGTACAAACAGTTGCTATACTTGTCTTAAGCAAGCACAAAGGAACAACTGCTTCAACGGTTGCTCTGCATCATGGCCTGATTCACAAGATACAGCATCAGGAATGAACAATGAGAACGAATTCTATATTTGTGGTGTTTCTGGTGGAGAATTAAAGCATGTTAACTGTCACTCTGGTGCATGGTCAATTGCTTCTACACCTCCAGGTCCTTGGTCTGCTAATAGAAACTTTGGAACAAACCGTTGTTCATATGGTAATGCTAGAGGATGTTGCTCATCACCATCTATCTGGCCTGGTGGAGGAGGACACTCTGGATCTACTCAAGGTGGACAATGTTGGGGAGATCACGGTAACGGCGGTTTAGTTGTTGTGACTTCATGGTCTTAATTATAAATAACAAATGAGGGAGTACACCTGAACAAAACCAATGGCAAACATTACTAAGACAGTATTATTTCCTGTTCCTACAGTATGGATGGGACAGGAACAAGACACAACAAGGACAGGAATCTGTACTTATGTCGGACCACAGCATATAACATTCTGGTACGAGAATAAAGGAACAGATGCTAATCCTGACTGGCATCAAATGCATTCTTTTGAGACTGGAACATGTGATAGAGATGCTCCTGTAGGAAGTAAGATAGTTACTTTGGATGCAGATGTATATCCTATGAATGCTATCGCATGTTATGGTGGTATTGAAGGTCCTTATCAGATAGAAACTCCTTCAGGTCCTGACTCAGAACCTAATCCTATTCTTAATGACTATCTTCACTTCCAAGAAGTGTTTGATATGCTTTCATTAGAGTATGATCATGTTAATAATAAGTGGCCAAGAGATCCTGTCTTCTCTAGTGATGCTACAGAGTGGAATAATAACCGCAGTGAAGGAAATGGTCCTGAGGATGCTACAACATTTGGTTGGGAGTGGGTAAGAAAAACTAGAGATAATCTTTTAGCTCAGTCTGATGATAAGATTCCTAATGATGCTCCTTCAAGTTTTGCTTCACCTTGGAAAGAATATCGTCAGAAATTAAGAGACCTTCCTTCAACTTGGGCAGGTGTAGGTACAGAAACATATAGAATTGTATGGCCACACGAACCAGATGATACTCCTAACAGTGGAGATGCTGCAGACACTAGTGATTTCTGGAGTGGTGGTACATCTAAAGCACCAGAGGATATAGATCCTTAAGGATGCAAAACGAAATGTAACTTTTTATTCCAAAATTTCGGGAAAAATTTTCTCGGAATTTTTTTGTCTCTGAGGATTTTATTATGTTTGAACTGAACTCTAATCGTAAAGAAAAAGTAATTAGAAATATTGGTCCTGATCAGAGGACTGCATTGGTCGTAGATAATTTCTATGATAATCCTAGTGAACTAAAAGAACTAGCAGTGCAAGCAGAGAAGTGGAGAAGAAATGAATTAATTCAAGGTCTTCCAGGTGAGAGATGTTATATAGAAACAACAGAATTTAAAAAAAATACTAAAGAATTATTTGATAAGTATTGTTATGATGAGAGTCTATGGAAACATAGAATGACTTATCAAATGTATGAAGCTCACTGGGATAACGCAGGGTTCTTATGTAATGTAATGAATTCTGATTCTCTCAATGCAAATCCTTTTTTAAGTTTACCTCATCAAGATGCATACTCTCAACCATATCAAGATGATAGTGGTGGGTATACAGATGAGCATGGTGTTACTCGTGGTATAGTTGGACAATGTACTCAATCAACTTTTGATTATAATAGATTTGGTATAGTAATCTTTCTAAATTATCCTGATGAGTGTCATGGTGGTACTAATTTGTATTCTTACAAAGGACAAATGACATTACCTTATAATGTCATGGATTATATTGATAAACCAGAAAATTTTGATGAGTTAGTTGGGATGGATCATAGTAAGGTATGGGATTACATTCATAAATGGATGCGTGGAGGATACGATGGAGTATGGAAGGTTGAACATGAGTTTGAAATGGTGTATAATAGAATGATAATGTATGAATCTGATGTCTTACACTCCCCAAACGCTGATCCCACCATGTTTAAGGATGGGTATGACCGTATAAACCAAGTTGTTTTTTTATGACTATATAAATTGTTGATGTGATAGTATGAGATCTAAAGTATTCTTTATTAATGGTGGTGCAGGTAGAGTGGTTGCTTCTATCCCTGCATTAGAAAAATATGCTGAAACTCATGACGATTTTATAATTGTCTGTGAGGGTGGTATGAATTTCTACAGAGGACATCCTGTATTACATAAGTATGCCTATGATAATTGGCATAAAGGATTGTTTGAAGATAAGATTAAAGATAGAGATTGTGTAACACCAGAACCATATAGACAGTGGCATTATTATAATCAGAAGTGTAGTCTTTCTCAAGCATTTGATATAGAAATCAATGGGTTAGATGAACCTAGAGAATTACCAGCACCCAATATTACCTTGGCAAAAGGTGAGGGTATTCAAGGAATGCAGTTGGTTGATGAAGCAATAAACACTACAGGAAAAGAAAAAGTTATAGTTATTCAACCATTTGGTAGAGGTATTATGGATACTGGTGGGTATATGTTTGACCCCACCTCTCGTAGTTTTAATCTATCAGATATTAGTACTATCATTAATAATTTAAAGAAAGATTATTGTGTGATTGTAATGTCTGAGTTCCCATTCCAGACAGAAGAGGGAGAATCTAAGGATGCATATATTGTTCCTAACATAGAAGACATTCGTATCTGGGCAAGTATCATAGACAGAGCAGATCATTTCTTAGGATGTGATTCTGTTGGTCAACATATTGCTAAGGCAGTTGGTAGCACAGTTACTGCTGTGATTGGATCAACATATCCAATCAACATATCCTATCCAGATGATCCAAAATTTGATATAATAGATCTAGGTGAAGATAGAAGAACTTTTTCTCCTATCAGATTAACTATGGAAGATTATCAAGACATACAGAATGATGAGTGTATGTCTATGACTGAGAAAGATATCTCTGCAGTAATTAAATCGTGTAGAGATAAACTTGGCAAATCTGTCAAGAAAAAAGTTGTACAAGCAGAAACTAAGGGGTTTGGTAAATGACACAGTGGATTGCTGGCATAGCAAGAGGACATAACGGAGGGGTCTGTCTTCTTAAAGATGGTGAAATTGTATTTGCTGTAGAAGAGGAGAGAATTTCTCGTCGCAAGTATGATGGTGCTCCTCTTGCATCTATGATGTTAATCAAAAAGTATACTGATAAACTAGATTATCTTGTCATTGCTCACACTCAGATGACAGCAAAAGATGCACCTGTATTAGAATATTCTTTTGAATCTGCCTATGTAGGTCTTGCAAGAAAGATGGGATTGATCGATGATAATTCTGGACAAGATCCAAAGAAAGGACATTCGCAAGTTATAGACTTAGGAAATATACATCATAAGTTACATGCTGCATGTGCATTCTATCGTTCTGGATTTACTGAGGCAGCAGCATTAGTAGTTGATGGTGCAGGTACATTCATTGACTTCTCTATCATGGATAGACAGGAGACAGTATGGGAAGTTGAATCTATATTTGATTGTACTTATCCTAAAGAAATTAATACTGTATGGAAACATCTAGGTACTAGAGGACCTGCTACTACAGCAACCATTCCTGACATGGAAGCAAAGGAAGTTTATCCTACTGAGAAAGGAACCTTTGAGTATCTACTTGACGAGACTTGTGGTATTGTGAAAGCATACGAGGCAGTTACACAGTATTGTGGATGGCATGCTATTGAGGCAGGTAAAACTATGGGTCTATTTCCATATGGTAAACCTAATCCAGAAGTACCTAAGATCTTTAAGAAATTTGGTACGGTAGATAGGAATGTAATGATACCTACCTATCCAAATGCAGGACATGTTAATGTGCATGAGTATCCTTTCCTTGATGATCATCCAGATCCTAATGATCCTAATTCAGATCTAACTAAGTATCAGAACAGAAGAGACTTAGCATATGCAGTACAAACTGAAACACAAGAAGCAGTCTTAAAACTTATTCGTAAAGCAGTTGAGATGACTGGTAAAAAGAATATAGTATTGTCTGGTGGGTATGGGTTGAACTGTGTTGCAAACTACTGGTATCTTGAGCAGTTAAAAGATGAGGGCATCAATTTATTTGTAGAACCAGTTAGTAATGATGCTGGTACTGCTATTGGAGCAGCATTATATATTTACTATAAAACATTGCAACCTTTTCAAGTTGAAGATGCACTTAAACCTCAGATAAACACACTATATCTCGGTCCTGAATACAATTATTCTTTAGATGATATTGTAGATGTTAGTGATAAGTATAATGGTGTTGTTAATTATGCTAATCATGAAGATGTAATTAAGTTGATTACCTCTGAAAATATTGTAGCAATGTTCCAAGGTAAGTCTGAGTCAGGTCCTCGTGCTCTTGGTAATCGTTCTATATTATATGATCCTCGTGATCCAGAAGGCAAAGACTTTGTTAATACTGTCAAGCATCGTGAATACTTCAGACCATTTGCAGGTACTATTCTAAAGGAACATGTTCATGATTGGTTTGATCTTCGTGGTATGGATGAGACTCCATTCATGATGTATGCTGTTGAATGTAAACCAGGTATTGAAGAAAAGATTCCTGCTATTATTCATGTAGATAAGACATGTAGAATTCAAACTGTAACAAAGGAACAAAATAAAAATTACCATGAATTAATTAGTGAGTTTTATAAACAAACTGGTTGTCCTATCCTGTTCAATACTTCTTTTAATTTGGGTGGTGAACCCTTAGTTGAAACATTAGAAGATGCTGTCAAAACTATTGCCAATAGTGACATTGAATATCTTTACTTACCTGAGTATGGTAAACTAATTACTATTAAAAATGATAAGTAATGTAATGGTCATTGATGACTTTATTGATCTAGAATACCAAGAAAAAATTAAAACTACTCTATTTGGTGAGGAAAGACCTGACATGGAACAGTTTCCTTGGTATTATCTCGAAGATGTTACAGCATCTGGTGATAGTGATAGTCAGCATAGACCAGGACTTTCTCATGTATATGTTGACTTGCCTTATGAAGATGAAAGAGATTTAAAAACTGGAACTATAAACTCTGATGTTTTAGGAGGTCATATAATAAGTGATTACCATGAATTATTTGTTCCCTTACTTGAAACAGTTGTTCGTAAACTTGGATTAAATCAGGCAAAAGTTCTTCAAGGTCGTTCTTTTTTACAGTTTCCAATAAACACAGATGGAACTATCGACAAACCACACATAGATATTCATGGTAATAACAAATTTGTAGTTGCACTTTACTATGTTTGTGATAGTGATGGTGATACAGTTATATACAATGAAAAAGTACAATCAGAAAAATATACTATCAAGCAGAGAGTCACACCAAAACAAGGTAGAATAGTTATATTTGATGGTCATCTATATCACACAGCAGAGCAACCTACAAAAAGTAATACTAGATGTATTGTAAATTATAATCTAGGACTATGAGTAAACCATTTATACATGAAAAAAAATGGATCAAAGTTTTTGTTAATGGAACCTTTGATCTCTTACATCCTGGTCACATAGCACTACTAAATTATGCTAAATCTTTAGGAGATTATGTTGTTGTTGGTATTGATACTGATGACAGAGTGAAAGAAAAAAAGGGAAGCACTCGTCCAATATATAATCAGGAAGACAGAGGGATAATGCTTGTCTCTCTATCATCAGTTGATGAAGTGACATACTTTGATAGTGATGAGTCTCTTGAGGCATTGATAAAGGATGTCAAACCTGATATAATGATAGTTGGTTCCGATTGGAAAGGTAAGTCAGTCATTGGTAAACACAGTGCTGGCAAATTAATATTCTTTGATAGGATTGAAAAGTATGCAACTAGCAAGACAATACAATGTATTATTGATAGGGGATAGTTGCACCGATGAATGGGTGTACGGATCTTGTGATCGTTTAAGTCCAGAAGGACCTATCCCTGTTATGAAATATCAGGAGAAGCAAACTGCACCTGGTATGGCAGCAAATGTCAATGAAAATTTAAAATCTCTTGGTATTAATGTAAATTTTATAACAAACAAAGAAAAGATAACAAAGACTAGGTATGTACATCAGAGATCTAATCAACAGGTCATGCGTCTTGATACTGAACCAGAAATAGAACCTATTAAACAACATCAAATTATGATTGCAGCGATGCATCAACAGTATGATGCTATAGTTGTATCAGATTACAATAAAGGATTTGTAGATTTGAAATTGATTGAAGATCTTGCATTAAAAAATCCACAGATAAAAGTTTTTGTTGATACTAAATCAACTAGACCTCCGAGGAGAGATAATATAATATACAAAATTAATCAGAAAGAATTTGAAGCATTACAACCAGATCATATTCCCAACTCTAGTAATTGTATAGTTACTATGGGTGCTAACGGTGCTCTATGGAATAAGAAACAATTCCAAGTGCCTGTTGCTAGAACATTTGATGTTACTGGTGCAGGAGATACATTCTTAGCAGCATTAGTCTTCTATTATATACAATTAGATTCTATGGATGAGTCTATTGCTTTTGCTAACAAAGCAGCAGCAATAGCAGTTGAAAATCCTGGTACATACACATTAACAATGGAGGATGTTGATGAGATATTGCGTTGATATTGATAGCACTATCTGTACACCTGGTACATGTGGAAATTGTGTCTATGAGGGTTCTACTCCTAAGAAAGATCGGATAGAAAAAATTAATAAATTATATGAAGAGGGTCATTATATAATATACTTTACTGCTCGTGCTATGGGTAGGTCTAGTATGCTTCCACATCATGAGGCAAAACAAAAGGCAGAAGAGTTATTAAAACCACTAACTAAATGTCAACTAGATATATGGGGATGCAAATACCATGAATTAATCATGGGTAAACCACATGCTGATATTTTTATTGATGATAAAGCAATGAATAGTGAGGATTATTTTGAAGGAAACTAAACCAAAATTTGTACCAAAAGGATGGGGTTGGGAGAAATGGATTGCCAACTCACCTGAGTATTGTGGAAAGTTACTCTTCATTAAGAAGAACCACAGATGCTCATGGCATTATCATATACTAAAGGATGAAACTTTTTATTTACAGTCAGGTAAGATTCATTTATTCTATGGTAAGACAGATAATTTAGAGGATGCGAAGACAATGATACTAGAACCAGGCGATAGTTTCCACTGTTGTAGAGAGACTAGACATCAGATGGTTGCAATAGAAGATGCAGAACTATTTGAATTTTCTACACAACATTTTGACTCTGATTCAAACAGAGTTATACCTGGAGATACTCTTTAACTGTTTTAAATTTATAATCTTTTAACCATTTCATGTCAGCTATGGTATAATATTGATACTTACCCTTAAGAGGAGGCGGAAATGGTATTTGAGTCGATTGGCACCCAGTTTTTAGTGAAACTAATTGAGCTACAGTGTCAATTGTTATTGGCGACCCTGTGCCAAGATCGTATATGCCCGAACCTGCAGTGTTCGATAACACAACATTTACAAGATCCCCAACCCACACATAGTCACGATATATCTGATCGCTTCCCTCAAATGGATGTATCACTCCCACAGAGGACTGCCACTGAAACTGAGAGACCAAACTTGCCATAGATCCTTTATGGTATTCACCTGATCCATATACATTGAAGTATCTAAACCCTTGAATATGTACGAACCTTTCAATGTTATCTAAGACCCAGTAATCTACTGTTGCTTTAGATAATGCGTAGTAATTCAAGGGATTTATAATGCCTTGTTGATTACCGTAGACAGACGCTGAACTGGCATACTTAACAGGGATACTATACTCAATTGCCTTCTCAAATAATTTAATACTATAATCAATATTATATTTGTGTATCATCCCAAGGTCTTTGTTTGTCGTAGAGGACAAAGCACCCTGATGGATGATCATATCAACTTCATCCCATCTATTAAATTTCTCTATAAATTCTTCGCAATTATCTAGATCTATTTCAAGGACATTTTCTAGTGACCTTACAAAGTGTCTTCCGATAAAACCACCAGCACCAGTTACGATATTCATTACGATAATCTTTCTAGTATATATTATAGCACACCTAAATACTAAAAAAGTGTATTCTGTTGCGTGAGACATGGCTTTAAAACGATATACATTATCTGTTACCAGTGCTGATTATTGGGATAAGATTCATGGTGCCCTCACCGTAGACTCTAACGAGGATGGAATTCCTGATAGAAAGATTACCTGTACCGATGAGAAAAAAGGTAGTCCTACTCGTGGAACCTATGAGTTGACGGAAGAAGAGGCTGCTGAGATTGGAAGACATTCATATGTTAATTGGATTGAGCTATCTTTAAAAGATAACCCAGACTCATTCCCAAAACCAGAACTTGCTATGCCACAAAGGTGGGATAGTGATGTTAAAGCATATCGTGATCTAGATTCACCTAACAATCCACCTACTACAGTAGGAGCATTGACTAGTGCAGAAGAAAATAGAACTAACTGGGCTGTTCCTAGAGTAGGTGTGCAAACTGCAGGAGAAATATATGGTTCTAATGTTGGTAACCTTGCTGCGATTACCACTAATACTAATTACACATATGATGGTAGAAATGTAGACTTAGTTATACATGACTCTGGTGTTCTAAGATCTCACCCTGAGTTCCTTAATGATGATGGTACAAGTAGAGTAAGTGATATCGTTCTTGATGGTCCTTATCTTATAGACCCAGACTGGTTTAATACTTACGGTTATGTTTATACAAGAGAGGATGGAAGCACAGGTATTGCTACTGCAAACGCAATTGCATGGTGGGAAGATAACAACGCAAGATCTACTTCTAAAGGACTTTTACCTACAATCAATATCCCTTCAAACTATACTTGTGATAGAGCAGTTGGTGTAGGTACTACTGGTGGTAACAGTCTTACTAGTGGTCACGGTACAGCATGTGCTGGTATGGCTGCTGGAAAGAACATGGGTATGGCATTCAAGGCAAACATATGGAACATGCCAGCGATTAGTGATAATGTAGGTATGGATATTGAAACATCCTATGACCTCATTAAGTTTTTCCATCAACATAAACCAGTAAACCCTGTTCTTGGAGTAAAACTTCCGACTGTTGTTAATGGTTCATGGGGTTATCAAGCTGCTACTAATGCCAGTGCTACTTTATCTTGGAAGTTTAAGAACAATACTGGTACTATTGTTATGCCAGTTAGTAGTAGTTCAGATCCTGTTGATGTCAGTGATATGATCTATGGTTTCAACAACCAAGTGCTTGGTGCATATAAATCATGGACATCATCTGCAAGAAATAATGCTTCTGATACTGCTGGTAAAGAAATGATGGATGCAGGTGTCATCTACATCTCTGCTGCAGGTAATAATAATCAAAGAATTGGTGCTGGATTTACTGATGTACACAGAACTGATAGTCTTACTGATGCATACTTTGGTTCAAATGATGGTCGTGCTGAGTTTGGTGGTACAAGAACTCCATGCGGATCTAGAGATTGGATGAACCCATCTGGTATTGGATTCAACTCAACTACTGGATACCATCCAGTAATTAATGTTGGTGCAATGGATGACTTCATTGAATCAGATTTAAAAGAAAGAAAGGCAACATACTCTAACAGTGGTCCTGGTATTGACATCTATGCTCCTGCTGATGAGACACTAGCACCTGGTCTTCATAATGTAAGTAACTATAGAGACTATCCAAGATTTGATAACAGTGGTTTCTTTGACTGTAAATTTAGTGGAACTTCTGCTGCTGCACCTGTAGTTGCAGGTCTTGTTGCTCTGTATGCTCAAAGAAATCCAACTGCAACACCAACTGAAGCAAAGAATTGGGTAACAGGTTTTACTACTTCTAGTGCTCTATCAGAATCTGGTAGTAAAATTTTAGGAAATGATTTATTCTTTGATCAGCATCCTGACATTGATACTGCTGCCTTCTGGTCAGGACAATTCAACCAGAGAACTGAAGATGGTAACGGTAATGTTAATGTTACTTTTATTGATGTCAACTCTGGTATCTCTACAGAACTTGCAGGAATCAACGAACCTTCTATTCTCTCTCCTGTTAACAATGCAACTGGTGTTAATACTGAGGGATTATTATTACGATCATCTGCATACACTGCTATTGGTGGAACAACAGTATCAGGTACATTAAAAGCAGTTGAATTCCAACTATCTAAAGATGTAGATTTTAGTTACATTGACTTCCAATCAACTACAAACAATGTTGGATTAGAACAGACAACCACTGGAACTCTAGCTGGATTTACTACTTACTATGCAAGAGTAAGACATGTATCTAACTCTGATGGTACAGCATTTACTCAGTATTATTCTAATTACTCTGCTGGTATAGTATCGTTTGCTACCTTAGGTAATGCACCAGGTGTTCAGACACCATTCATTGTCGGACCTGTAAATGCATCTACTGTAGGTCAGAGATTTGGTATTGTATTAACCTCAAGTAGTTACATTGCTATAGATGGTGAGGCAGTTTCTGGTACACTTAAGGGAGTTGAATTTGAAGTCAGTACAGATATAACTTTTGCTGATCCTTCTCAAGTTGTTTATAGTTCTATTGGTTCTAACCTTACTTCATTAACTCAGACTATTAATACTGGTTTAGCTGCTGCTACCACATTCTATGTAAGATTGAGGCATGTATCTAATGCTGATGGTAGTATGGGACAATCCTATGCTTCACCATTCTCTGTAGTAACATCTTTCCAAACTCCTGATCCATTCCAAGCAAGAGTGGGTCGTCTTGCATCTGTTAGGACTACATTGACTAAGGGTGTCGTTGAACCAACACTACTATTTGAGAGTGAAGATCTTCTTGAAGTTAGTGTTGCTGTTGCAAACCAGAATGACTTTAAATCTACATTTTCTATTGGTATCTCTAGCACACCTGGATTTAAAAGTAGTGACTACATTGCTTATGGTATTGAATTAGACAGAGGTGGTACTAGACTGATTGAAAAGGTTGGTATTAAACCAGGCGATAAGATATTTGTATCATCATTCGACCCTAATGTATCTTTCCTAACATTTGCTACTAAGATTTACGATAAGATCAGTGATGTTTCTGCTGCTACACATGGTAGAAAAGAATCATTAACTTTATCATACACACCACCACATACAATCAATTCAAACTTAAAGATTCTTACTGCTGAAGAAGATAGTTTGATTACAGTTCATGCTACAAACCAGAACCCAGATGTCACTGCAGCATTATCTGTTGGTATATCATCTGGAGGGATACCAGAGTTCAAAGAGTCAGATTATGTTGCTTTTGGTCTTAGACTAGCACCATTACAGGATGTTCAGATCGACAACCTCGCTCTTTCTAATGGACAGAGTTTAATTGTTCGTGGTTCTAAACCTAACTTAACCTTTGTTGCTCACTCAATCCCACAGGATCCAGGACCTTCTGGTATAGGATCTAACCTTAATGTAAACACCACTGGTATCATTACTGCTCAAGCATTTGCTGGAGATGGATCAGGATTGACTGGTGTTACTGCTGTTGGATCTGGTGTTAATGTTGAGGATGGTGGTACTATTGTTGGTACTGCTGCCACAATTAACTTTGGAACTAACATTACTGCGACTGTTAATAATGGTGTTGCATTAATAGAAGGATCAGATACTGTAGGTGTTGCCCAGACTGCAAACAGTCTTGCCGATGGAGTTTCTGTTGAAAGAGCAACCTATGCTGACTATGCTACTGTTGCTGGTATTGCTACCGTTGCTACTACTGCAACCAATGCAACGACTGCAGACAATGCGACTACTGCTGCTACAGCAAGTCAACTAGATTCTTCAGCAACAATCAATGTTATTAATAATATAACTGCACCAAAATTCATTGGTGATGGATCAGAATTAACTAACATTGTTGCTGCTGGTAGTGGTGTTATTGTTAACGATAGTGGATCTTTAGTTGGTACTGCTGGTACAATTAACTTTGATGCTGGTATTGATGTATCACCTATCTCAGCTGGTATTGTTACTGCTACCATTGTTGAAGCACCTCGTGCTGCTCTTGCAGGTATTGCATCTGAAGCAATCGTTGCTGGTATTGCAACCTATGCAACTCTTGCAGGTCTTGCATCTCAGGCAACCAATGCTACCTTTGCATCTGCTGCTAGTTTCTCTACCTTAACTGGTGCTGCAGATACATCCAAGAATCTTTACACTGAGCATACTAATCCATTCAAACCATTACCTGTTACTATTGGTACTAAGACTTCAGAACATAGGTACATTGGTATTGGATCTGATAAGTGTATTAATGTTCAAGGTTATGAATCACCTTACTTAAGATTTGAGGTAGGTCAGACTTATAGATTTGAGAATGCTGCACAGCAAGCTAACTATCCAATCAGGATGTACTATCATCCTTCTGGTGTCACCTCAGTTGGTATAGGTACTACTAACCCAGCTGAAATGACTCAGGGTGTTACATTTACTGGTTCATATACAGAAGTTGCAGTTGATGAAACAACTCCAGAAATATTCTACTATGGAGCAGGTGTTGGCACAGAGTATGGTTCTATGGGTAACTCTGTTCAGGTATTCAATCCTGAAATGCAGAGAGTTGCTAAGGTTGGTGAGTTTAAAGATAGATCAGGACTTAAGACTTGTACTTACACTCAAATGTTTGAGGGTCGTGCTACCTCTTGGTACTTGAATACAAACTTAGGTGTTGGTAACAGTGACTATACACCTGGTGATAGATCACACAATATAAGTTCTATCGAACAACAAGCTACTGGTGTTTACAAAGTTAACTTTGCTGATGCTATGGCAGACACTAACTATGCAGTCATAGGAATTGCCTCTGGTACTAATGCATATCCAGGTGGTATTGTTAATTTAAGGATTAGTGACAGAACAGTTGATCATTTCATAGTTAGAGTGTATAATGGAATACCTGCGTTAGAGGACTTAGGAGAACTTGACATCTGTACATTCGGTGGACAGGACGGAGAACCAACCTACATCTAAAAAAATAGTACATAATAAGGTTGATGTTAAAGTGTCAACCTTTGAAGTGTATGGTGGAGACCCTAAACTCAATGCATATTTAAAAGATATTATATTAGAGAAGAGAGATAAAGATCCAGAAATCATAGACTCATATGAAACTGCAGGTCATTCTGTTAAGTGTTGGGTGACCAAGTGGGATACATTGGAAACTGATGATAGGTTTCAACCAGTTGCCGATTATGTATTACATGTGCTAAACTATATAATGGACAATGTTTTCCATACACACGCTGACTTTAAAGTAGTATCTTTATGGGCAGTAGTGATGGAAGCAGGTGAACATGCTGAACCGCATGATCATTTTACATCATCATGGTCTTGTGTTTATTATATTGATGTTGAAGAGGATGTTGCTCCAATATTCCTTGAAGACAAACAGATAAACATAGAACCAGGATTACTAGTTCTTTTTCCAGGCAATGTAGTCCATCATGTTCCTACTACTACAGGTAGGAGAATCGCAGTCGCTATGAACATTGATAAAGTATGCCCACCAAAGTAGAAATTGCAAAAGTAGATGCTAAACTTCCTGTCTTCGAGACAAGTTGGACGGAGCATCTTGCTGAACATAAACAATCCATCTTAGATCATAAAAAAGAATTTGAAAAAACTACAAAAGATAATAATGTAGGTGCTAATTGGAGATCTAATTGGAACATTCATCAAACTGATCCAAGGTTCTCTGAAATCCAAACATTCTTTGAGAAGTTTGTTTTTAATATTGCCTCACAGTATTGGCACACCGAAGGACAATTTGATTGTGTTAATATGTGGGCTATGACATACGGACCTAATGAAGGAACCAAGTATCATAATCACTTCCCATCAACTATGGCAGTCCTTTATTATGTTGATGTTAAAGAGGACTCTGCACCTATTTGTATAGGAGAAACATGTAGACCTGTGGAGAACGGATTAGTCATAGCATTTCCTGCAGCACTAGATCATTTTGTGCCTAGTGATCATACAGGAAATAGAATTTGTATAGCAGCAAATCTTGATCATATTTCACCATCAGTTAGAGGAATATGGAAAGCTACATAATAATTTTAGGGGTGACAATTTAATGTCCTTCATCGTATATTCAATAGATGGTTGTAAGCATTGTGAACTTGTAAAAGACTTAATGCTTCTAGCAAAACAAGAACATGTAATTTATACTTTAGATAAAGATTTTACAATAGAAGAATTTGAATCTCAATTCAATACAAAATACTTTCCACAGGTCGTTGATCAAACCCATAACCACAAAGTTATAGGAGGTGCTAAAGAAACTGTGAGATACTTTAAGGAGAACAAACTTGTCTGAGCAAAAAAACCTAAAAGATATTCCTCTAAATAGAGGCGTAGGAATTATGCTTGGGGGAGGCAAGAAACCACCTAAACCAAAATCGTTTCAGTATAATTTCAGTAATATGCTGCGTCTCTTTAAGAGAGAACTCCATTTTAACCTTGAATTATCTCTGGACATAAAAAAAGATATTCCTGAGGAGGTAGAAAAATGTTAGCAATATCCATTGCAGTTGCAGCATTTCTTATAGTGGGTTCACTTTTAGTCGGTTCTATGCTAGGATGGGTACTAAGAGAATACATGATGTATCATCATGATAGAGAACCAACTGTTCAACCTACAATGCATCCTGAGATGTTTGATGAGAATGGAAACTATAACTTGAGTGATTTAATATCATTCAGATATGATCCAACCATCACTGAAGAGGATGACGCTGAAGGACTTGGCGAAGATTAGTAAACCTTGAAATTATTATGGCTAAATTACCACCAAAACCATTACAATCTGAAATTTTACAAGCAGTACACAGTGCTAAAACAAAGAAGGAAAAGATTAAAATCCTTCAAGATTATAGATCACCAGCATTAGTATCATTATTTGTTTGGAATTTTGATGAAAGCATTGAAAGTGCTGTGCCAGAAGGAGAAGTGCCTTATACACCTAACACTTCACCAACTGTAGATAGTCAAAGTAAACTGTCTAGTCAGTATAGAACTCTTTACAACTATGTTAAGGGTGGAAACGATGGACTTAAAAGAACTAGGAGAGAGTCTCTATTCATAGAGTTGTTGGAGTCATTACACCCTGATGAAGCAGAAGTTGTTTGTTTAGTTAAAGATAAAGATCTTAAGAAGAAATACAGGATAACCCATAACACCGTCAAGGAAGCATACCCTGATGTTGAATGGGGAAATCGTGTTAGATGACAAGAATATTAGTTACAGGACATAAGGGATTCATAGGCAACTATGTCTTCAATCACCTTAGACATGATGCAGGTTACGGATACTTAGTTGATGGCATGGATTTTCCTGATGACATTGGGGATTTCAAGTCAGAGATTAGTATGTTTGATAAACCTTATGATTACATCATACATCTAGCAGCATTTGCTGCCATCAGAGAGAGTGTAGATAATCCAGATAAGTTTTGGGAAAATAATGTAGAAAAATCTAAACCTATCTTTGATTATTGTAAGAGATACAATACTAGATTACTTTATGCTAGTTCAGCACAAGTAGAAGAGTGGTGGCAAAATCCTTATGGTATTACCAAGAAAGTTAATGAACTACAAGCACCACCTAATAGTGTGGGGATGAGATTCCAGACAGTATATGGAGAAGATAGCAGACCTGATATGCTATTCAGAATGTTGCAGGATAATACAGTTAAATACATTACCAATCATAAAAGAGATTGGATTCATGTTAAAGATGTCGCTAGAGCAATTTGTTATCTAATGTCTAGTAAATATACTGGAACTATTGACATAGGGACAGGTGAGACTACAACTGTTAAAGAGTTAGCAGAAGCATTTGGTTATGTTGATCTACCTGTCAAAGATAGTACACCAGGCGAAAGAGACATCACATGTGCCGACACCACTGCCTTGCGTGAGTTGGGTTGGTTTCCTAGAGAAAAAGTGTTAGAATGTATTCCTGAGGGAAAACCGAACTCTTTTTTCAGATAATCGGGAAAAAAATCTCCGCAAATTTTTTGAGCCACAGGATTTTCAAAAATGCTATCAGCAAAACAAAGAATGAAACTTATTGACATTTGCGTTGAAATCGTAAATGGAAGAACAGTTACTTTAGATGATATGATCTGGGCAGAGAAATTAGCAAAATATAATAGTCACGCATATAAAATGTTAAAGGAGTCAAGAGAGAATATTAAACCCCTGTAAACCGTATCAAAATATACGAGGTTGCATTATAAATAGTTATGTGTTAGAATTAACATACAGCGTTCATCCGATGCACAACCTCGCTCTTTTGGCATTGATCCTCGCTGAACATAACGCTTCCCACTGGGAAATGTCATGTGCAGAGTGGAACCAAAACAGAATTGAGATACTTACTAATAAGAATCTTAACTCTGATGCTCAAGAGTACCTTATAGATTACTTTAGAACAAAAGTGCCAGAAGAAAATTGTGAAGCGTTTATCATCGGACGCAAGTAAGTCGCGGAACGGAGCGTTCATCCTATGTACCACATTCTGCTTAGTCTAATAGCAATAGGAGCACCACTTGATTGTGACCATGCTGCTGAACTATTAGAAGATGTAACTAACAACCCTAATAGATCTGAGAGATTGGAACTAACAAGAGTTATAGTTGCACATACTGATCCAGCATGTTTTCCAAAGGACGCAAACGACTAAAGGAACGGGCTTTAAATCCAACTACTTTAGGAGAACTTAAATGGCACAAGTCACTTACCGTGGTGTTGTCTATGACACCAACAACCGCCCAAATCAAGCAAAAACACAGAAAGTTACTTTAACTTATCGTGGAATAAAGACTGAAAAGGATCTTACTACTGCTTAATCTGGACATCTTACACATTGATCAAAAAGAGGGTTACAGAAACCCTCTTTTTTATAAATTATATTAAAAGCTATGGATCGCCAAGTTTTAAAAGGCATGGTTTTAATGCTCAAACAAGTTGTAACAGAATTGGAAGCAGAGGTTTTTTCTGATAAAGAAGCGTATGTTCCAAAACAACCAGCAACAATGAAACAAGATTATGAACTCTACGATGATGACGATGGATACTCAGATTAGAGAGAAAACTCTAAAACTGCTTTTAAAGAATTTTGGCAATACTCATACAAATCGTTCGATTTACGAATGTGCCGATGATTGGTGTTCCAAGCAACCAACAACCAAAGGACTAGTAGCATATTTTAATGCATACTACGGAAAACATGAAGGACAAGAAAGCAGCAAAAAAATTGATTAAAAGAGCAAAACTCAACCGCAACTGGTATACACCAGAAGAGGTAAAATATGCTAAAATGATGAAAAGACAATTAGAGAAGATCGAAGTAAATCCAGAAGAACCTAGATTATGACTAGAGGGATTCGTTTCGTTAGTGAACCTCCAGAAACTCCTTTTGCACCATTTTGGGATTACAGCATTGCTGTGAAACCAATTATTATTAATACAGAGAATATTGCTAAAATAGTTTTAGAAAAAGAGAAAGAAATAATAGAAAAGTACTCTGGAGACGATGATGGTAACACTGGATTAGGTGCAGATAGTCTAACTGCTAGATTTAAACACTTTAATGTGCTAAAATGGCAGGAAGTTGATATAGCACAATTACATCAAGAAATTCGTATTTTTCATGATGAATATTTTGCTCAGGTGATTGGTTCTGAACCACCACCTCTAAAAGTCAGATGTTGGGCAAATGTAATGCGTAAAGGTCAACAGATCCAAAAGCATACACATTCCACACATCCACACTCTTATCTTGGTGGACACTTTTGTGTAACTGCCGAGAATACTTCAACTTCGTATATGCACCCATATACTCAAGAAGACTATGATGTAGAAAATAGACCTGGTGAAATTACACTATTTCCCAACTATTTGACACACCATACATCTGTTCATGAATCAGATATCCCTAGAATCAGTATTGCATTTGATCTAGTGACATACAAGAATCTTGTTCATGTAGATGATGACAATCTTGTCATACTCTAAATAACTATCCTATGTAAACTTTTATGGCTACTTATCCTATTAAAAATACGAAAACTGGTGAAACGAAAGAAGTTGTGATGAGTGTAAATGATTGGGATCAGTGGAAGATTGATAATCCTGATTGGATTCGATATTTCACCCCAGATAACTCACCAGGTGTTGGAGAAGTTGGCGAGTGGAAAGATAAACTGAGAAAGAATAAACCTGGTTGGAATGAGATCTTAGGAAGAGCTCAAAAAACAGGTCAAAATCGTCAAAAACTAACACTCGACTAATATGCCAGTAAAAAGAACTCGTAATAAGAAAACAGACAAACAAGTTGGTGCTGGTTTGACTGCCAAACAAATGAGAAGGAAGAAACCTATTAATAGTGATCTTCTTGTAAATATTAAACCTTTGACACCTAATCAAGAAATTCTTTTCAATGATTATGCAAGAGGCAAAAATATTTTTACTTATGGTGCTGCAGGTACAGGAAAGACCTTTATCGTTCTCTATAATGCCATTAAAGATGTATTAAATGAACTTACACCATATACTAAGGTTTACATTGTTCGTAGTCTTGTATCGACCAGAGAGATAGGTTTCTTGCCAGGTGATCATGAGGACAAATCATTCCTTTATCAGATTCCTTATAAGAATATGGTAAAGTATATGTTTGAGATGCCTACAGATCAAGATTTTGAAATGTTATATGCTAATCTTAAGCAACAAGAAACTGTCTCGTTCTGGTCTACCTCATTTCTAAGAGGAACTACATTTGATGATGCTATCATCATAATAGATGAATGTCAAAACTTGAATTTTCATGAATTAGATAGTATAATAACAAGAGTGGGTGAAAACTGTAGAATTCATTTCTGCGGTGACGCTGCACAAACTGACCTTATAAAACAGAATGAAAAGAATGGAATCCTTGATTTCATGAAAATCCTTGAACAAATGGAATCTTTCTCTATGATTGAATTTGATGTTGATGACATTGTTCGCTCTGGACTCTGTAAGGAATATTTGAAGACTAAATTAGCACTTAATATGTAATGTTTAATCATGTACCTGTAATCCTCCCTCCACTGGAGAGAGAGACTGTTGATGGTGTTCGATATTATCAAGTTCCTGATAATGATGAACTACTAAAATTAGTTTCTATTACTTCAGTAACCTCTTTTTATAATAGAGCAAAGTTTGCTTCTTGGAGAAAAAAGATTGGTGAAGAAAAAGCTAATGAAATTACTGCGAAAGCAACATCTCGTGGTACTGACATGCATACTCTTACCGAACACTATCTTCTTAATGAAGAACTTCCAGATGTTCCACCACTACCAGAATTTCTGTTTAAGATAGCAAAACCAGAACTGAATAAAATTGATAATATTCACGCATTAGAAGGTTCTCTCTTTAGTAAAGAATTAGGTGTTGCAGGTACAGTTGATTGCATAGCAGAACATGATGGTGAATTAGCAGTTATTGACTTTAAGACTTCTAAAGCACCTAAACCAAGAAAATGGATTGAAGGTTATTTTGTTCAAGCAATGGCATATGCTGCTATGTACTATGAACAAACTGGCACAATTGCTAAAAAACTTGTTATAATAATGGCGTGTGAGGATGGCACTTGTAAAGTATATGAAGAGCGTAATAAGAAGAAATATATGAAATTACTTGTACATTACATTAGAAACTTTTTAGACTTTCAAATAGAATTAAATGGAAAATGAATTAACCAAAGCATTAGATAAAAAATTCATGAATGCTGCCAAGTTTTCTCTTGAAGTAGAGAAACTTGTGTTAGAAGAAAAAGTAAATTATATCGATGCTATAGTTCTGTTTTGTGAGAAAAATAGCATTGAAGTTGACTCTGTTACTAAGTTAATTTCTAAACCACTAAAGGAGAAATTAAAGGCAGATGCAATTAATCTTAATTTCATGAAAAAGACCACTCGTGCCAAACTACCCTTATAAATACTAGTATTATGTCTGATTTCTTTGCATCAGAGCAAGTTCAAGAATCTATAACTGAGATCAATAGAATGCAAGAAGAGATCTATTCAAAGATCTTTGCATTTGAGAGATTGTCTCATAAAGAGAAGATGGAACATGTTGACCAATTAGAAATTCTTTTGGATAAGCAAAGAAATTTTTACATGAGATTGAAACTATCTGATGATCCTCGTGCTAAGGATATGATGGAACAAATTCATCAATCTGCACAATTAGTAGGTTTTCCTAAAGATGTTAATCCTGACCTCTTGTTTAAAAACATGCAGGATACTCTAGCAAACCTTCGCAAGAATTTTAGTTGACATGGGAGCACTGTCGCCCTATAATAGACCAGTACAAAAGCCAAATCTAATAAAAAGCCAAATCTATGTCTTTTGCATCACTTAAAAAGCAATCATCACTCGGTTCTCTAACAGCAAAGCTTGTTAAAGAAGTCGAGAAGACCAACAAAACAGGTAACGGTGCCGATGACCGTCTTTGGAAACCAGAAGTTGACAAAGCAGGTAACGGTTACGCAGTTATTCGTTTTCTTCCTGCACCAGATAAGGAAGACCTTCCTTGGGCAAAACTGTATTCACATGCATTCCAAGGTCCAGGTGGATGGTACATTGAAAATTCTTTAACTACCATCGGTGGTAAAGACCCTGTTTCAGAATACAATACTGAATTATGGAATTCTGGTACTGACGCTAACAAGCAAATTGCCCGTAACCAAAAGCGTAAGTTATCATATTATACTAACATCTATGTTGTGAAAGATCCTTCCAACCCAGATAACGAGGGAAAAGTTTTCCTTTATAAGTTTGGTAAGAAGATCTTCGATAAGATAATGGCAGCAATGCAACCTGAGTTTGAGGATGAATCCCCAATCAATCCTTTTGACTTCTGGCAAGGTGCTAACTTCAAAGTTAAGATCAAGAAAGTAGCAGGATACTGGAACTATGATAGTTCTGAATTCGCTGCTGTTTCTCCTCTTCTCGATGATGATAAAGCATTAGAAGAAATATGGAAGAAGGAATACTCACTCGCTGAGATTACCGATGCCTCTCAGTTCAAAACTTATGACGAACTGAAAAAGAGGTTTGATTATGTCCTTGGTAATAAAAAATCAACTGTAAGTCAAGCATTTGACGAAGAAGTTGCATCTGAGGAATTGCCACCAAGACCCGAAGAGGAGGTAGCTACTAGTTTTAGTGAATCTGATGAGGGCGATGACGCACTTTCATACTTCCAGCGTTTAGCTGAAGAATAAGGTATAAATAAAGGAGAGGACAACCTCTCCTTTTTTGTTTTAACGATTAATTTAATGGCTTATTCAGCAAATAGGTATGCAGTAACCTTTAATTTAGGTTCTGAAACTAGAAAAGTAGAAATGTATGCAGAGGACGATACAAAGGCAAGATCTAGAGTTCTGCAATTATTTCCAGACGCAACAAGTATAGTACCATCTACTTTAACTGACTAATCATGGCAAGAGATAAGGTCATTGTCTACAATGGATCTGATGGTTTTTGTCGTGTAGTTATTCCATCAGAGCAATGCGTTTTGTCTGACGAAGACATTATCGCAAAAGATATTAGTGCTAGTGAATATTCACTGGTAGATAATAGTTCCTTACCTTCAAAGTATTGGAGAAATGCTTGGAAATATAACCATAGTTCAAAGGCAGTTGAAGTAGATATGGCATCTGCTAAAACTTTATGCCAACAAGAATTGGAAGCAAAATTTATATCTATAGCAAAAGAAAACGCAGATATACAGACTATAGCAGACATGAAGGGAGAGTCTGCATCACTTAAATCTAACCCTGCAGTTCCTTATTCAAGTATTACAGCAGCGACTACAGTTTCTGACTTAGATGCTCTACTTTAAACAAGATTATTAGTAGCAACTTTACCAGTGCTTCTCTTATATTGCGAAGAATTCTGATATTGTAATATATTTTTAGTATCATTAACGAGTGTGTTGAGGTATTCTCTTTTGACTACCCTGATCGCTCGTTTTTCATTGTTTTTTCTTGTCTCTACTAACCAGTTACTTACAGCAACAGTTGGATTAATTGTTTGAGTATAATTGTTTGGATCTTGGATAGTAAAATCTGGATCTACTACTAATTTGCCAGGTAATATTAATTTACCATCACTATTTTTAACTTCTGTAGTTTCATAGTGATGAACTGCATTTAGATCTCCACCATATTTTTCATCAGCAAGATCCCAGAGTTTCCCTTCTGGTACTGGCCATTGATCTTCTACATTAATAATGTTGGCAGATAATAAAACTACCCAGTCATATTTTGCACTTGCATATAAACCTTCTGCTATTGTATCAGGTCTTTCTCCATCATCTATTATATAATCATTAAAACTCAAAGCAAACTGAAATACCTCACTTTTGAGTCTTATTCTTTTAAAAAGATTTTTAACTTCAATATATTGATCCCTTTTTCCACCTTCTTTGAGTGGACTAAGGTATTTGAAGTTAGGTAATAGGTTAAAGTAAGATATTGACATTAGAAATCGATGTAAGATTCTTCATAATCATCTCTGTATATTGGTTCCAATTCAGTAAATGCTAAATCTAATTTCATATGAACTGGTGTACCATCTGCATATGTTGAGTACTGACCAGATCCAGTATAGTTAATTCCTACAGAGGTTAAAGCACATATCTTAAATTTATTTAAGAAAGGATGTACATTACCTCCTTTTCTATAAGAAATTCTAAAAACATCAGGAGTGCTAAGAAATGCCATTTCACCACCTTTGAGTCTTTTAGGTGAGGAACGCATTTTTAACTGCAGAAACATTTCTTTTACTACTTTTGCTTCTTTTTTATCCCTAGGAGATATATCCCATCTAAATCCAAAAGGTCTTAATGATACACTATTAAAGAGTAGTTCTAAGTTTTGATTTATTATTTGACCTGACTGCCTTGCCATTATTTGATTAGCATTAATATTACTACCTACTGCTGCATTTATTACTGCAGATGCTGTTTTTGCTTTTACATATTGCTGTATACGAGTTGTATCAGAACTTGCTTTAGTTAAATCTTTTTGTAAACTCTCTCCTGCTTGAACAATACCATCTTTAAAAGTTTTAAATATATTTTCACTTCCATCTAAACCTTTTGGACTGAGAAACTGATCAACAGCACCAGCAGCAGCTCCTGTTAATGCATTCATATTTCCACCTTGCCAACCGATATTATTCTTTGATCCTATTCCATTAGGCACAGGAAGAATGAAATTTCTCTCTGACTTAGCAGATTTAAGTTTATTAAATGCTCCACCACCACTACTAAAACTAGGAGTTCCACCTGCTTTATATTCAAGTGCTTCTATTAAAAAGTAGTCGGTCTCAGCATCCATAATATCATATGGATATCTAAGTATATAACTATTTGCTTGATCAGAACTACCTGATGGACTGGATAATCCATTAAATAGTGCATTTTTACCAAACTTTAGTCCCTTTTTTATTAAGCCAAGAGGCATGAGATATACTATTTTTACTTATTTATAGAGGCACACCTCAATCTCTCTGTCTCCAGTCGTCTGATCGTTTATCATTTCGGAACCAATCTGCAATATCGTCTGCTCCAGTGAAACCCCTTCTATGTTTCCTTGGATCGGAGTCTCCTATATCCAAGTACTTAAGAAAAGTCGAATCATCATCCGTTTTTAATCTTCTTGCCGAACTTAACATTCCTCTTGCAGATGTATTCGCTTTTGATAACTTCTCTGCCCATATCATATCTTCTAATGGAACCTCCGTTCCTGCTGCTATTGATCTACAAATTGCTTCAAGTCGCAAACGATATTGAGTGGAAAGCATAAGGCATATATTAAATTTTTTTTATTTATAGAGACATTTTAAATTTAGCATAAGGTATAGACCTAGCATCTGCAATTTCACTAGATAAAACCACATGCATTTGCCCTAAAACTTCATCCCAAGTGTAATTTCTCATTGTTCCCCAGTGATAATTAAACCCCTTAAATCCCCATCTTTGCACTTCAGTACAGGCTATTAGAGGAAATTCATCATATCTAATGTTGGGTGTTTTTGCTCTGTATATAAAAGTATAGTAATTTCCTGGTTCGGGAACAATTTCAATATCTGTTAACGCTTCTGTAATCTTTAGCATGAGATCATCAGCATCTTCTAGACCTGTCATTTCATCAACTATAGGTTGTAATCTACTCATACCCCTAAATGATCCTCTGTTAAAATTTTAAAAGTTAAACTTCTATCAAGACAATATTCTTTTGCTGCTTTCCATTTTGCTTGATTCTTAGCATATTCATATACTTCACGGACATATGCTTTAGTTTTTCTCTTTTTAACTTGTGGTTCTATACACTGCTTCTTTGGTTTCACCTCTATAATATACTTTTTAATCTGACCAGTGTTCTCACGAACTTTAATATAAAAATCTGGAAAATACCTGTGAATACGGTTATCCAAAGGACTACGATATGGGATAATTATCTCTTCACTACCCCATTCTAGTATGTTTGGATTCTTATCACAGTACTTCATAAACTTGCGTTCCCACAAACTACGATAAATAATGTTTAGATGGTTCCCTCTATACTTTTCTATATTAATAGGTCTGAACTTACCTGAATAAGCCATCGTACTATAACCTCTAAAGGTATTTATTGTGTCAAGAGACGGATCACCAAGAGTAAGAAGAATATCAGATGTTCTACCGTTGTTTACAAAAGTAGCAACGACTAATCATTATGAGTTATCATTTCCAGCAATGCCTTGGCAATTGTTGACCTATATTAAGTTAAAGAGTGAAGATACTATAGATAACGCATTTGTCTTCAGAGATCTAGGTTTATTGTGTAAAGGTGCAGCATTACCTGGAACTGCATATGCTACAGCTCAGATTAATGGTAACTATATGGGTATTAATCAAAAGTATGCTCATACAAGAATATACACAGATGCATCATTTACTTTCATGGTTGATGATGATTATAGAGTAATTAGATTCTTTGAACTATGGCAAGAATTTATATCAAGTGGATCAAGCACTATGAGAAATAGAAAAGCATATTATCATAGAATGCAGTATCCTTCAGAATATAAGTGTGATACTTTAAATTTAAAGAAATTTGATAAGAATCATGGTAATAGTATAGATTATACTTTCCTAAATTCATTTCCAGTTAATATCACTCCTGTTGCGGTTAATTACGATACAGCTCAAATCTTAGAAATATCGGTTTCATTTGCTTATGATAGATATTACTTTGGTAATCTTAGAAGACAAGATACTAGGACTAATCAAGGTAGTGGCAATCCCAACAACCCATATCCAGCTAGTTTCTTAGACCATGCAGGTAATGCTGTAGGTAATACTCCTACAACTGGTACCAGCGATCTCGCAAAAACTGGTAATTCAGGTGGTACTTCATATCCAGGATTAGAAAATGGTGACATTGTTCTTGATCCTAATAAAGAATATAGTGATTCTGAGACAATGAAGATCCTTCTGACATCTCCAGATAATAATGGTGGTTTACCTAAAGAATATATCGCATAAATGTGTTATAATATAAGGTAGTGTTTATTATTATATGGGACTTGCTAAAGATTTAAAAGTAGGAACTAAACAATCTCACTCTGCTGCAGAGAATACTAAGTTTGTTTCTTCCTTTCTTCGTGGTGTAGTAAACAAAGAAAAATATAGACAACTTGTTGCTAACTATTATTTCATATACCACACTATAGAGTCAGAGGTTAGAAGATTAAAAGATGATCCTCTCGTTGGATCTTTAGATATTAAAGAACTTTACCGTCATGATGCATTAGCAAAGGACTGTGAATACTTCTTTGGTGCTGACTGGAGAGATAACATTTATCCTTCAAAAGCATGTCAACAATACATTGATCGTATTGGAAAGGTTGCCCATGAAGAACCAGAACTTCTCATAGGACATCATTATACAAGGTATCTTGGAGATCTATCTGGTGGACAGATTCTTAAGAATATTGCAGAGAAAGCATTAAAGTTAACTGATGGAGGTCTAGACTTCTATGAGTTTCCTGATATAGAGAACAAAAAAGAATTTAAAAACACATATCGTGCTACACTAAATAAGATGCCTGTGACACAATCACAAGTGTCTGCTATCGTTACTGAAGCAAATTACGCATTTCGTTTAAATATGTTCATGTTTGATGAATTGGATGGTAATGCGTTTAAATCTGCAGTTGCTTACTTCTGCGGAGTACTTAGAGGAAATACTGATGCCATTACCTAAAATTGTTACCCCGACCTATACATTAACTATTCCTTCGTCGGGTAAAAAAATTACATATAGACCTTTCCTAGTCAAAGAAGAAAAAGTTCTTATCATGGCAATGGAAAGTGATAATATGGATCAAGTTGGTAGAGCAATTAAAGATGTTCTATCTGCATGTATCAATACTCGTGGAATTAGAGTAGATAAATTATCCACATTTGACATTGAATATCTATTTCTTCATGTTCGTGGTAAATCTATTGGTGAAACTATTGAGGTCATGGCAACTTGCCCTGATGATGGTCAAACTAAAGTTCCTGTAACAGTAAGTATTGATGAAATACAAGTTAAGATTGATCCAGAGCATAGTAAAGATATTAAATTAGATGAAAAGTTAACTCTTAGGATGAGATATCCTTCTCTTACTGAGTTTGTTAATCAAAATTTTGGAGAAAAAGATCAAGTAACTGCATCATTTGATGTTATTGCTTCTTGTATAGACATGATTTATACAGATGAAGAAACATGGTCTGCAAAAGATCATTCTAAAAAAGAATGGGTTGCATTTGTAGAGACATTGCCATCAAATGCATTTAAGCAGGTAGAAAAGTTTTTCAATACCATGCCTAAATTAGAGCATACTGTTACAATTACTAATCCCAATACAAAGATGGAGAGCGATGTAAAGTTGGAGGGTTTAGCAGCTTTTTTCAGTTAGCGATGTTGCACCAAGATATCGTGGCGTTTTATAAAATTAATTTCGCCTTGATGCAGCATCATAAATACAGTTTGAGTGATATCGAAAACATGATTCCGTGGGAACGAGATATATACATTAATCTCCTCCAACAATATATTGAAGAAGAAAATCTAAAAAACCAACAAGCTAGAGGCTAATGTCGGTACAAGCAAGTAAAGTATTTCCAAAATCTAGTAGAACTGATAGACAACGAGCATCTACTGATAGGGATTTTGCTGGAAATTCTAAGGAGGATTCAAAAGCATTTATAGGACTTAGTAAAAATCTTTTTGCGATTCATAAGAATTTAGGAGCAATTGCTGATTTACTGCAAACACAAGCATTAAATGAGAAAAAAGAAGATGATGCAGAATTAAAAAAACAACAGAGAGACGAAGATGCAAGGCAAAAATCTGGGGCAGAAAAAGCACTTGAAGGGGTTTTAACTAATGCAGTACTAAAACCGATACAGAAGATGAAGGACACTACGGCAGGTATATTTGAACGACTAGTCAAAGTGCTTGGTGCATTGGGTTTAGGTACGATTGCTGTGAAAGGTCTAAAAGGTATAGAAGCTTGGATGGAGGGAGATAAAAGTATTCTTGAGCAATTAGAAAAAGATATTAAAACAATATTAGGTGTAGCTGCTGGAGTATTTCTTGCAATTAATGTTGGATTACCACTTATTTCATCTGCAATAGGAACTGTAATAGGTAGTATTGGAGTGGGTGGAGCATTTAAAGGAGTGTTAGCATTACTAGGAAATCCTTATGTTTGGTTAGGAATTATTGCTGCTGTAGGTATAGCATATACAGGAACAGAACTTTATAAGTTTTTAAAAGGTGAATATGGTCCTGATGGAGAAGGTATTGGATCTTACGCTCCTATTAACCAAGAAGCAATTGCAGAAATTCAAGAAGTTGGTATGGAACAATACCGAATAAATGAGAGAAACCGAATTGATAATTTACTTCAAGCAGATCCAAGTTTGGTAAATGAAAAAACTGGTGAGATGAAAAATGATGCTGAACTCGCAATTATGAGCATGACCAATGATAATGCAAAATTATTAATGGCTTATAATAATAGACTCAGGATGTCTCATACTGGTAATTGGGATCAATGGGATCCTAAAAATATGTCTGAAAAGGATACGCAGTTATTCAATACTATTCCAAAACTCATTGAAAATTTTAGAAGTGAATGGTCTAAGTTTTATTCACTAGCACAGGAAATAACTGCATTAATGGATGGTGCAAGAACCTTTGAAGAGGTACCTGATAATATAATGACAAAAATTGATGCAATGATGGTTGAGCAACAACTTCACAAGGATAATATGATTAAGTATCTCGATGCTGTTAAAGCATCAAGAAAGAAGATGTCAAATGATGGTAAAAATTATCTAGATGCTATTTTAAGAAAAAATGATATGGGTAATTTACTTTATAATGCTGATTGGTGGGGTAAAATGGTAATGCCAGGTCCTATTCTAGATGCAGTTCAAGTTAAAGAAGGTCTTACACCAGGATTAAGAAAATTAGCAATCAATACTTTTAATAATCTAGGTGAAATGAATACAGATCTTGTTGAAGACATAGAAAGAATGCCAGAAGGAAATCCAGTATTAATGGGTGAAGATACTAATTCTCTTTCTCAAAATAATGAAAATTCTGATCTAGATATTTCCTCAAGTGCTAATGCTTTTACGAATGAAAATTTGTCATTAGCAAATCAAATTAGCGATTATGATGCTTTTAATGAGAAATTCAATATAGTTCCATTTGATATTAGTCAGGATGATGCTAATGTTGATTCTGATATAACTTCCACTAGTTTCTTTGCTGAAACAGATTTACCAGCTTTTTCAATTTTTGATAATGATAATTTTTATAGAGATTTGGCTCAAAGTAATTATGGAGTCTATGACTAATGGCAACTTTAATGCCTACTAAGGATCAAGCACTAGAAATTGGTGCTGGCATTCTTGCTATCAGAGAGACAACTCAAGGTATTCGTAAATCTTTAGGAAAGGAAGTTAAAAGAGATAAAGCCGCATCTAAGAAGAAACAAGGATTTCTCCGAAGAATGTTTGCGAGGAAAAAGAAGGCAGATGCAGAGAAAATGATTGAAGCAAAGAAGAAGAAAAATTTTATGGGAAAAGGAGTAACAGCTGTTGCAGCTGCAGGTAAATCTTTCGTGGAAAGACTATTTGGTGCTGCTGGTGCATTATTAGTTGGATTTCTTGTTGTTAATTTACCAAAAATTATTGAAGAAGTAAAAAAAATTGTTGAGTGGTTACAAAGTGTAAAAGATTGGGTAGATAATTTTGTTGATAAAGTAACAGAAGTTAGTGATGTAATTATAAACACAGTTAAAGAATGGATATCCAATATAAAAGAAATGTTTGGGTTTGAAGAGAAGAAAGATGAGATTGAGAAACAGATGGAAGAGGGTAAAAAAGTTGCTGAGACATTAGAAAAAGATTGGAATGCAGATCAAGAAAGAATTAAAAAAGATATAGAAGAAGCAAAAAGAGAAGGTGAAAGGATAGTTGATGGTTTACCAAAATCTGATCAAGAGGTTGTTGAAGAATCTAATGCAAGAGTTAATGAAATAAAAGCTTTACAAGAGCAAAGAGATTCGGGAAAAATAACACAACAACAATATGAAGCAGAGGTTGATAAGTTGTATGAAAATGAGAATATTGGTGATTCTAAAGAGTCACAAATATTAAGTAACCAAATTGATAGAAACGAATTAAGTCCTTCTGAATTTTTTGGTACTAATCAATATGGTGATGATAGTACTGGTGAAGGAGAAGAAGAAATCAATACTGATCTTGAAAAACTTGATGATAATGTAAATTTAGAGGGAACCAACACAAATGAGAATAAAGATCTCTCTTTACAGAATAATGGAGGAGTTAATTTTGTCAGCACTAATAACTCAGGCACAGAAAATGGGGAAGAACAACCAAAAGAAGTAGTATATCACAAACCTGGTATGAGTATGAAATTTTCACCACCAGGTATAGGAGTTGATGGACTAACCAAAGAAGAAGCAAAAACAAGATTTCTAGAACTTCATAATAAACATCCTGACTTAAATTTTGATGAAGAACATGAATATCAAGCACTTGAGATAGTTCTTCATGATAAATTTAATGTCAATACAACTTCTTTACAAGTTGAGGGTCCCGCAGACTTTATAAAGTCAATAAAAGCTAGATATCCCAATGATGAGATGAATCTAATATCACCAACTGGCGGTAAAACTATTGTTGTTCCTGTTGATACCTCCCAAAGCGGAATAAATAAAAATGGAACAAAAGTAATTTCTAGTGGTAGTGAAGAGGGTACAACTGCAGTCGTTGAAATTTCAGCAAACCCAATAAAGAAAATTAATCAGTTCAATAGACACTTTGTATAATGGCAATATCACCAACTGCTGCTTCTACCTTTGAAGAAATCACTATAACTTCGTCTAACGGTGAAAAAACTGTTAGTTTAATTGGTGGTGTTACTAGATTGCAGTATTTTGAGACTTTAATGTCTCCAATGTGTACTGCTAAAGTAGAGGTAGTTAATACAGGTAATACTATTGATGGTCAATCATTATATAATGGTTTACCTATTCGTGGTGGAGAAAGAGTATATTTTAAAATAAAGACTCCTGTTGAGGCAGAGGCAGAACAAGAAGAACATCTTGAGAGTGTTTTGTATGTCAATAAAGTAACTGATGTTGTATCTGACAAAGCAACTGAAGTTTTTACTTTACATCTTGTTTCTAGAGAAGCTCTTAGCAATGAACAAAGTAGAGTAACTAGAAAATTCTACGGACAAACTATAGATAAGAGCATTGGTGAAATTGTTAAGTTAGTAGAACCTTTAAAACAAGAACCATTTGAGGAAACTGAAAACATTTATAATTTTATTGGTAATTTAAGAAAACCTTTTACACTTATATTATGGTTAGCATCTAAAGCAATTCCTGTAGGAGCAACAAGTAGGAGTGCTGGATTTTTCTTTTGGCAAACTAGAAAAGGATTTCATTTTAGATCAGTTGAAGATATGATAAAAAAAGCAGTAGAGGGAAAAGATAACTTACAAAAATATTATTATTCTCAAACAGTAGATCCTTCTCTTGAAGATTCCCTTCAAAATGCTACAAAAATTTTAGCATTTTCAGTTAGAGAAGATTCTGATGTTCTTACTGATTTGAATAGTGGTGTTAAATCTACATATAGAATATTTTTTAATCCAGTTACTTTTGAGTTTACTCAACCACAAAATTCTGTATTTAGAGAAAAACCAGCATCAAGTTTAGGAGTTCCTGAAGAGGAAGAACCTAAGGTTGCTGATCCAGAAAACATTCCAGCCAACATGATGGCTTCTAGAATCATTACTTCAGTATATGATGTAGGAACCTTAGAAGTTGGTATATCTACAGATGTTAATTATGATCCTGTTGATAGCACATCACAGGCTATTACAAGATATGGTATGCTATTCAACACACAATTAACTTTGACAGTACCCACTAACACCAATTTAGTTGCTGGTGATGCTATAATGGTATTCTTCCCTAAGACAACTGATGAAGAAACTGTGATGGACGATAGGATGAGTGGAATATATATTATAAAGGATCTCACTCATTTATTCCTACCTAACTCATCTTATACAGCATTAAAAGTCGTTAGAGATTCACACGGTCTTTACCCACAACAATAACTATGACTACTAAAATTCCAAATCAAGATTTAAACCATGCAAATATTGATCCTAAAGATGGAAAAGAACATGTAAATCATGGTATAATAGAATATACTGAAGCAGACCTCAAGATGCATAATGATGCATTCCATGATCACACAGAAGATGAAGTAGTACCTAATGATGGTAAGATTAATGATTGGCACACTCGTCATGAAGATAAGCATCTAGAGATATATTGTGATAATCATCCTGATTCATTTGAATGTAGAGTATACGACGACTAATGATAGACGCATCGATTTTAGGTAATAGTCAATTTTTAGGTAGAGACGGATTCCGTTGGTGGGTCGGTCAGATACCTCCTCTTGATGCACAGGAAGATCAATTAGCAATTGGAGAGGGAGTAGGAAATAGAGTCAAAGTAAGGATTATGGGATATCATCCTTTTAATGAGGATATCTCTAACGAAGATCTTCCATATGCACAAGTTTTACTTCCTACAACTGCTGGTAGTGGTGGAGCACAATTTGCTAACTCAGTTAAATTACAACAGGGTGATACTGTATTTGGATTTTTCTTAGATGGTGATGCTGCTCAACTTCCATTAATTATTGGACATTTTGGTAGAACATCGCTAGTAAATAATGATGACTATAGTACACCATTTTCTCCTTTTACAGGATTAACTGAGTATACACCTACTAATGCTAGAAACCCTACGAGTGAAACAAACGAAAATAATAAAAAGTCACAACCACCACCAAGTAGTTCTACTGACTCTTCTTTAACAGATGCAGTAGGTACTGGTGTTAAGGTAATGGTTGCTGATACTTGTAAGAGTAATCCTATCTCAGAGATGGCAAATACTGTTGAGAATTTGGGATTGAAAATTCAGCAGTTATCTTTAGCTGGATCTAGTTTAGACCTTGAACTTAAATCTGCTTCTGATCTGATTGAACTGCAAGCAAATAAATTTGTTGGTACTATGTTTACCAAACTCTTTGATAAACTAGAGAGTGTTGGTTCTCAAGGATTAGAAAAATTATATAAACGAGTCTACCGAATAGTATTTGCAGTAACAAAATCTAGTAATGCTGCCCATAGAGCAGGAGTTGCAGCACAAACTGCTATGGTTCCTCCTACATCATTTTTACAAGAATCAATTGGTTGCGTTGCCAATAAAGTAGTTGAAGGATTAGGTGGTACGATTGAAGATTTATTGAAAGGATTTATAGATGAAGGAAGAGACTATGCTGGATGTATGGGTGCTCAGTTTACTGGGGCATTTTTAAATGTAATTACAGATAGAATTGATAGTTTAATGTCAGGACCTTTATCTGCAGTAGCAAAAATTGTCGCACCAGGATTTAAGGTTGCAGATTTCTTATTAAGTGCTGCTGGTAACCTTGAGGATGTTGCTGCATTCCTTGATTGTAATCAGACTAACAAAGGTAAGTGCCCTGCAGATAAGCAATATGTTGTCGGTGGTACTAGTGAAGAGAAAGGAGACGATCCTTTTTCATATGTTATAAATGCAATGAATATATCTAGGGGTGCTGCTGATATGACTAATGCTTTTGAAAAGAAATGGGGTAAGTGGGATATATTTGGTGATGGTAGTTTATTAGAAGATAGTGGTAGTGGTACGATTCCTGGTGGTTGTTATGGTGGTGAAAAGAGTAATTGTACAGGACCTTATATTGAAATATATGGTGGTGGTGGATCTGGTGGTGTTGCTAAACCTATCCTTGGTAATTTTATAGACAATACACCTGGATTAAGAAAGTTAGTTGGTGGAGTACAACGAACTGCAAGTATTTTAGGTGCTAAAATAAACAATGCTGGTTCTGGATATCGTTATCCTCCTATAGTTAATTTTAGAGACAAATGTAATATAGGATATGGTGCTGTTGGTCATGCTATTCTCAATGATGAGGGTGGTATAAAAGCTATTATTATGGAATCTACTGGAGAAAATTATCCTGCACAGTTAGATGAAGATACACAATCAAACTTAGGAATTACTACGATTCAAGTAGAAGCTGGTGGACGAGGATATCTACCAACAGATCCTATTATACTTCCTGGTATTAGTACATCTGGTAATGCATTCACAGAGGTTCCTCCAGTTGTTGTTACTGGTGTTGAAGGAGCTCCACTAGACTCTGTTGTTACTTCACCTGGATTTGGTAAAACTACACCTATATACGAAACTGTCGTAGAAAATGGAACTATAACTGCTGTTAAGGTTCTAAATATATTGAGGTTTGATGAGACACTTCCTACTCTTATAGTTAAGAGTAAAACTGGTATCGGTGCTAGATTAAAACCTCTGTTTGGTGAAATTACCGATACTCAAGTTGGTATTATATCCGCAATCGACTGTATCTAATGTCTGAACAAAAGAAAAATTACGCTAGAAGAGTTATTGACTGTAGAGGTCCACATTTCAGGATTGATAGTGGACATCCTCAAGTTGGTGCTTCTGGTGCAGAAGTTTTTAAAATATATGCTACAAATGATAATGATGATGTATTTTTAATAGATCATACTCAAGGTGGGTTGTCTAGAATTTATGCTGACAGAACATTAGAAGTTAGAGCTGGTGATAAGAATACACCTGGCAAAATTGATATTAGAGTAAGTGCTGCTGCTGGTAATGTTACTGTTAATGCTGATAATGGCTTATTAAGTTGCTCAGGTAAAAATGTTATGGTTAAAGCAACTCAAGACCTTGATTTAAACGGAGGAAGAAATGTTAATATTACTGCAGGATCTGGTAGGGTTCATTTAAAAGGAAATACTTGTTCTGCATCAGGAAAAAGAGGTAACTTAATTCATAAATCTTTTGGTCTTAATATGTTTGCAGGTTCTTATGTTCCTAACAATGTTCTTCAAGCAGCGTTTGGTGCTGATGCCTCAAAGACTATATTAGCTACAGGTGAAGCTGCATTTGCATCTGCTGCTACTGGTGGATTTGGTGGATATCTTGCTGATTCTGTATTATCCAGTACTGGACTTGGTGGTGCTGCAGGTGGAAAAATTTCTAAAGAATTAGGAGGATTGTTTAGTTAATTATGGGATATACTAAATCCAAAGATGGCACAGAAAAAACTGTACTAGGTGGTTCAGTTGAATTTCCTGATGAGACTAGTTTTCTTTCTGATACAAAATTTGAGGGTGATCTCAATGTTGATGGTAATCTAAATGTATCTGGTAAAGCTACCATAACTGGTGATGTAATTGTAGAAGGATCGTTAGAGGTACAAGGAACTTTAAAAATAAAAATAGGTGGTCAGACATTTACTATATCTGGAACTAAATTAACAGGAACTACAGGTAATGCACTCTTACCTACAGATAGGGTGTTAACAGTCTCATAGTAATGCTTCGTTTACTTAAGAATCCACTTGTTCTGATCAATGTCATGTTGATCGGATTTTTTATATTTGTAGAGACAATGCATGTTAATTATCATAGGGGGTTGACACAGTGTGAGGAGTCTGCTATTATAAAAGAGTTGGACGCAACATGGGAGTGACTGAATAA
>CEOA01014860.1_pt1 | contig 44475 bp, 21 predicted proteins | sample 530251 | NCBI WGS metagenome assembly CEOA01 (sample SAMEA2619838, study PRJEB7988) | marine metagenome | biome: marine biome (ENVO:00000447); feature: surface water layer (ENVO:00002042); material: "saline water (ENVO:00002010), including plankton (ENVO:xxxxxxxx)" | depth 5 m
AAACAAATGGCAGATCGCAAAATTGAAAAAGCCCCTTTTAACGCGGTAAGAACATCAGTACTAGCAGTTTCTGGAGCAACGTCCCTAGGAGATTCAGACTGCGGGCGTCTAATCGCAGTTACTGCTGGAGGATATAATATTAATCTACCAGCAGCAAAGCAAGGTAGAACTGTAAAGTTTTTAATTGCTGCATCAAGCACTAGCAACATGACAATTACAGTCATTGGAGACGATCACATTATGGGTCGAGTTACCTTAACTAGTGACACTGCAGACAAGACCGGCGCCGCACAAATTGTCAGCGATATTTCCGGCAACTTGGTTGAGATAAACATCAAATCTGACTCGTCTACACTTGGAGGTAGCGCTGGAGATGTTATCGATCTTTACTGTCCAACAGATGGAACTTGGGTTGTTAACGCAGATTTAACTACGTCAGACGGCACTCCTGGTACTGTTGCTGTGATGACAACTTAAGAAAAATAATCTTAATAGCTTATAAATCAAGACAGCCTTTTAACGAGGGCTGTCTTTTTTTTTGACAGGATACAACATGAATGAACGATGGAGTCTGTGGCAAAGAAACGTAATTGATCGTTTTAAAAACATGCCAGACGAAGAAATCAAAAAAGAGCTACAACGCACTGCACATCCTGTTGCTGTATGTATGGAACAATGGCAAGGCGACTTTAATATCAGCACGCTAATCCGAAACGCCAATGCCTTTAACGTTGAAAAAGTGTTTTACTTTGGCAGAAGACGATACGATCGTCGAGGTACAGTCGGTACTCACAACTATACAGATATTCAGTTTCTTGATGGTGGATACGACCAGTTAGAGACACTAAAAAATCAATATACATTTGTAGGCGTCGATAACAACGTATCTCAGAAAACCTTTAAATTAGGCGAGTTTGATTGGAATACACTATCAAAACCACCGTTGATGATCTTCGGTGAGGAAGGCACTGGATTGACACAACAAGCTATTCAAATGTGTCATATTCTATTAGAAATTCCTCAATATGGGTCTGTTCGCAGTCTGAATGTTGGCACAAGTTCTGGAATACTCTTATATGACTACGTGAACTATCTAAAAAATTCCACAAATCAACATATGTTGCGGACAATGAAATATGATGAAACCTGTAGTGGACAGAATGAATCATGCCAACTAACTCTCCTTTAGAGTTTAATATTGGTGATCCCGACGCACCTCCTACTGTCGGTATGCTATAATGTGCATGCCCTTGGGTGTTTCCAAAAAAATGTCCCGTAAATAAAGGAACCATGTTTCCATCTGAAATACCCATTGGGCTAGCTATATTATATACTTTTTCTCCATATTCTGGTCTTTTTGTCGACATAGGGATATGAGGAAGATCTAAATTCTTTGACTTAAGAAGGCAAACATCAACATCTTTATTAGATTTTAATATACTAGCATGTCTGCTTTTTCCCTCTCTGTCAATAATTTTTAAAAATACATGGCCACCTTGGCTTTTTATTCTTTTTTCGAACTCTCCTAAGTTGCAAACGTGCGCAGCAGTTAAAACAACTTTTTTATTTCCGTAAAGAACAACCGATCCAGAGCCAACTGAAAAAACTTCAGGCTCGATGCATGTTTGTTTTTCTTCATTGCACACACCAACCCAAGTTTCTACCTTAACAAAAGCTTTTCTTGCTGTTCTAATATTTGTTAGTATGGTTGTTTGACTTGCGCAACTATTTAATATGAAGCTAAGTAAAAATACTATTATTAACAGTAATAACTTGATGCGCATAACACAAGTAACTAGTAAAAGCATAAAGAGTAAAGTATGAAAAAAACATATGTCCTTGATACTAACGTATTTTTGACGAACGCAAATTCAGTATTTGAATTTAAAAATAATGATATTGTAGTCCCGTTAAAAGTACTAGATGAAATTGATAAACACAAGAAAAGACAAGATGGCGTTGGTCTCAACGCTAGAAAAATAATAAGAATATTAGACAACTTACGAAGCAAAGGTAATCTTCATAGAGGTGTTAGAATGGGAAGGGGGATGGGCATTTTATCCGTTAGAGGATATGATGTAGAAGATCTTCCACAAGGCTGTGATCTTGAAAGCGCAGACAATGAAATTATCACAACTGCGATTACAGAACACAAAAAAAATAAAAAAAGAAAAGTAATTGTTGTAACTCGTGATATTAATATGCGAGTTAAATGTGACTCTCTTGGTGTTCCAACTGAAGATTATGTTCCTAATCGAGTTGTCGAAGACGAAAGTAAATTATATTCAGGTTTTGTAAAACATTTAGTTGACGATCAGCTAATTGATCAGTTTTATGAAGGAGAAGAGATTATATTAGAAAAAGAAGATGGTAAGTTTTCTTCTAATGAATTTGTGATGCTAGTGTCCAATAGTAATGATAAAAAAACAGCACTTGCTCGTTTTATAAATTACTCTTCACCGCTTAAAAAAATAAGAGATTATAAAGGCAAAGGACCATGGGGCCTTAATCCAAGAAATAAGGAACAAATGTTTGCGTTTGATCTTTTAATGGATGAGAATGTTCCAATAATAACTCTTATAGGAAAAGCCGGCTGTGGAAAAACTCTGCTAGCAATAGCTGCAGGCTTGGAGCAAGTTTTAGAAAAAGATATATATAAAAAGCTAGTTGTATCGCGACCTGTTCAGCCACTAGGAAAAGATATTGGTTACTTACCTGGTACAATGGAAGAGAAGATGCGCCCTTGGCTTATGCCAATTCAGGACAACTTAGACTTTCTTATGAATGGTAAAAAAAGCAATATGGATATGTTTTTTGAAAATGGAACAATTCAAGTTGAAGCTTTAACTTATATAAGAGGTCGCTCAATTTCTAATGCGTTTATTATAATTGATGAAGCACAAAATTTAACAATGCACGAATTAAAGACTATAATCACTAGAGTAGGAGAAAATACAAAAATTATTTTAACAGGTGACATCGAACAGATTGATAGTGTTTACTTAGATGCAACTTCAAATGGTCTCTCTTACGCTGTAGAAAAATTTAAACCACACGAGATATCTGGCCATGTTACGCTTGTTAAAGGTGAAAGATCAAAAGTTGCAACGCTAGCTTCAAAGGTATTATAATGGAAACAATAAGTGCAAAAGAATTTGATAGAAACCCTAACCTCCCCTCTGTCGTAGAGCCCGATAACGATTTAAAAAATTTTTTAGTAGAATATACTGGAGAAACTTTAGATCCAAGCGATAGTCAGGTCACAGTAGAGATGATCGTTGAAGTCATGGCCAAAGAATTTCCAGAGTTTGTGTTGGCTTTGGCCGAAGAAAATTGGGTGCGTGGCTATCAACAAGCTCTAGACGATGTTGACACTGGTAGAAGCATGCTTGAAGGTGCCAACAATGATAAACAAGAGTAAAATAAAAAGCTATATAAAGTCCCGTCGAAACAACATGGATCAGAAACTAATCAATGGCGTGTACGTCATGATTAAGGATCCATTGCCGAAGAATGTATCAATTGACGATAGTATTTTAAAAATTACCAAACGCTTGCCAGATCATTTTTTACGGCTAGTTGATGTGATTTACGTTGGAGATTTTGAATTTCTTAAAGAAAAAAATGCTAATGCAACATTTTTAGAAAACGCGATTTACATCACAAACGATCAAGATGATCAAAATGATATGCTAGACGATATTTTTCATGAGTTTGCACATGCTGTAGAGAAAGTAAACGAATATGAGATATATTCAGATGGGTCGATCGAAAGTGAGTTCTTAAGCAAAAGACACAAGCTAGAAGTTTTGCTAAACTACCAGGGTCTCAAAACAGATCAGTACAATTTTTCTAATCCTAATTTTGATGCAAATTTAGATAATTTTTTGTATAGAGAAGTAGGATATGAAAAGATACGAAACATTAGCTCAAATATGTTTTTAGGCGCTTACAGCGTAACATCGCTTTCTGAGTATTTTGCTACAAGTTTTGAAAATTACTATTTAAATGATAGAAAAATGGTGAAATTGATTACTCCAGCTGTTTTTAGAAAGTTGGAAATGTTAAACAAAAACGAGGAAAAAAATGAAACACAAAATTACTATTGACAAAGAAAATAAAGTGCTTAAATTAAAAGTTACTATACCTAAAAAAAAATATCACAAAGATCCTAACATCTCTGACATTCGGTTTGAAGCTAAAGAAGCTTGGGACCTTGTCAAAGGTAAAAAAATAGAAGGCTATGTTGTAGAGTTTGCACAATCTTTAGTACAATTAGATAATTTTGCTCTTTTTCGTCATGAAGGAGAATTTGTTTTTCCCTTGAGAGAGTTGCCAAAAAAGACAGTTGCTTCTGCCAAGAAACCACTTGCTAAGAGAAACACTACAAAAAAGCCAAGAAGACCAAGAAAAGCTTCTAACAAGGCTGAGAATGCAAAAAACTAGAAATCACATTTCTTTTTCTGAAATAAAAATTTGGCAAGAGTGCCCGCACAAACACAAGTTATACTATATTGATGGCTTAAGAGTGTTCAAGGGCAACGAATATACTGCTTTTGGAAAAGCACTTCATGCAGTAAGCGAAAACTTTCTTGTCAAAGAAATGCAGCAAAGTCCTTCGGATTTTTTTGAAGCTGAGTTTTTAAATGAGCTTAAGGCCCTAAGCCAGGATGCTCCTGAATTAGAGCTTCGACCCACTCTTGTTAAGGAAATGCGTATACAAGGTAAAGATCTTGCGCCACTTATTAAGCCAGCTCTTGACAAGTACTTTGGTAAGTGTGAAATTTTTTCTGTTGAAGAAGAGATTTTACAAGAACTTCAGCAAAAAACTAATTTTAAAGGCTATATTGACCTGGTCGTGAAGAAAGAAGATCATTATTATATTATTGATTGGAAGACTTGTAGTTGGGGATGGGACGCAAAAAGACGTTCTGATAAGATGACAACGTACCAGCTAGCATACTACAAGCACTTCTTTTGCGAAAAGCACAATATTCCACTAGAAAATGTCTCTGTGTGCTTTGGTCTTCTTAAAAGAACTGCTAAAAAAGATAGAGCTGAAATATTTGAAATTTCTTGTGGCCCTAAAAAAATTAAAAATGCGCTTAAATTAATGGATACTGCGCTTTATAATATTAACAAACAAACTTTTGTTAAGAATAGACTCTCTTGCCATGGGAAGTTTGGTCAATGCGAGTTTTACAAAACAAACCACTGTAGGTAATTTATGAAAAAGATAAAGCTTTTGGTCTTATCAGACCATATGTTCTCTCCTTCTGGAGTAGGTACTCAGACTAGGTATATGGTTGAAAGTCTTCTGGATACAGGTGACTATAGTGTCAGATATCTAGGCGGCGCTATAGGTCACAAGGAGTACGTTCCTCAGAAAACTGATAAGTATGGTGATGACCTTATTATCTATCCTGTTGACGGATATGGTACGCCAGAGATTGTTAGATCTATATTACGCACGGAAAAACCAGATATTGTATGGTTTATGACAGATCCAAGATTTTGGGGTTGGCTGTGGGAAATGGAAGATGAAATTAGATCTTTAGTTCCAATGGTATATTATCATGTATGGGACAATTATCCATATCCAGATTATAATGAACCTTTTTATTCTTCAAATGATGTAATTGCTGCCATATCAAAAGTTACTTATGATATTGTACAGAATGTTTCTCCCAGTGTTGAATCTCATTATATTCCTCATGCTGTAAATCCTGAAGTGTTTTTTCCAATGGATGAAGATGCTATTTTAAATTTTAAGAAAGAGCACATGGCAGACGCAGAAAATAAGTTCATTGTTTTTTGGAATAACCGAAATGCTAGGCGAAAAATGCCTGGCAGTTTAATTTATTATTTTAGTAAATTTTTAGATAAGGTTGGTAGAGACAAAGCTCAGCTTATAATGCATACGGATCCATTTGACCAGCATGGTCCAAATTTAGAGGCGCTCCTGCATAAGTTTAATTTAATTAATGGAGAGGTAAAGTTATCCTCTGCTAAAGTAGAGCCTCAGCAGCTAGCTATGATGTATAATGTTGCAGATGTAACCATAAATATCTCAGACGCTGAGGGTTTTGGGCTATCAACGTTGGAATCTTTATCTTGTGGCACTCCAATCATTGTAAACATGACAGGCGGCTTGCAAGAACAGGTTACTGATGGAGATAACTGGTTTGGATATGGAATAGAGCCAAACGCAAAAGCTATAATTGGATCACAAGATATACCTTATATCTTTGAAGATAGAGTTAACGAAGAAGATGTTGTTAATGCGCTTGTGCAAGCTTACGAAAACAAAGATCTTAAAAAAATGGGATCCGATGGACGACAGCATGTTGTTGAAAATTATGGTTTTGATAAGTTTTGCAAATCTTGGGATGGTCTTCTTCGATCCGTTCATGATAGATATGGTTCTTGGGATACGAGAAATCATTATAATAGATGGGAATTTTTAGAGGTTAATAATGACTAAAAAGAAAGTTTTACTAAGATCGCCGCTCTTAACTCAATCCGGCTATGGAGAGCACGGAAGATTTGTTTTAAGATCTCTTCGAACAAGAGAAGATTTTTTTGATATTTATCTTCATGCAACTGACTGGGGCAAGACTAGTTGGCGATGGGAAGATAGCGAAGAAAGAAATTTTATTGATGAGACTCTTCAAAAAACCATGAAATACTCTCATGAACACGAAGGTAAGCCAGAATTCGATGCAACTATCCAAGTTACTATTCCAAATGAATGGGAGCCTGTTGCACCGATTAATATCGGAGTTACTGCCGGAATTGAAACTACAAAGCCTGCGCCTGTTTGGATTGAGCGTGGTAATTTCATGAACAGAATAATCACTGTCTCAGAACATTCGAAACAAGTTCATGAAAATGCCTCATATGAGGGAGCTAATCGTTTAACAGGCGAAGCAATGGTTTTAAAAAATACAACTGATATTGATGTTGTACACTATCCAGTAAAAACCAGAGATATTGATCCTGTTAATTTAGAACTTACAACAGATTTTAATTTTCTATCTGTTCAAATGATGGCGCCTAGAAAAAATACTGAACAATTGCTTCATGCTTTTTATCAACAATTTAAAGATGAAGATAATGTTGGTTTTATATTAAAGACTAACATTATGAAAAATTCTATTATTGATCGTCGTGCAACACTTAACAATCTTAAATCAATTTCAAAAGCTTATCCTGGTGCAAAATGTAAATTATATTTAGTTCATGGATTTATGACAGATAAGGAATTGAACGCCTTATATACTCATCCAAAAGTTAAAGCGTATATTACGTCAACGCATGGTGAGGGGTTTGGTTTGCCTCTTTTTGAAGCTGCATATAACGCTTTGCCTGTTATCGCTCCTAATTGGAGCGGTCATGTTGATTTTCTTTACAAGCCTACCAAACAAAAAAAAGGCAAGGTAAAAAACAAAGCTATGTTTTCAAAAATTAGCTACACTCTTGGATCAGTTAAACAAAAAAAATGGGCAGAATGGCCAAGCGTTATTGAGCCTGATTCTATGTGGGCTTATCCTGAAATGGGTTCGATTAAGATGTGTATGGATGAAGTATACAAAGACCATGGTCGTTTTAAAAAACAAGCAAAAACACTTCAGTCATGGATTCTTGATGAATTTACTGAAGAAAAACAATATAATAAAATGATTGAAAGTATTATGAAATGTTTTGATCAAGAAGGAGAAAACAATGAATGAAGTTAAAAGAGAGTTTAAGCTTTCAAATGAAGCTTTGGGAAGTTTAATGATGGCCCTTCAAAAATCTTTATTAGAACAAAGCGACATTGTTCCAGTGCTTCAAGGATTTAAATTTAGAGCAAGTGAAAATTTTGAGCTTTTTATTATGAATCCTCCAATTGTTAAGTTTGAAGATGAGGATTCTTATACAGAGAGCGAAGATTAAAATGATTGATCTAAATAAGCAAGAGATTTGTGTATTGTCGAATTACTTAAAAAGAAATCTTCGTTATTTTTTTGAAAATAATTCTGAAAGACAATTTTGGAATGATGCTTATAACATTGATGAGCTAGAAACAATTCTAAAAAAATTAGAAAATGCCAAAGTACACATATAAATGCACTAATTGTCAAGAAGTTATAGCTAGATACCACAGTTTTTCTGAGCGCTTAGTAGACTGTCCAGTGTGCAGTACAGAAGATTGTTTAAAAAGATTACCTTCAAACTTTTTGACAGATAAGCAAGACGATAAGCCTATCGTAGTAGGAAATATTGTTAAAGAATTTATTAATGAAACAAAAGAAGCGCTTGAAGAGCAAAAGGAAAATTTAAGAAGTGATTGGAACAACGAGTAGAATATTAATATTTTTATCTGTTATCTTAAATGGAGTTTTGTTGTCATTTCTTTTTGGATTGGTGCCTTTCTTATTGTATGTAAGCGCAGTAATAAATCTAATTCTTTTGTGGTATGTAAAAAATGTTTTAAGTCAGACTGAAGCTGTACAAGATAATGTTTTAGAGATATTCGAAAAACTAGATGTATTTTCTGAGCACTTAGAGCAAGTTCATGCTATGGAGATGTTTTATGGCGAGCCTATTCTTCAAGATCTCATAAATCATTCAAAACAACTAATAAATGATATTGTTGATATTCAGCAGCAGTATTACGATATTGATCAGGGATTGGAAGAGGAATATGACACAGAAGAAGACTCGCAGGAAAAAGAGTAAAAATCAGTATTTTACGAAAGTTCATGAAGAGGCGATCATCAAATATGCCCTCACTGATAGTCGTGCTATAAGATCAGAACTGTATGTTACATTGATAGGTCCAGCTTTTGATGAGCTTGTTGACAAAATAGTGTTTACTTACAAGTTTACAAATTTACCAAACATAGATTATCTTAAGGACGATTGCAAAATTTGGCTTATGACTATTTTGGATAAATATGACCCTAATAGAAAATCAAAAGCTTTTTCTTATTTTAGCGTGATCACAAAAAATTGGTTTATTCATAAAGTAAAACAAAACTCTAAGCAGCTAAAAAGAGATGTTAACTTAGATGATGCTGATAAAGATATAGAAAACTCCCTTGTAACTTATAATGGTTATGAAAACAACAGAGAAAATTTTGAGTTCTGGTCTCATCTTTTTGGAGAAATAGAGCAGTGGGAAAAGCTAAAACTAAAAGACAATGAAAAAAAAGTTTTAGACGCTATTAAGATTTTGTTCGATAGTATTGATGAGATAGAAATTTTCAATAAAAAAGCTATTTACTTGTACATGAGAGAGATAACTGGTTTAAACACTAAGCAGATAGTTAGTAATTTGAACAGGATAAGAAAAAGATATAGGGCGTTTAAAAAAGAATGGGAAAAGGGAAACATATAACTTCTGAAGAGTTTGTTAACAAGGCTATAGAGAATATTGAAAATGACAGAGCTTTAGCCACCGACTTACTGATACACCTAACAAGCTATATGAAGGCTTCCGAAGAACGACACTCTAGTTGTGGAGTTGTCGCTGCTAAATACCTTGAAACTTTACAAAGATCAAACGAACAACTAGTTAAGCTAGCTTCTTTACTCAACAGGAAAGAAACATCGCCTAAAGCTGGGTTGTCGACAATGGAAAAATCAGATATCTACGACTTAATAAATAAGGAGTAGTAATGACTGAAAAAAAAATTACAACAATATCTGATCCATGGGCGTCGTGGAAAGCGTATGATGATTCTGAGCTTTGTCCAGAATCATCCACAATTGATGAGTATATTGGAGATGACGTAAGTCTGTATGAGCAGCTGCAGCAGTTAAATAGCGATAAATACACCTCCAATAATACTAGTTCCGGTAGGTCCACCAGCTATTCTCAGGGTGTTGTTATCTCTGTTCTTTCTGGTAAGCATGCTAACAACGATGCTTCAACGCTTGGAAGAGAAACAGGCGCATTAAACGTTCGTGGTACTCGTCCTGTGCACGAAGAGGTTTCTGTGTTAGAGGGCAAAGCTCCAGCCCTCAGGGTTAAAGTTAAGTTGTTTTGTGAGCATCAGCATTTACCATGGCCGGAAGATGATAAAGATATAAAAACTATAGATCAATACCCAGAAGCTGTTGCATTTGATGCCAGCATTGACGAAAAAGCTGTGGTAGCACCAGGCAGTGCAATATGGGTAGCATTATACAATTCAGATGATGTTCACAGTGGGATTATAGGTGTGATAGTCAATGCGCTTGATGCGAACAAACCATCGGTTTCTACCGTAGACATTTCACCAAAAGACGGATTTAAACCAAAGTGTACCTCACCATTAAACATTTCTGATGGTGGACAGAACTATGTTGCAGATACAGTTTCTATTTTAGACAATGGACCATTAGTTCGTAGAGTTAAGAAAAAAATTCCTCTGGGAGTTTTTGGAAATGGAACAGCCCAAACTAAATCTCATTTTGTTGCTAGTCTTTTAAACTCTGATCCATCAACAGTTCAAAATTTAGAGGGACCAGCAGATTCTTTTAAAAATGCTTTTATATGGGTTGGCCATCTTAAGAACAATGGATATTTAGACCATGTAGATAGGCCATCAACAATAGGCAGAGAAACTATCATTTATGCACCAAAGTATTTTACTACTGCCCATCCGTATGAAATTATATATTATTTACATGATAGATCAGGATTTGGATTTTGCTGGGTTGACGGTCCAAAAACTACAGTTGAGCAAGCTATAGCAAATGCCTCACTAGAAGGAAATGACTTCTCACAGATCATAGGTCCAGCTATAAAAAACCTTAGTTTACTAGGTAGAAATTTTATATTGGTTATACCCGAAATGATGCACTCTAGAGGTTACGGAACACCAATTGCAGATGCGTCAAGGATACAAAAATATACTCTTGGACAGGATGTTGGAAAAGGAAGTGTTGCACAATTTGATTTAGTGCAAAGAGTAAACCCAGAAGTTAGTGGTAACGAGGCAGCTCTAGCATCTTTACGCGCTAATTTACAACAAAAATCTTATAATCAAGGTGGAAAAACTCTTGCGTCAATAAATCGATTTGTAGAAAGACAATATTCTACTTTTGATAATTCTTATACTGGAGGTAACTTTTTTAATTTTGATGCAGAGGTGCAAAGCACAATTCAAGCTTACTTAGGAAATGATTTAGGAACTCCAAATATAACAATTGTAGCTGACGGACTATCTTCTGTAACTTTAGCAGCAATGTCAATTGCGCCTGAAAATGGTCTACCAGGTTTAAGCAGTGTTGCGAATCTAAAAAGAATTAATTATATTACTGCTGAGGAAGATTTTGGATTATATTCTCCTACTTTTAGTAGTTTTCCATCTATTGCATTATTTGAAAATTTAGTTTCTGGCATATCTGATATGGAATTTAATTACGTTACAAAATATTCTGCCACTCTAAAGAATAATTTATTTTTTAGTCATGTAAATTTAGATGGACACTTTAGAACAATGTTTAAGCCTGGATCAAATGGTCGAATATTTTCTAAGCCGGCTTCTGTTGGCGGTGGAACAGCAGATACAGGAATTTGTTTGCATCTGTCGTCAAACAAAAGTTTGTATGGGCTTACAATCCACAATGAATCAACAATTAATACAGAATTATTAAGAATGCAGAAGCCTAGTTTAAGTAAGGTTTTACAATCAGAAATTCCAAATCACGCTGCACAACTAAGCACAAAGCCCTCTGTAGCCGCGATGCTTGAAGCAGAGTCAAAAATTAACAGCTTGAATGGAAAAAATGAATTTTTTAACGGTTTTTTGTTTGATTTTGTCAATAGTTCATCCGGAGGTCTTACGGCTTCTAGTCAAGTGTGTCTTAACCCAGATTGGAAAATATTTTGTCGTGCAGAGGACCCAACAACACCTGACGAAGCAAAGTTTGTAAACATGGAGGAGGGAAGCAGACTTCAAACAATGTACAGTGATTGGTACGAAAATTACAAAGAAATTGTAAAACAAGAAATGATACAAGAAGCACTTGTAGAAGTTGCGCACATAAACAGAAATCTTAATCTTTTAGATCAATCTTTTGTAGATGTTGGAAAAATGATAGAAGATTTTAAAAAGTCACAAAAAAATTATGATGCCTTAGCAGATTATTATTCAACATTTAGATTTTCAGATTGGGATCCATCTGTGGACGCTACAAACACTAATGCAGAGTCAATTTTAAGATCTGACATAAGAAATTTTCATATGGTAGAGGTGCTTGAGTTAAAAAGAAAAAAACTACAGGAAATTTACGATCAATACACTTCTGCTCAAATATCTTCTTTCTCTGACCCTGATTGTGCAACTCCTGCAACTTCGCTTGGGTTGTTGAAAAATAACAATATTTCTGGATCTCAAACATCAAATGCCTTTATTGAGTGCGGTAGGCTAAGATTGTCAAATCCTGCTCCATCCTCTTACGCAGAATTGTCTAATTATATACCCTTTTATCCAACAAAACAAGATTTTGTTGATCTTAAAAAAAATGATATTCAACAAGTTGAGGGCTATAAACTACTAGGTTTTAAGTATTTAACAAGGAAAGCTAACAGCAAGATAAGTTACCTAAACTCAGCTCAAACAGGCACAAAAGTGTGGCAGTGTATTGTTCCTATAATTGAAAAAAGTTGGGAAAATGCATGTGTTATATCAAAATATATTCCTTTTAGAGCTGCTTTTGGTTTTAGAGCAGATCCAACACCAAATTTAAAAGATAGCTTATCTTTACATAATTTAGGACTTGCTATCGATGTTGATCCTGCCCTTAGTCCATCAGGGAATGATAAGACATCTGGTATTTTTACTAACTCTTGGAAGCTTGGAATCGGAGGAAATTATGAAATTGACCAGCTTGGAATATTTTCAGAAAGGTTTTTTGATTTGAAAAATAATGTTTATAAATCTTCTATTTTTACCGGAGAGACATTAATTACTACTGATGATTGGGATAGTGCTTATGGTGCTCATCGCGATAAAAGTATTGGTGATTATTTAACTGGAATGCATAAAGGAAATGTTGTTTGCCCACTAGAATCAAATCCTCTTCTGTGGGTATTAGTTTTTTGCGAAACATCCGGAATGAAATGGTGTAATTCAACTTTTATGAGAAAAAGATATCGAGGGGGGCAGAGATGGTCTCCACTAGAATTAAAAAAAATTGATAGAATTTTTGGTATCAATAATGTTGTTAGAAGAGTTGAAGCTATATCACACCGATCAACAAAAGGAGAAGCTCTAAACAACCACATGCAATTTCAATGGTGGAGCAATCGTTCCACAATAAAATTTGACGAAATAAGACAAGCAGAAGAGATAAATGGAGTTCAGGGTAAGCCCTAACGCAGAGGTTACATAAGTGTCATTAGATATTAAAACAAGAGAATATAGTACATCTGTTAATGGTGATCTAAAAAAAGTTCATAGCGTGTCTGTCGTTGGCCCAGCAGGCCCAATCAAAACACTACAAACACAAGATGTCAAAGAAGCTAATGATTTTGTATTAAAATCTCTGGATGAATATCCTAATGCAACAATAAATGGGGAAAATACAGATGAGTCTCCTTTTACTTCTGATGCGCCTGCGTTTAAGCCCTCCAAGAAAATAAATGAAGATCCTCCAGGGCTGGCAAGTAGTGGCACAGCAATCAGTAACAAAGCTCCTACCCCTAATCTCAATAATCTTTCTAGTCGCTTGCCGCAAATAAGAAAATCTTCAAAGAAAAAAGCAGTTGATTTAAGTGGTTTGTCTGTTGAAAAACAAAGAATTTATAAACAAAGTTCTAAACAAGAGCGCATAGATCGTGGTCTTATTGGTCCTTTTTGCGGAGAAACTATGGAGGCTGTGCCTAATAGGATAACAACAAAAGGAGAAAAAATTATTGGTAAATCACCAACTAGTCCAGCTTTTATTGTTTGTGGTCGTGATCGTCCAAGATCCACAGCTAGTGGATATGGCGGTAAAGGCCACACTCAATCTAGTTGTATTGATTTGGTTGCTGGTCTGGGAGGCTATAAGCCAAAGCAAGTTGATTCTAGCGATAATCCAGTCTATACAGATCCAGATATGTTTATGGACGCTGCAAGAGTTTACATATCTCAAAAAACAGATGTGGATGAAAATTTTGCAATCGGAAAAAAAGAAACATATTTTAGATCTAAAGCGAAATCTGCAATTGCTGTGAAGGCAGATCATGTGAGAATTATTGGAAGAGAAAGTTTAAAATTAGTTACTTATACTGATAGAATGAATTCTCAAGGGGGAGAAATAAGATCTTGGTCTGGAATTGAATTAATGGCGAATAACGATGAAGACGGTCTTCAACCAATACCCCGTGGCGACAATCTAGCACTGGGATTAAGAAAACTTAGTGTTAATGTGGAAAAATTAGCAAAAATTTTAAGTGGATTTATTGAATACCAAGGGGTATATAACGAACAGGTTGCTGAACATACACACGTTGCTCCTTTCTTTGCAAAGCCCACGCTTCCAGACCCTAACATTATTAAAGCCGGCTTGCAACAAAGCACTAATGCTTTTTCAAAAAGTCAAATGAGCATATTAAAAATTTTAACAAATTTAGCCGGCTTTAGACACAATTTTCTTGTTGAGAGCGGCAAGAGTTATATTAATAGTAGATACAACAAGGTTAATTAAAATACATGTCTTTAACTGCAGCAAAACAAAATGAAGCAAAGTCATCGTTACTGGATATAAAAAAAATATTAGGACTTTTAATTCAGTCTGATTCTGAAATAGAAAAATTATCTGCGCTAACAAGCATTGGAGTAGATTTTGATAGTTCAGGATATAATACCATCAAAGAAGATACTGATTCTCCTGATTCTACTTTCGAAAATGTAGCCTCCTCTCTGCTTTCTTTAATGACAGAGTCATCAAATCTTTTAGCAGCGCTTAACGATGTTAATCTAGAAGAGAAAGAAAGTTTAAGTCTTTTTACGGAAGGTGCATCAACTTTAGCTGATATCATAGACAATATTGATCCAAAAGTATATCAAGATCCTAAATTATGGTTTAAGGGGTTTCCAACTGATTGGATTGGCAATGTGCAGCCATCTTCATATGAAAGCCTAGTTAAGCAATTTTGCAGAAGGATGCAGTATGATGTCGAAGACGCTGGAGGTGTATCTAATTTTGATCCTAAGACTTTCTTATTTCAAGCTTTATCTAATTCTTTAAAAAAATACTCATCTCTATTTGGAAAAAGTTATTTTAACAGAAGACCAATAGAAGCGCCTCCTGGCCCAATTGATATCGCTCAAATGATGCCAGTTGATGAAAATTTAGAAACAAAATTTCTTCCAAAAAACATCAATGCGACTCACTATATTGGCGCCCTAGAGCCTGCAGTTAGTTCAGCAGGCGCAAGAGAAGAAGATTATTTACCTGTTAGATTGGCGCCAGGTGCGTATCCAACACCCTTAGCTAGTGGCTGGGATGATGAGGGATATAAACTATTAAATAAACAAGGAAAATTAGTCAATCAGTCTCACCCTCGTGAAAATGGAATAGTTATTCCTATAGGAACACAAGTTTTTGTAACTGAAGTTGTTCTTGGTCTTTCTGGCGTGTGGGTAGGATTTATTCCTTTAGATTTAAGCGGTCAGCAAAAGTCTGCTTATGAAGCTGCAACTAAAAAAAATCAAAACATACTCTACACTCATGTAGATTATCTTAGAAGGTTTGCATCTTCAGATCCTATGGCAGTGTTATCTCAAACACTAATTCCTTATGATGGTCAAGATCCTAGAGCTAGTACCATGCAAGGTGCTTCTCTTATAAAACCTGATTCAAATCTAAACTGGACAACTTTGGGCTATGGCGATGTTCACTTAGCCTATTATAACTTTTTAGAACACAATAATAAATATCCAATTTATTTAGACGCAGATGATAATCCATCTGTTAGCGAACCTGATAATCTTGAAGCTATAGGTGCAATGTTTTCTAGGCCTCGTGGAAAATTTTCGGAAGGTTATTATTATTTTGCAACTCTTGATACAACTCGTCCAACAGTTGGAGAACTTTTAGAAAGCATTTCTCCTGGGCCTGGTGTAGAAAATTCAAACGAAATGAGAGAGGCGAAAGAAGAAGCAGCAACTAATGCAATTAGTGAATTAACGCCTCAGGCAATAAAAATTATTTTAGAATATGCTGGAAAACAAATTCCAGACGACCTTCTCAGTTTTGAATCATACTATATTGCTCCTGTAGCTCAAAACTTATCAACGCGTGGTGGAGAAAACAATGCAAGAATTCTTTTTGCGATGCCAGCACAAGTAGTCGACGCGCTTCCGAATTCGAAAAACATATATTATGATGATTTTAATTCTGATCTAAAAGACACTTTTAACGGTAAAGATTACACATTTACAATAAAAATATCTGATATTCCAAAAATATCTGAAAAACTAGTTCAGTTTTTAGAAAATATTAAATCAAAATTAGATACGTTTACTCAAGAGGGTGGGGCTATAAAAAATCCTAATGGAATTGATTATAATATCGAATCTCAAATAACAAGGATTGAAGAGTTCCCCATAATATTAAATGATTTTTTGCAAAGGCAAAGCACAGCTGGAGAAAGAGATGTTTTGTCTGAGCATCTTTCTTTAGGGACAAACATTGAGGGAGAAGCATTAATACAGTTTGGAATAAGAGACAATGGACAAGTTGGAGGGCAAGTAAGACAGACAGTATCTTTTGTTCTTTATAGTCCAGATCCAGATAGACTAGTACAGTCGAACAGGAAAGAGTTTGTTACCTTAGATCCTTATTTAATTGATGAAGAAAAAAATGGTTTAGCAGTGCCAACTAGGACTGGAGTTGTACTAACGAAGGCGCTACCTTGGTTGAGAGATAAATTTCTTGATGCTGAAGGTGCAAGGACTCTTCACTATTTCATGTCTCATAGAAACTTAATTGAGTTTGATTCTGAAACAGGCGCAGACTTGAGACTAAATGAGTGGGTTAAGTTTTTGCAGGCATATACTGTTCCTCCGTTATTAATAAAGTTATCAAAGGAAAAATCTACATCACCAGAGCAAATAGACTGTAAAAAGCTAGTTGATGATTTATTGAATTCTCCCAGCGTTGTTGGGCCAAAAGATAAAAAGTTAAGAGAGCTTGTAGAAAAAAGATGCGGTAAAGAGTATCTTGAAGCGGTTCTGCAAGATACAGATGCTAGTGATTCTGAATCATCAGAAAAAGCCTTAGAATTTAAACAAAAAGCCTCTCAAAACCCTGGCTCCTTTGGCAATTCTAAAGCAGCTGCTCATTTAACTTTATTATATAGACAGTTTCTTCATAAGCTTGACCCACAGGGTTTAATTGCTTTATTGATGGCATGTCTGCAGGAACAATTAGGTATTCCGCTAACAGCAGAAGCGCTTTGTGAGGTTGCAATAGAAAAACTTATTGAAGCAGCTGGGGTTGAAGAAATTAAAAAAACAATTGTAAAAGCAGTGCCTGAACTTGCTTTGTTTTTTCCCGAGCTTCGTGTCGCTGAAAGGCTTGGCGACATTAGTGTAATGAACCCTGATCCCTATGATTATGACAACTCATCTGAAAATTTCGCTGCTTCTTTCGGCGAAATAATGTACCCCAGCGAAAGTGAATATGAGGATACGCTAGGAGAGGATGGAACTAGTATTTTTCAAAAAGAACATATTATAAATCAAAATATATATACTAATGCTCCAATTGCTGCAGGCGTAAAGCTTTCAAATCCTAAGTTTCCCCAAGACAAAATAATTTTTATTGCGAAATTAGAAAGAGTTGGGTATCCTATACCTCTTGTTCCAACTTCAAAAACTAATTCTATTTCTGGAGGGGGACTTTCATATCTTGCAGAAAAACAACAAATATATCTCGATAAAGGATACAGCGAGTATGAAGCAAGAGCCGCTATGGTACGAGATGGAGATTTAGAAGTTCATGAAGAGTTTTTAAATAGAGACATTGAAATTAATCCATACGAAGCAGCTCAAAATAAGCTTCAAGGAGCAGAGAGCGCCTTTTCTGACATAAGTGATGCATTTTACAATGCAGGTCAGCGAATGAATAATCTTCCGCCAGGCACTGACGTGCTTTTAGGAACAGGAGGATCTGAATTATTAAACGCAGTTGGAGCAACTGCTGAAAGTGCAGAGCAGTTCTTGGGATATTTAAAAAGAATTATTGACCTTCAACAACTTTGTGAATTATTGGTTGGTCCAATACTTCAAGCACCAGGATTGTTATTTTCGGATCCTAACAGTTTTGTAAGTAATTGGGAAAATTGGGCGGCTAATTTAAAAGATTCACTAATCAGGCAGTTTAAGCCACCAGATTTTAATATTCCTAAGCTAGGGTTGCCAGATGAGTTGTCAACTGACGATTTGATTGGTGATTATGCTACAAAACTTGAACAACTAATTGTTGGTGCGATTGGAATGATTTTAGGAGAAATTTTAAATCTTCTACTAAAAGAGCTTTTAGAGAAATGCTTTAATAATCCTCAAGACAATGACTCAACAGGACCTCGGCCTGTTGGATCTGAGCCATCAATCCCACTTCCAATCATAGATGACTTAAGCACTCGTTTGCCATCGGGAGCAACACGACCAGATTGGCCAGGTTGGTGGGCTGATATGATTGGCATATTGTCTAACCAGCAGTTATGTCGATTGTTAAAATTTAACGCAACCAGAGAAGAAATAGATATTGTTCTTGATAGAACAGATAAAAAATGGCCAGAATGCTGGGAAGCCGGAATGGACAACTCTGCAGACGTTCAGATTACGTTTAAGCAGGCTGGTGATCGAATGCGTGCTACTGGAGATTTAGATATATGCGACGCAATTCAAGCATTAACTCCTATTTTAGTTACTGCATGTGATGCAAAATATGATTATGATGCTCGTTGTGCTGAATTGCAAATGAACGGCCTAACCAAAGAAGAGTGTGATGAGCAAATAAGACAAGAAATAGAGGATTTAAAAAACAAATTAAAATTGTTTTCTAGTAAATTATTTCCTGGGGAAGATGACACTTTTGCAGGGGTACCCGAACCTTGCGGTCCAGATGGTTATTTTGTTTTACCGCCCATGATGGAAAATACAATGGGTAGGATAACGGACAACTATTTGCGTGCAGTAAAAAGATCTGTTTTGGATGATTTAACAACTATGGAGTTTTTCTCAGTTCCTCCTAAGGCATATGAAGCTATTAATGATCCCGAAATTCTACAGTCAACTTACAACCTAGCATTGAAAGCTACTTCTCAGGGAGCTTCGAAAGAAATAAATGCAGTAATGCCTATTCAAAAGCACTCTTTTTTGACCCAGATGGGTCTCTTCGAGCCGCGTGATTATGAGAATCTTGATGTAAATGAAAGCCCTACGCACCTGCCATTAACCTATTCGACTGTTGGTTACAATCTTTATCTTTTTAAAATTGGCGCAAATCAAAGCGATATTACATCTGAGGAAGTAGAAACCATAAGTGCTGATGATTGGTTTGGACATCCTCCAGAGGGATTTATAAATTCTAAAACATATCAAGACACACTCCGCTCAGGAGATGGAACTTTAGTTCTTCCAGCTTGTTCATGGAATTCTACAATACCAAATCCTCATTCTAAAAATAACATACCTCAACTATCACAAGTTACTGGTGCCACAAACTTTTTATCTGCATTAAGTATTTTTAATATGTCTCTCAATAATCAAAATACTAATATTAGTGATGCATCTGAGCTTAACGTTGTTCTTAACAATATTGAAGATCAAGTAGAAATATTACAAGATATTTTTGAAAATTCATTTTTAGGTTCGGAGATGTTTAATGTTTTTATAGAAGATGAACTATCAGAGGAACTCTTTGGTCAAAGAGTTTACAATCTTACAAAAGAATCAGAAGAATTTATAAAAGCTAATCGCCTTGGGTTTATTGAACTTAAAACAACTGATGATTTAAATTATGACTTGCCAGCCTCACTTGGAGGAATTGGTGCAGCCGGAACTAAAAAATATTGGGGATACTGGGAGCCTGGAGCAAGTTATATGGGAGATGCTACGAATGAGTATTCCGGAGCAAACTATTTCTCATCTAACGTTGGTCTCTTCAAAACTCTTACTGAAGAAGAAAAAGAGCACATGCTTAAATTAAGATCTAATGCTTTTGATGATCGATTAGCTGCCAATCTAAAGTTATTAAATAACTTTGCGCCAGGAATTTTTCCTGTTACTAGGTTTGAAGAAATAAAAAACTTTTTGGTTCAATACGCGCCAGATGATATTTATTCAGTTCTAAAAGAAATTCTTCCTGGTCCACCAACGGAAGCACAATCTAAAAAATCTGCGGCCCTTCTTTTGACTCACACTGAGTTTGAACTTATTCAAAAAAGAAAAAGATCTATAAGTCCAGAAATTAATGTCGATGCAGGCATGAGAATGCTTAATGAAAGCATGCTTGATATGATTACTTTAGATACTCCAATGAGTGACTTATTTGCCATATCTGAAGACAGAGAGCAAAAATTTAAAAAATTTCTTGGCCGGTTGCTTGCCGACCAGAAAAACGCAAAAAATGCTGCTAAAATGCCAAAGAAATTAGCTAATATGGCTGAGGGTGGCGAGCCGCATTTTGCTTTCTTGCAAATGATGGCAAGCTTTATTGGCTGTGATATGTCAAGTATCCCATTGGAAGTGCTAGGTGTAGATGTGGCACAATTAGTTCAGTTCACAACAGATGATATTCCGGTTACTGATCATGAAAAAGTAGACAGTGGAGTTAACATTGAAGAAGGTGGTGGTAGAATTCACTACTATAAACAAGATGTAAAGAAAGCTAGTTGGCAGTATAAGTTTTACAGATGGATTACTAACCACTCAGATTTTCACATTCAAACACTTTGGGAGCAAGATCTTCCATCTTATTCAGTAGGGGGAGGAGTATATCAAGAGGAGTTTTTAGTTGATAAAGAAGGAAACCATAGCGGCGATACAGCTCACCACTACTTTGTTTCCAATGTAAGTGTTGGAGATTCACCAATATTTAAAGCGATTCGTCAAATTGCACTACATGCTAGGAGCAGTGATGAAAATCTCCTACAAGCTTTTACTCATATGCCAATTGGAAAAGCTACTGGCTTAACACCAGAAAGGTTAAATAAAATATTACCAAACTGGACTGGTTTTTTTGGATTAATTGAGGGTGTATTTTTGGATAAAACACCAGGACTACTTGCAGACTCAATGAGGACAAATTTCGGCAACGACCACACAGACCTGGATCCAGGGATATACATGGGCTATATCCAAGATATTTTTCGAGTGCCTCAAGTAGAGGTTTCTGCATTGGCTTTAAAAACAATGCATCGAGGAAATAATCCTTTAGAAAATACTGATTTATGCGAAATGGTTCCCGCTCTTTCAAAAAAGCCTGTTAGCGAAGCTTTGATTACAATGTTTGATAATCCTTCAGAAACAGAAGTTTTTTCTCGTGGTCTTTATGAGAGAAGCACAATTTTAACACCAGGCGATCCATACAGTCTTACTGGAACTCCGTACAAGCGAACATTTAATAATCTTACATTCATATCAGAACAAGTTCCAGGACTTACAGAATCTCCTAGAGCTTGGTATGGAAATACTAATTTTAATCCAAACATTTTTTATTTTGATATGCCATTGAAAAGGTCTACAACCCTAGCTCAAGCTTCTAGTGTTTCAAAAAGACTTTTAGACTCACTAGCTACACCAAGTCAAGTATCAAATGCGGGAACGCCATCTGCTTCAGATTTGCCTCTTGTGGCATTATCAGGAATGCGAAGTTCTGCATTAAATAAAATTTTGATTTATCAAGAGATCCCTTTGGGCTCTGTTCACACACAAAAAGCCTTTAGCAACGATATAAAAGATTCTTATTTTATAACAAAATCAAAAGTCGTCTCAGTAGAGGGTGTTGATTCAAAATCATTTATATTAAGCGATTCCCAGCCAAATAGAGTCAGCCCTATAAAACAAGAAAGTCAGTTAATAAATCCAGAGTATAGTTTTAACATTTTTGAAGATTATGATGATGATGTTAAAAAATTAATTTATGATGTTGTTGAGAAAGCAAAAATTAAATATCTTGATGCATCTTATTTAAATCAGCCGTTCCCTGAGCAAAATTTTTCTTGGGGGTTTGGAGAAGTTAGTGCATCTGATAGAAAATATGATACTCCATCAATTTTTGCTAGTCTAGTGATGTCAAAGCTACAAGATATGATGGATGAGTATGCTGATGGGCCAGGGACAGAAGATTCTACACCAGACTATATTGAGCGTTTTCTGCCCTGGATTTTCAAAAACCGAGAATTTTCTGCTTGTAGGTTAGCGTATTCAAATAAAGTTTTTGGAAAATTAAGATTTTCAAGATTAAATCACAAAAATTTTATGACATCGATGTGGAAAAAAATTCTTAAATCTCCTCTATCAACACCAAGAACAAATAAGCAGTGTGAAGACGTTTTAGATTCTATAAGCAGAACAAGTCAAGACACAGAAAAAACAGAAACTGATTTTTTTCAAATAGATAAAATTAAACCTCAAATTGTTGAATTTTATAAAAAATCTGTCTGTGCTGATGTTTATGATCAGTCAACTGACGTGTATAACTCTACTCATCGTGCCTTAATAGAAGGCGCAGTATCCTTAATGATTAAAATTCATGTTTTAGAGATGTGTTTAGCAGGAATAATAGCTTGGGATTGTTATAATCTAAGTGATGTATTTTCTGAAAGAATAATTTCTAATATAATCACTAAAAGATTGAGAGAATTATTTGACGGCGATTCAGAAGAGTATGAGGACTTTTTGTTGTTTGCTGAAAACATAGCTAGAAAAGAAACAAATGTAGTTAGTTTTGCCGCAAGAACTCAAGTTAAAAATCAAACAGGTCTGGAGTATCTCATACAAAAAGAAGCGGAAAATATTGATTCAATTGTAAGACCAATGTTTAGAAATTCTAGACCAATGAATACTAATTTATCTCTAAATGTTGTTGACTCCTCTGATGACAGTCTTTTGAAAGAGTTGGCAGCTGTTAGTTTGAGACAAAATGTTGCAAAAAAAGTTTTTCAATGTGAAGATGTGCCAAATATATTAGTAAATCAAGCTTTAAGTTCATACCCGCCAATATCAGATGACGATGTAAAGAATGACGCAGAAAGATTATTAAAAATAGAAGAGGAATCGCTTTATTTTAATTCATTCTCAGAAAGAGATATAACTTATCCTGCTATAAATCATTTTGTTGACAATCATTATACTCATAATTATTACGATGCCGTGCTACAAAATAGATATCATTATACACGCGGGCTATATGAAAGCATGGATGGTCTGTCGACAGAACACGATTTAAAACTAGTATATTCAAGTAAACCAACTAATGATCCTGAAACTGCAATGGATTTTTCAAGCTTGTTGTCCAAGCTTTCACAGAGAAATTTCTTACATTCAGTTCCATTAAATTATTTTCCCGAAGCAACTCTAACTGAACCGAGAGAAATGCAAAACCTTGTTCTTTGCGAAACTCCAACAAACAGTGGAGGAAATATAGAACCAGATTTTCTAAGAGTAGAAGAGTTCTATGAGCACATGTCAAAAATTAATGTTTTGCCAGCAGCAGAATTTTTAAGATCAAAATTAATGTGCGACCCTTCCCAGTTTATAAATCAGCATGAATTTATGATTGGCAATGGTCTAAACAGTAAAATGGGAAATTTTATATTTCAACCATATGTTAAATTGGTTGACCAGGATGACAGAAGTTTTAAATCTAGAAAAGGACAAGATTTAGAACCTTGCGATATTGATGATAAAACACAAGGAAGCATTGTTGAAGCAGAGACTTTAATGCCAGCAGGACCCATCTTAGAAGACATAAGGAATGAAGATAATCCTTATAGTGCTTACATTTTTGATGTTGTTCCTCTTTCTATCTTCAATTGGTTCATGGGTGAAGCTTTAATTCCTTGGCTTAATCAGCCAGAAAACCAAGACATTAATGTTTTATATAAAGATCATGGAATGAAATTATTTTTCAAAGATGTTAAATTTGGCATGAGAATGGTATATGTTAGTTCTTTTGGTCCTTTAGTGTCCACTAATAGTTTAAAAACTAATATTATACAAGAGTTAAAAAATACATTTGGTGACGAAGCCTTTAAAAGATCAAAAGCTGGATTAGTTTCTAGAATATATTCTTTAGAAAATCGCAGATATCAGACGGCAGAAAAAAACGGACAGCCTTATACGTTTCCTGGCAGTGATCTAAGCATTAGAAAGATTCCTCAATTAATGCATGAACTTCATATACCTATGGCTTCATATGAGGAATCATTAGAAATAACTAGAAATTCTGTGTATTTTAAAGATTCTGATAACTCAAGAGGGTCAAAAGTTTTTGATACGCAAGAGTTTTGTTACGGCCCAGTTCAAATCCCCGGCTCTGTAGAAACATTCGATATAAGGGACTTAGCGAATAAAGAAAATGAAGCGCTTCTTAAGTCTTTAGTACACATACCGAGTAATTTTTACTTTAAACACTTCGCAAACAGGGCTATCAATCAAATACAAGGATCACCTGAATTTAAACTTTTATTTGAGCATGTTTTTCCGATAAAAAGGTACATGGCTCTAGCTTATTTGTATGCTAATGACACTATGCTTGAAAATAGATCAGGAGATTCGAATCTTTTGGCTCAGACAAAAAGCACTATTTTTGACATTATAAAATCTCTAAAAGCATCATCAGGCAATGATTACACCTTTATAACAGAATCTTCTAAAAACAAACTTGAGATTGATTTAAATGCAGAAAGAACTGGAACAACTGGTAAAGAAGAGTCCCTAACAGATCAAATAAAAATGATTATTTTTAAAACATTGCTTCTTCTTCTAAAGGGCTTTGTTGAGATTACTGATCCTGCTATTATAACTGCGAAGTCTATTATTGACATCGGTAAGGCAATCTATGAAGCAGTAATTATTGCTGTTGAAACAGGGTTTAACGCTGCAAAACAAGGATTTCAAGCGGTTATTGATGCTGCAAATAGTGCAAAAGTTCAATTAGAGGTATCAATAGCTGTTTCTGGTCCTCCGTTAGAACAAGCATACAACCCACTAGCGCAAGCTCTAGGAGAAAAAGCCGCAGACGCAGTGCCAAATTTTGATGTCAGTAAGGAAAAAGTAACGGAATGGGAAATTGAAGTAAATGAAAGTTTTGAAATTCCTCCTGATTTGGGTATTGAGCAGGAACAATGGGAGGATTTTGTTGAATTAGCATCTGACCTTAAGAGCACAATTGATGAGCTTAAAAAAGTTGATGAAGAACTAAAAAAAGCAGAGAAAGACAAAGAAGATTTAGAAAAAGAATATGAAAAGATAATGAACGGTGAAGATGGAAAAGGAGGAATAAAAGGCGAAATGGAAAAAGTTTTTGGATCTAATTTTCTTCTTCCGGCAACCTGGGCAGCTCTTCTGCCATCAATGACACCATATGGCGGAGGAATCATCCCGCCGCCACTTTTCATAGGCCCCCCTGGAACTTTTCCAGGTATAATATATTTAGTTTTAGTAATGTCGGGCGCTTATGAAGATTTATTTGCTGAAGAGTCCTTAAACAACTCAAGTGATGATCCTAATTGTGATGATGAATTGTAATAGTAACTAATTAAATAAAAGAGGGATTAACATGCAAGGAATTGGACCAGCTTTACCTTTAACAAGAGATTCTAGTTTTGGGGTTTTTGCTCTCATTACTGATTACGAAGCAGAAATAAGACAAAATTTTAAAAACCTAGTATTGACTAGTCCCGGCGAACGAATGATGAATACTGATTTTGGTGTTGGAATAAGAAATATTTTATTCGAAAACTACATCACAGCAAAAACTGTATTTAAACAAAGACTAGACTCTCAAGTAAGAAGGTACATGCCTTTTATAAATATTCAAGACGTTATTTTTCAAAGCAATGATGAAAATCAAGTGCCCTTAGAGGAAAGAAATATTTTATCCATAAAGATTATCTTCTCTGTTCCTGATTTAAATTTAAATTCTTCAATAATTGTCAACACAGAGGTGGAAAATTAATGAGTAAAATGAACAAAAAACTAATCAGATACACTGATAGAGATTTTAATACGATAAAAGAAAGTCTTGTAAATTATGCAAAAAGATATTATCCTAATGTTTATCAAGATTTTTCTGAGGCCTCATTCGGGTCTTTAATGTTGGATACCGTGTCTTATGTTGGAGATGTGCTTTCATTTTACTTAGATTATCAAGTTAACGAATCTTTTATTGACACAGCAACAGAGTATGACAATGTTTTAAGGCTTGGAGAACAAGTTGGATACTATCCATCATTAAGGTCTCCATCATTCGGAATAGTTTCTTTATATGTTCTTGTTCCCACCAGCCCAAACGGCAGCGGCCCAGACACAGACTATCTTCCAATAATTACTAAAGGAAGCAAATATTCTACTATTGCTGGAGATACTTTTGAGCTTACAGAAGACGTTGATTTTTCAAACCCCAACAATGAAGTTGTGGCAGGGACTGAGGAGCAACAAGGTGGTGGAGCAACATCATTTGTTGTAAAAGCGTATGGAAAAGTTATTTCTGGAGAATTAAAAGAACAAAATATAACTGTTGGCGATTTTTCAAGATTTTTAACTGTGTCTCTTGCAGATGAAAATATTACTGAAATTGTTTCTGTTACAGATACTGAAGGACATGAGTATTTTCAAGTTCCATTCTTATCTCACGATACGGTCTTTAGAACAGTTATAAATAAAGATCCAGCTACAAGATCCAAAGCTCCTAGTATTTTAGTAACCACTGCAGTTCCTAGAAGATTTATTAGCTTTGTAAGAGACCAAAGAGTTCATTTAAAATTTGGATATGGCTCTGAATCTTCTTTAAGAACAGACAATACAACTCACCCATCAAATGTAGTTTTAAAAATGCACGGTCGGGATTACGAAACTGACACTGGGTTTGATCCATCTAAATTATTAGAAAGTGACAAATTTGGTATCGCGCCGGCAAACACTGTCCTTAACGTTGTTTATCGTGCAAATACTTCTGATAATTCAAATACCGCAACTGATAGTATTTCATTTATTGGAGATCAGACGTTTATTTTTCCCGAGTCTGCGGATAATTTAGAAAAAATTGATTTTGTAAGAGGTAGTTTAGAAGTCTCCAATGAGTTTCCAATAGTAGGAGATGTTAGCATCCCAACAACTTCTGAGTTGAAGCAAAGAATAAATGATCTTTTTGCAACACAAAACCGTGCTGTTACTGAAGAAGACTATAGATCTCTTATTTATAGAATGCCAGCTAAATTTGGAAAAGTAAAAAGAGCAAAAATTGTTAGAGATCAGGATTCTTTTAAGAGAAACTTAAATTTGTATATTGCCTCTGAAGATGAAGATAGAAATCTTATTACTTCAAATGCTGTAATAAAAAACAATTTAAAAACTTTTTTGCAACACTACAAAATGGTTAATGACACTATTGACATTCTTGATGCTAAGATTGTAAACGTTGGAATTGAATTTGTTGCGGTTATTAATACCGATCAAGACAAGTATCAAGCTCTTAGTGCAGCAATAAAAACGCTGCAAAACGAAATGTTTGCAGAAAAATATGACATAGGACAGCCAATATATATAACAAACATATATGATATGTTAAACAATTTAGATGAAATTGTTGATGTTGTTGATGTCAGAATAGTCCCTAAAACAACTGGGCTTTATTCAGATTTCTCTCTCAATATTAATGAATATGTTTCAGCAGACGGTAGAATTTTATACGCTCCTGAAGATGTTATATACGAAATCAAATATCCTAATAGAGACATTAAGGGGACCATAAGATAATGGCGATCAAAAGATACTATGCAGAGGCCGATAATACAATAACAAATGCATTTGACACCGTGTTGTCTCAAAGAGGAACAGGATCCAATGCAGGGGCAAATGATGTTTTAGAAACATTTTCAATTTACGGCCAATACAGTACTAGCTCTACAGAGCTTTCTAGAATTCTAATAAAGTTTCCTGTTACTGGGACAACTAGTGTTAAAGCCGATAGAGATGCGTCAAACCTGCCTGCGTCTGGTAGTGTTAAATTTTATTTAAAAATGTTTAACGCTAGACATCAAGAGCAGCTGCCTGAAAATTTAATTCTTAGTATTTTTCCAGTTGCGAGGAACTGGGAAGAAGGAACAGGCATTGACCTTGTTAATCATGCTGATAAAACAAAAGATGTTATCCCTGGCTCGAATTGGGTCAATAGAACAAAAGGTGTTGCTTGGGTTCGAAATGGTGGAGATTATATTTCTGGAAGTGCAAACTCAGCAGTGTGGTCTACGGCCAGTTTTGTTACTGGATCCGAAGATCTAGAAGTTGATGTTACTGATGTGGTAGAAGAATGGATAAGCTCTACAGAAGTAAAGGCTACAGCGACAATAACCTTTACTGAAAAACCGCATGAAGCAACAACAATTACCTTAGTTGATGGTGATGGAACATCTGCAACGTTCGAGATTGACGATAACGAAGATGGTGTTGTCGCTGGCAATATTGCCATGAACCCCGCTTCAGACGACGCCGCAGGAATGGCTACGATTTTATTTCAAAAAGTAAATGCATCCGCATTGAAAATCACAGCGACTAACCCATCATCTGGCCAGGTTGTCTTAACACAGGATACAGCAGGGCGAGTTGGAAATACTACAATTACTTATAGTAATTCTACTAGTTGGAGCGACAATACATCAGGTACTTTACCAACAGCTTTTACCGGAGGCACCGGCGTAGTTAACTATGGTTTTGGAATCATGGTCACAAGCAGCCAGGAAGCTTATCGCGCAACGGCAGACTCTGGGTCTGAGTTGCAAAACACAGATGGAATAACTAAGTCAACCTATACTAAAAGATTTTATTCTAGGAGTTCTGAATATTTCTTTAGAAGGCCTGTAATTGAGGCTCGCTGGGAAGATAGAATCAGTGATGACAGAAATAAGTTTTTTGCTAGTAGTTCTCTGTGCAGCACACAAAATACTCAAAGCGTCTACTTGTATAATTATATTGATGGAGTATTAACTAACTTACCTGACGAATCAGTTACAATTAATTTTTATGCTAGCTCTGGATCATTGCCAAGTGGCTCTTCTATCGCCAATACAACAGCCACAAAAGTTAGCACTGGAATATATCGAGCTGCTTTGGCGATAAACACTACCGAGTCAGTTTTGCATGATGTTTGGTCAGAGACTGATGGAGGAAGTGTATACCATACAGGCACAATTTCTGTGCGAACACGAAGTGCTAGCGATTCAAATAAAATTGGTGATTTTATTAGCAATATAACAAACTTAAAAGATACATACAAAAGAACTGAAAATGCAAGAATAAAAGTTTTTGTTAGAAGAAGGAATGAGTGCCCTACTGTGTACACAGTGGCTACTAGTGTTGCAGAGGGAGAGACAATTGTTAGTGCATCGTACTCTGTCGTAAGAGATATAGATAATAAGATAATTTTTCAGCATAGCACAGGCAGTTCAGATAGACATACATTCTTATCGTATGATAATTCTGGTAGTTATTTTGATTTTGATATGTCGTTGCTAGAGGCTGGATATATGTATGGGTTTAAGTTTGCTTATTATGCCGCCGGAAAGTGGAGAGAGCAAGAAGAACTGTTTAAATTTAGAGTAGAATAATAATTACATGTGGGCACTTAAATGAGTACAAAAGATCTTTTTGATAAAGGCTATTCTTTAAACTTTTTAAAGAACAAGTCTCTTACGGACTACAGAGAAGATGTAGAGTCGCCCAGATATATCGATGCTTATATCAAAAAAAGAGAAAGATTTTTTCCTGATGTAAATTATGCCACTGCTTCTAATTTCGCTGCATATGGATTAGCAGAGGAATATTACAAGCAATCTATAGAAAGAATATATAAAACATATCCTTACGATGGATCTTTAGCAGAAAAATTAGAGTGGGAAAATGAAAGCACCTATTTAGATCTTTTTATTTTTGAAAACGAATACCCTAGATCAACTGGCTATATTGTTTTTAACAGCAGTTCTTACTCGTATACAGACACCAAAACAGGCAATTTCTATAGCAGTAGCGCCCCTCAATATGTTTACTTTTATGGAAATCCTCACGCTGATGTTAGCGGAAACTTTAAAGAGCCACCAACAGCTGGCCCTTCAGGAGTCGGTGTTTCCAAAGCCAATGTTTATGAAACAGGCAGTCAAAGAACTTCTAATCTTGAAATTGATTTAGAAAAAGGGATTACAGTAGAATTTTGGCTTAAAAAAACTTCTTGGGCAACACAAAATGCAGCTGCCGAGGTTTTATTTAGTAACATAACAGACGAAACCAGTACAGAAACTAGGTTTTGGATTTCTTCTTCAAACACCGCTAAAGGAAAAATTACAGCAGAGCTATTTTCCACTCCAGTCATAGCGACTTTTGAACACGACACAGGTTTATCTGACATAGGAGATGGAGCTTGGCATCACTACGCAGTAACAGTTAAAAGATCTGGAAATACAAATGTTAGTAATTTGTATGTCGATGGAGTCCACAAATCAAAAAAAACATCTGGAGCAGGTGGTACATTTACTAACATTACTGCATCAACTGTCGCCGCTATTGGGGCGATATCAAAAGATGTTGATGGTTTTTACGGCGCAGGATATGGAAATGTTGTTGGATGCTCCTTCGATGAATTTAGATACTGGAAAACAGAAAGGAACGCACAGCAAATTGGCAGACACTTCAGAGATCAAATTGGCGGCGGAACAAATACAGACAACGTTAAGTATGATAAGACACACAATCCTGTAGATTTAGGAGTATATTTTAAATTTAACGAGGGAATAACTGGTGATAGTTCAATCGACTCCACAGTTTTAGATTACTCTGGTCGCATATCTAATGGAACTTTTGTAAACTATCAAAGTAGCTCATCTAGAAATACTGGATCAGCAATGGTTTCTGCTAGCGTGGCTGAGCGTGAATTTAAAGATCCTATTATATACTCGTCTCATCCAAGTGTTATTAGTCTAATACAGGAGAAAACAAGAGATGGTGCAGTGCACGATCATGAAAATGCTACTTCAATTTTCAAATCACTACCTGGATGGATAGCAGAGGAAGATGAAGAAAAATCTGGAAATTTAAAATATCTTATACAGATCATGTCAAGTGTTTTTGATGAGATTCAGCTTCAAGTCGGTTCTATTCCAAAATTAAAAGATATAAACTATCCATACGATGCAAAGTTTGAAAAACCATTGCCTTTTGCAGATCGTCTTTTGTCTTCCCGCGGACTCGATGCACCAGAGCTTTTTTCTGATGCATCTCTTCTAGCAAAATTTTTACAGAGGGGTGAAAAAAAGTTATTTGAAAAAAAACTATATGAGATAAAAAATACAATATATCAAAACATTTACAATAACTTAACATACATCCATAAATCAAAAGGCACAATGAAGTCAATGAGAAACCTTTTAAGGTGTTTCGGAGTTGACGAAGAGCTTGTAAAAATTAATATTTATTCAAAAAATGGCACTTATGAGTTCAAAGATAATGTATCGCACATGGCTTTACGTAAAAAATATGCAGATTTTGATGACCTAGAGACAAGATTTGGAACAACCGGTATATATTCTGGCACTTTTGCTTCTACAGTTTATCAATATTACGATTCAACTAACGCTAATTCACTTTCTTATATTCCAGCGTTAGCCGATGTATCTCATGGGCTTGCTGCTACAATTGAAGCGGAGGTTATTTTTCCAAAAAGAACTCCTCAAAGAGATGATAATTTTGGACTTTTTCCCGGCAGAGAGGTTTCTTTGTTTGGACTGCATGCAGTCGAAGCTTCAAATACTAATTTGAATTACTTGAACGACAATATTAATTTCAATGTCATAGCTGTAAAATCTAACAACGACCCCAGAAGCGTAAAATTTGCTGTTACATCAAACTCTAACTCAAATATTCCACACATGGAAACAACTGGCACGTTTATGGGAGTTTATGATAATGAAAAATGGAATCTTGCATTTAGAATCCGACCTGTAAAACACCCGTTAGCAGACAAAGTTAATGATTCTTTAGTTCCTGCAGCATCATCATATCAAGTTGAACTTTACGGGGTAAATTATTTATCAGATCAGCTTCAGAATGAGTTTACTTTAACGCAGGTACTATCAGAAGCTAATGCGAGGGCATTTTTTAGCAAAGCAAAAAGATTATTTGTAGGTGCAAATAGAACAAACTTTGATGGAGATTTAGTTAGAGCTTCCGATGTTAAAATATCTTCTGTCAATATGTGGTATGATTATCTTGAAGATGATGAAATTAAAGCACACGCAAGGGACGCGAACAATGATGGACGCGCTCACCCTTACAGAAATGCAATATTTAACGAGGGCACACAAAATGATTTAATAGCTGGTGGCGACAGCGACCTACTGTGGACTTTTAGAGTACCAGAAATTGATACTTTAGTATTAAGCTGGAACTTTGAAAATGTTACAGGTTCAAATTCTGATGGTCAATTCTTAGTAAATGATATTTCATCGGGATCTGCAGAAGATAGAACTAATTTACGTTATGGAGCGTTAAGTGAGGTAAATACTTATCACTTTTCAGGTCGTGGAGACAAGTTTGTTGCAAATAGCGACCAGGCTGTGGATATAGAGTTTGTTCCGACAGGCAGAACTAGACTTCCAGAGGTTATTGCTAGCGATGATATGGTAAAAATACTTAATCAACAAGATGATGTGATGTTCACCAGAGACACAACCTTCATACAGCACATTATATCTGTAGAAAAGAGCATGTATCAGTCTATTTCTGAAGAAATGTTGAGAATGTTTGCTACTGTTACTGACTTTAACAATATTGTAGGTAGTCCTGTTAACAGATATAGGATGAATTACAAGGAATTGTCAAAATTAAGAAATATTTTCTTTGAAATTGTACAAAACGAGCCAGATATTGAAAAATACATTGAATATTTTAAATGGATTGACGATGCAATATCATTATTTATCTTTCAGCTGCTTCCTGCCTCTTCAAACAAGGTAGAATTCTTAAGAACCATGGTTGAAAGCCATATTCTTGAAAGATCAAAGCATTTTAATAAGTTTCCAACCATAGAAATGTTTAATCCAGAACCAAACGAAGCTTTCAAAGGTATAAATCAGCTACTTTATAACTGGAAAATAGGCCATGCACCTCTTCAGTCGAATGGATCGGGACCAAGTCAGACACAAAACCAGCACATGCACTCACTATGGTGGAAAGAACGTGCTGAAAGAACAGGATCCGGCGCCGTCCTTACATCAGGCGACGATAATATTGATGCTAGCAAGCACGAAATACTAAAAGTGGCCATAACAGAGACTTCAGGTAATGATAGCTTGTCATTATCGTTCGGGCCTTCTGGTTTAGACAAGGCAGATGGTAAATATGGCGCCCAGGGGGGTACAAAGACCAAGTATTCCGCATCATATTACTCAGATCGCTCAACAAGCACTCCAGTTAGGGTAACACAAAGTTTTGTTAAGACATACAAATCTGGTCCAAATCCTGATTCAAATAAGATATATGATTTTTATAAGGGTGTTGTTAAGTTTGCCAGCGATAACGACTATATTTTTCTAGATAAAGACCACGTTGTCAAACCTCTAGATTCAACTGATGTCCTCCAAGCTGAAAAAAGCTCTTCATCCGAGGGTTTTTATCTTCCAAACAAGAAAGAGTATGTTATTAAAGCCCTTACAATGACAGGAGATGAAATTTCAAGCTCAAATGCTGCTGGCACGGGAGACAGCGACTATAAATACACAGATGCTCTTAATAAACTAACAACTCCGTTTAGTATGTTTGCAAATAAAGGCGTGGCGAACGGTGATTATACAGTATTTTACGAAAATTATTTTGAAAATGGACATCATAACAGTCAAAATGACACAACTCGTATCGAAATAAACAACTTACACCATGACATATATCGTCCGACTTTTGAAGTTCCAATGCAGGGGCCTTTTAACAGACAACATGTTGGAGGAAACCAACACCGCCATGTTAGTTTGAACTATCGGGATTATGACTCTTTTGGTAGCTTAGGTTCTCTTGACACAAGGATGTCACGGCCGGAAGCTTGGGAGTTAGTTCATGATAAAGGTATGTCAAATTATATTATTTTGGATATGCCGTTCTCTAGGTATAATATGCCACCAGAAATGTCTGGATCAGATCCAACAACTGGTCATGTTGACGGTGGTCATGGTTTCGGAGATCCTGAGCCTCGTGATAGGTGGAGGAATGTAACTAAAAATGACAAGCTAGCTGGCTCTATTAATGGATGGCAAAGAACAACGTTTATATCAGATCCAGATTGTGGACCAGCAAATGACTCTGGCGATGGAACTACTTATTTTGCATATGCAAGACTAGAAAACGAAGAAAACAATGCAACTAAATATTTTGGATATCGAACACCTTTAATTGATGCTCACGATGCGCATCGAGGTTTAAAAATTCAATTCTATTACCATGTAACATCAGCTCCAAATTTAGAAACTGGACGATTTTTTGTTGATTATTCTTATGATGAAGATTTTAGTGATGGCGGAACAAGCTTAACTACTACATGGGACAAAGGCGCAGCTGGTCAAGAAAGCGCAGTTGATCTTCCAAAAACTTTAGAACAAGCCTCTAAAAATGCTTCTTGGAAGTTGGCAGAAATAAATCTTAGCGCATTTATGGGGCAGAGAGTATATCTTAGATTTAATTACATAGCAGCACCACACTCATTTAATATATGTGCTATAGATCAAGTTAAAGTTTTTGCTGAAGCTGGAATATCTTCTTTACGACTACTTCATCCAACTCATGATGACCATCATCGTCCATACGCTCCATATATGCGAGAGGAGTATGCAAAACGTCCAGTTAATATTAAAAATATTCAGATTGGCAAGCTTAACAGTAATGGCAACTTAAATTCTTTACATGCCGGTGATTTTGGAGCACTTCAAAGGACAGTCGCCGGAAACTATCGCAATACATATGAATATGTTAGTACTGTTAGTCGAGAGGCCAACGACCCTGCATTCAAAAAACTAGTAGAGACTTTGCCAGAATCTAGTAATCCACAAGAAGGGATGCAAGAAATAGCATCGATGTATTTAGGATACAGTGATTCTTTTCCAGTGTTGTTTTCTTCTCAAAAAACTCAACATGGTACAGAAAATCGCTTAGCTAGATATTTAACTGTTCATCAGATAGAGAATGGTGTTACATCTTCTTCCGAAGTTACTTCAAACGCAATTTCTGTCAACCCAGTGCCTGGAAGAGATAGAGAGGAGTTTCATAAAGGAATTGAGGCTAGATATAGGCAAAAAACAAGAATGGTTAATTTATTTTCTGCTCCAGGTGATATTTTAGATTCTTGCACTGGATTTTTAGATGAGGCGCATACAACTTATTCTGCCTATAATTGCCTTCCTTGGAGGAACTATAGGATCAGACAAAGAATGCAATCTATGCTGACAGCGCACTGTGGTAGGTTTGGCATTGGATCACACACGCAAGATGCAGTTGCTGCTAGCGGAAGCATAAAATTTAAAGACATTGCAACATTAAAATCTTATCTTGACGCGGCGCCTGAAAAAACTGACTTTGTCATATCCTTGACTGATGCAAGATCGAATACTATAAATATTTATTTAATGTCCTCAAAATGGGCCCCAGCCTCCCTAATTTTTTGGGAAGATAAGTATAAAGTAGCGAATATTGCTCATACCGTCGATGCGGTCGACGAGGTGGGTTTAGCTGCTGCTGTTATAGCAACTTTTAATGCCGCAAGATCAATTTTTGATAATACCGCTGCAGATGCACTCCCCGGAGCCGGCCATGCCTTTGGCATTACTGCAACTAACGCTGCTGATACTATTTCTTTCTTCCAGTCGACCCCAGGCTTTGTTGGCAATACAAATATATATATTAGACAGGTTGATCAAGCGGAAACAACAAAAATGGTTGATGTGTCCTCTGATGTAATTCAGCTTAAAAACTTTGCTGGTGGGAAAAATGCAACATCTAGAGTTTATCGATCTCAAGCTGTGGAACCACCTCAGCCCGGTGTTATAGAAAAAGCTGATTATACAGTCGTAAGTGCTAGCTTTCACAAGTACCACAGGAATAGAGCTGACAAGTTCTTTTTAAGCGACGCAACACAAGAAAACATGTATTATGATAAAATGCAAGAAGCCACAAGTAGTTTGTCTAAAATTGATTTTCCAACAGACATCCTAGCGCGAGGTTCAGTTTATGACAATGCTTATATTGGTCACGCAATTCCTCGCTCAGATGACCAAGTTCACTGGGTCAGAAGCGTTAATGGGTTAGTCCAGGAGCAGCTAAATTTGGAATATGAGGATAACGATCCAATATTGAAATTCTTAGACTTGATTATAGCCTATATCAAGCCGTGAGGATCATAATACTTTAACTTAAGGTATATTTGTTATATAATCTAATTATTTAAGAATACCCACAAAGGTGAAAAATGTCAAGAAGCAGATATATTACACTCGAACAAAGCAGAGCAAGCAGAGCAAATAGAGCAACCACTTTTACATCAGTTAAAACTTATACTCTTGGATCTAGAAACACAGCCTCAGTCACGGCTTCATCAGAGTTTGTTCCTCTAAACACTCTTATTGTTGATAATTTTCCTGAAACTTCTAAAAAAGGGTCATGGTATCTATATGTTTTTGATAATCCCACCGGTAGTTTTTTTCAACTAGAGACGCCTGAAAAAACACATAAGTTTATAGCTGTTAACGACACAACTCCACTAGTGCCAGCTAGTGCTAGCATAAGTGTAGTTGCAAATCAAGCAGTTGCCAAAATTACTTTTGATGGTACTACAATTCAAAATGGTGAAAATTTTAGAATTATTGACGGTGAGGGTAAGACAACTTTGTTTACGTTTGATACCGGGTCAACATCGTCTACTGGAACAACTGTTGGTTTATCGGGAAGATCAACCACAAGCACTATTGCCACTGCTGTTGCTTCATGTATTAATTCTGAATCAATCAAAATTACAGCAACTGCTTCTGGAAGCAGTGTAGAGCTAAAGCAAGATATCTTTGGAAGCCATGGAAACACACTAACACAGACTTCTGGGAGTACAACTTTAAACTCCGGATATAGAATTTCTAATTTTTCCGGCGGTCGAGGACTAAATTATTCCTCACACAATCAAACAATTACTTTTTCTGATGCTTCAAATAATAGTTACAGCGCATCAATAGACGGGGGGACACGATCAACTTTGTCTATTGATCTGGTTTCTATTGATAATATTGCTTCTAGTGCAGCCGCCTCAGGCTCAATAACAGTAACAGACTACTCAGCTTTAACAGCTGCGACTACAGCATCAGCTACGGTTTCGGTTTCAAGCGCGAACATAACTGCTGGAGACACTATTAGGCTAATTGATTCCTATGGCTACGCGCATTCATTTAGGGCAGTTGCCTCTCGCGGCAATGAAAGTACAGATTATATTTTTGACTCAGGAAGCTCTAGCACTACAGCAACAAATTTAGCTAGGATAATAAATCTAAATAATTCTTTTTCTGCCTCTGCATCCTCAAATAACGTTACAATTACTCAGTTTGTTGGAGGTGCTGCAGGAAATACAACCATTACAGTTACAGACTCAACAGGTAGCGCCGGTCTTGAAGTTACCTCCAACTTTTCATCAGGTGCAGATGGTACAAAAATTGTTTTAACGTCTGCGGATGGTCAGCAATATAATTTATTAGCTGATAGTAAAGTAACGTCTGGTGATGTATCAACTACAACTGCTTCTCCTACCTTTAGAGGAAATACACTATTTTTTAAGATTGGCTCAACAAACGCAGCCACAGCAACTAATATAAAAACTGCGTTAAATCAAATAGGAGCATTTAATTCTTCTATTTCCAGTAATGTAATATCTGTCACTCAGCAATTTGCAGGAACCTCTGGAAATATTTCTATAACAGAGAATTCATCTGGACTGACTGCAGATGGATTTGCTGGTGGCACTGCTGGGGACTCATTTGTCTTTACAACAAGACACTCTGATAGCGTAACTCTTCGAGCAGGAGAAAATTTTCTTGTTAAGTCTGGAGATAGAGAATTAACAAGAGACAATTTAATTTCCTCTATTAATTTAAACCCAATTTTATTTGCTAATTTTACTGCTTTTCCACACGATTGCGATCCAGGCATTGCAGTTTTAACTTCTCGCAGGGCTGGTACAAGCGAAAATTCTCATTCTGTTTCTTTTTCTTCTACTAGTACTGCAGCTGGCGATATTAAAATTCAAGATACTGCAATAACAAATAGTAGAAGCATATCAGCTCAATCTTTTGTCTCAGGGGCTGCATCGGCTACAACATCAAAAACAATTATTGGAGTTAGCAGCGTTACTACTCCAACGGAGTTTGCTGCAGAAATAAATACTTCTTTGGCAGCAGCAATAACTGATGGACTAAAAGCCACCACGTCTGCTAGTGGAGCCACAGTTTCTGTGGTGTCGTCAGTTGCAGGATCTGCAGGAAATAACACCATAAGTGGTTCATATGTTTTTGGATATAATGCATTTACCTCTGGCTTTTCTGGTGGTGCAGACAATGTGCATGTAGGTTCTAGCAAGACAGACTATGCTACTAATCTTGTTTCTAGAATAAACACGTCTTTATCTTCTTATGTTACTGCAACTCTTGGAGATCTTACAACAATAACTGCGCCGCGACATCCTCCAACTGGAAAAATTACATTTGTATCTACCACTCTTAGCGATTACACATCGCAGACTATTACTATAAGCGGACTGGAAAAAACTAAAACTTATAAATTTTCTGATGAGTGTGGAGACACTGGGGAATTAAGCGGATCTAGTGTGATGGTCTACTTAGGAAACCAAACAACCATAAATGTAAATAATATAGCTAATGAGTTTGTTGGTGCATTAAATCATTCGAATGGCCACGGGTTTAACATTAGAGTTAAAAACCCCTCCAGCGGAGTCATAATTTTATCTCTAAAACATGGTACTGAAAATTCTATTACAGCTATGTCAAAAACCGCTGCAGATTCTGTCATGACCAAGGAAGATATAACGCAACAGACTGCAGTTCCAATTACAATTGCAATGAAATTTGGAGGAGACTTTAGGGACGCATATCCAGCATCAATTAGCATAGATGGTAGTCTTTTCTTAGATAAGACACCTTCAACTAGTTGTGATTCCTGTGAGGATGATGTAGATAATCATTTCGAGACCGGCCCAATAGGTGGAGAAGGCCCATCGATTATTAATTTTGACAATATTAAAGGTGGAGGAAACACAGATACGAGTGACTACCTCAACCCAAATTATCAAGATTTTTATGGCTCTGGCTCTCAAGCAAACTCTGATGGTCTTTTAAACGATATATTAATAAACAGAAATGGAATTTACGAGTATCCCACTTTTAAACAATATGGCGAGATTATTGAAAAACTTGGTGGAGGAAACTATTATACCACACCTCCGCTTGGTATGGGATTTCAGCCACCAGAATATGATACTGCTTTTGAGATACCTCAGCCTACAGGTGATGGCCCTCCATACAAACTAGGTGCAATTATTTTAGATGGCGATGACGATAATATTCCAGATAATGCAACGTTGGGCGAACTAGGTGAAATTGGTGAAGGCGACGTTTTTGATCCAAAACCTAGAATTCCTGGGCTTCCTCACCTTCGTGCTAAGCCAGTGCAATATTTTTATGAGCCGGCTTTAGAGGATAGACATAAGCCATTGATTTATCAATTTGCTTCTGATGAGGGATCTCCAAATTCAGTCGCAATTGCAAGACAGACTTTGTTTAATGGTATTCACTTTTTTTCAAACAAGTATCAAAATATAAAATATAGACTTTTGGATGGAGATGCTAGAGACTTCAAAGTTGGTTCGCTTAGAAAATCTCATTTATATGATTTATTTAGGGCTGCTCGCGCAATGGGAGGTCGAAGATTTAGGTTTAGAGAGCGTTTGTTCCCAGGAGAGTTAAATTCAAGAAGATCTCAATTAAATAAGCGCCCTGATTATCATGAACTAGATAGTATTGTTGCGTTTGACGGTCAAAAAATAGATCCAAAACAAGATATAGATCACAGAAAAAGATTGACCGATCTTAGAATATTTTGGAGAAACAAACAAGTAGATAGGGTAAGAAACATACGAGCTAGCCATGCAGATGAATCAGTTTTTCTTACGCCTACAAGCTCTTTAGGTGGTGTATATCAACCCTCTCCAATCACCAAAGATGGAATGTTTCACGAGATAAGACAAATATCTCATGGTTTTTATGTTCAGCCTGGAGATTTAAAAGATCAGCTTGCAGGCTCTGATGGACGTAAGCATCATATTGCTGCTGGTATATCTACAAGATATCAAATGGCTAAAACTGCAGACAGCACACCAAATCTAAGCGAAAATGCTATAGTTATCAATGATGAAAGACATGAGGGCAATCTTAATGCACAATCTGGCACACCACAGCAAGAACCTGTAAAACTAAACAGCTCTATGATTGAGGCTATAGTATTACCTACTTCTGCCATGCAAGGTATAGATTCCCCATTTTTGCCTGAAGATTCTTTAATTGTTGCATTTTCAGCAACATCTGCATCCTTCATAGACTCAAATAGCCAAACTGTAACTAATGATGTTGATGTAGGTCATGAAATCCACTACAATCAACCTTTTGATTTTAGTTTAATAAGTATGTGGCCTTTAGATTTCCCAGAATATCTCCGTTTGCCCTTCAAGCCAAAAAGTAATGTTCCTACCCTGCAAAGCCCTGATAACTCAACTTATCAGGTTTTGGATAGTGGGCCTTTTGTTTATGGAATTCAGAGAGTTGGTCTTGCCCCTAACAGAATTGCTCCTGATAGAGTTGAGGGTGCAAATGGCACGCCTGTTCCTAATTTTTATGAATTTCTCGAAAACAATCCTCATGCTTCTAAATTATTTAATCAAGAATATGCGAACAGGCTTGGAGACCCTAAGCTAGCAACACATGGTCAAAATCCAAAAAATCAAGTTACTGGAGCCGCAGGCGAGCTTTTGTTCAGCACCAAGCCGACAATCACTTTGTATAATAAGCACGCATACAGAAGGCCTTTGCCTTTTCCAAGCAACGGCTTTTTACCGGGAGGCAAGCAGTTTTATTCAAACTTAACTACTAATTCTCCAAGTGAAGCACTGCTTTTCGCCGCCGCATATGTTTTTAATGGCGCAGAATTTAGTGAGCCAATATTTGTTGATGATGCTTCAGATTTGATAAGAGGATATGGTATTGTTAGTGAGTTGTCTAATGAGCTTGAAACTACAGAAACTTCCCTTGCTAGCGCTATTTCTAGTGCAGAGCCAAATAGTGAAACTCTTCTTAGCAGCTACGAGCCAAAACCAGCTATTTCTTTTCAAGGAGGAAAACTAATAGGTGATTCAGACAAGAAAGAAGATTCCAGCGGTCTAATAGCGCAAGATGTTGGCACAGCATATAAATATGATTATAGCTCAATACATCATACTGCATTTTTAAGAGACGGAGCACCTGCACCAGGAACTACATATGACTATAAGCTCGTCTTGGGAAAGGCCGCAGGTGCGAAATTTACTACTATAGAAAATCGCGATAGTTATTTTACTTTAGAGAGGGCAGCAGAGGGTGCAGCTGGGTATGCTAGTGCAACAGCTAGTATGCAATATTTACGTCATGCTTGGCCTTATTACCAGCCAATATGGAGATTGGATAAGTTAACTGGTCGCTCTCCTTTTCATGACTCATATCAAGATTTTACTAATGATGTTGATATTGTTGGCCGTGGATATTCACAAATTGCAGAGTTTACAATTTCAGATCATTTTGAACACTACAATGATTTCTTAATTGAGTCTATTAATAATGACAGGCCTGTGTATTCGATTACTGAATTTAATAGAATTAAAAGAAACTTAAATGTTCCAATTGATTATGCTGCTAACTTTGCAAAAATTATTGGATCATCAAATGTTGGTGATGTGCAAGTTTCTGTTCTGGCTGGCCAGTTTGGTCTTTTAAATGAGTCTCCAAGAGTTATACACACTGCTAGTGCCATGTCCTCTACTTTTAATGCAACCTCTACAATGCATGATTTAGAATATGCAGACTACACTGTTGTATTAAATTCTTTATCTGCCAGCCAATATGAAGAGGCGAATGGACACTGGAGAATGGATTCTCACAGTACAGCCTTTATGCCAAAATACATGCAGGCTGATGCTAGCAAAAACTTTGCAAAACTGTCGCGACAAAACGATAGAGGGTTTTTAGATGATAAAGATACTATACCAAATAAAATTACTTTGACTGTTAAATCAATTAAAAAGCTCTTGCCTCAGAAAGATATGTATCCTTTGTTTAGAACAATGAAACTTGGCTCAATGTTAACGGATGCATTTTCTGACTCAATAAGTTACTCTACTAGAGAATACGATGGAATAAATTCTGGCGTGACTGACTCTCACAAGGCTGCTGCTGCAACACAAAGCTTTTTAGAACCTCTTTTTGCTCCTGGAATCATGTTTAATTCAATTAAATCTGGGTTAGGAGTTAGTTTTCCTATTTTTGTTGATGAAGGAGCCGGCCGCGGCGCTCCATACTATTATGGCAATCCTCACATATATGGTCCATGGGGACCATCTCCATTTACCTCCTCCGGCCAGCAACATGCAGGATATGATAATTTAGCATATAGAATAGATGATCCTGTTACAATGTTTAGTTATGGATTAGCCAATAGTGCTGGAGTTAATAGAACGGCGCCAACATATTTGATGCGTAGGCCAAGTTTTCAGTTGCCTTTTGAGGCAATATATAAGCCAAATTATTTAGAAATAATGAAAAAACGCAAGACTTATATGGTTGATGATCTTTTTGATCAAACAAGGTCAACTTATGTTACAGGGGCCTATAATCAGATAGAGTATGAGACCGGCACACCAGGCGGATCACATGAATGGACATTTACAACTGCGTCAATTTCATATGTTATTACAGGAACTTCTAATCATGCTCACATGACAGGTTCAAGATTTACATTGTCTGCTTGGCATGCGCAATCAGGAGAGAAAACAAAAGATTTTGATAGCCAGACACAGTTTGATTATGGAACTCCAGAGGACACATTTTATTGGGAGTTTAAAAATCATCCCCAAAGTGCTTTAGACCCTTCAATAGCTTTATTTCCAGAGATAAATAGCTTAACTGCCTCAGTCGATGATGAAAGTATTGATGATTTTCCATTATTTTTGAATTATAGATTTGAAGGCGTTGCTAATGACACTGATGCTGTTAATATAACAGGATCTCAATTTTTAGTAGGAACTACTCCATACGAGTATGCTACAAATTTAGCAGACGCAATCAATCGTCGATGCAAAGTTACTCATTCAGTGCAAACAGGCTCAACACCATCTTACGATATTGATGGAAATGAAGTGGTGGCTTCTAGTAAAACTATGAAGTTACGTATTCATCAATTTTTTACAGCTAGTGTGCTAGTGGATACCACAGGAAAATTTGGTCAACCGGTCGGACAAGTTGCAAACGTGCTAACAATACACACTGCTGGCCCATTAATGAACCATGGAATAAAAGAAGGTATTTTGTACTTTAACGATAATGATGAACTTGTTACTTTTGATGACACAAATATTCATCCTCTTGTATTTGCTAGAGAAATGAGACTTCCAATTGGAGACGCCAACGCAGATTGTATATTCGGTACCCCCATATGCCATACATCATCACATGGTAAAAGATTTACCAGTTCTACAACTGCACTAGGACAAGTGAATCATTCCTATGGCTTTTTCGATAGACCAGGAAGTTCTCACTCTAGAAATGTTGCGCAACATGAATTTAAGCCTCATGTCCTTCTGTACCCAGACATGCCAGATACTGGCAGTTTTCAAAGTAGATTATATGAAGCATCAATTAATAACTTTTTAGCAGAAACAATTAATTTCTTTATAGATTCTGAAAGTGAAGGCAGGTACTATGATTTAAAAATGCCAGTTATTGTATCTGATCCAATAGAAACTGTGCCGGTGACGTCTGGTACGGTATATTACATGTCTGTAAATCTATACATGGGCAAAAGCCACATTATGTGTGAAGGCCCTAGGTTTGCAAATATGCCTCACGCAGCTCATAATGCATCTTCCTCAATGAGAGGTGCTTTTTTTGGGCCACCAATG
>CEOA01026085.1_pt1 | contig 42771 bp, 25 predicted proteins | sample 530251 | NCBI WGS metagenome assembly CEOA01 (sample SAMEA2619838, study PRJEB7988) | marine metagenome | biome: marine biome (ENVO:00000447); feature: surface water layer (ENVO:00002042); material: "saline water (ENVO:00002010), including plankton (ENVO:xxxxxxxx)" | depth 5 m
CCAAGAGTATAATACCACAAGTTCTTGCCAGGTCAAGTAATTTTTAGTCTACTAATATTATTTTCTCTGTCAAGAAACCCTTGTTATCTTTGTTCCTTAGAATATATTCGCCGGCACGAGCTATAACAACAGCATCTGCTTTGTCATCTGTTCCCTTTTTATAGTTCTTGCCACCACGGGCCATTTCATACTTGAAGGATGTTTTCTCTTTTTCAATGACAGCCTCAATGACCATTCTTTTTCTTTGTGGTCCTTTGGTTCCACGAGGAAAAGATAATCCATAAAGTGTTCTAGCTGTGTTGACATTAATGTAAGTTGGCTCCATATCAAAGCACTCAAACGATACCCAAGAAATAATACCATTAAACTTAGCCAGCTTTATTATTGTATCCGCACGAGATCTGCCTGGGAGAAATTTCTTAAGCGCTGTCTCAACAAAGACTTTATCAATGTTATATTTTGACCTTAAGGTATACAATTCAGACCCAATAATCTCAGCCTTATCGAAAATAGAATCGCTCTTTGAGATATCCCAAGAATCAACCTCCACAAGTGAACGGGTGTCTGGATCTACAACAGCATAGCCGACCATAGTGGTCGATACATCTAGTCCTAAAATCATATTGTGATTATACTAGAAGTCAAGCTTAAGTTTAAATGTGTAGGAATCTGTTTCTTTTTTCAAGACTGGGGTCGCCAATTTAGCAATACCCAGAAGATTTTTATCCTCGTCGTATATTGCAACTTTACTAATAAATGTTTGCTTTTCAAACTTATCTTCAAAGTTGCAATATTCTGACTCAACAGTGTTCTTAATAGCGATCTCTTTAGGTTCTATGTAAGATGAGCTATCAAAATGTATTTGCTCTTTCCAGCTAGAATAAGATGAAGATATCCAAGTTGGGTTCAGTGAATTATTTAATTTCCCGGCCGGTGCGTTGGCAAACATGGTCATTGTTGGAACAGTGTTTTTACCCCTAAAGCTCATGACAAAGTGACTGGAGCTTGGAAAGTATCCGAAATTAGCATCTGTTCTAGTCGCACCGCCAGGGGCGTGGTCAACGCCGTCTGCGGCTTCAATACCCTGACTACCAGATGACCCTGTGTTGTACGACCAAAAATATGTCCAATTTGGTCTAAACCCCTTGCCAGCGCCTTCGGACCCTGTAGCCGAGTATGAATCTAATATTTCGTCATCACCATTTATAGGCTCCTCGTTATACAGCAAGATGAAGCCCTCATCATATAAAACAAGCCCTACTGTTGTTCCACTGGTTAGGGCTCCCGGTTGTCCAGAAATAAGTTCCCCATTCCTTCTTTCATCACGACACTTGTCCATGAGAGTACCGCTGTAGTAGAACTCTAATTCCACACTACCTTTTTCGAGGGTAGATCCATAAAATATTGATGGTATACTTATAAGATTGATTGCCCCAGTTAAAAACGGAGGCAAAGTTGGATCTACTGTTTTACTTCCGGAGAAAGTATAAAGACTGCTATATTTTTTATATTTATCAATTGATGTTCTTAAAGATAACAAACTTTTACTTTGGCTAAAATATAAGTCAGTTGTTCCCTCTGGTAATTTGTCAGCATTATTTGGTCTAAACAAATGTCCAAACGGCCAAGTTCTACCACCATAAATATACTGTCTGTCAATACTAGCCGTTATGGGGTAGGCACCTGTCAGCTTTGTTCCGTATTCTGCTTCACTATAGGTTCCTGTTGTTATGCTATTGAACGACATATTGCTGCCGTCTTTTACCACAAAGGCATGAATACTATTGATGTCGTCAAGGGTAGCTGCCCTATCAACGTTTAACTCATATAAACTTATCGAAGACGTGGCAACATTAAGGCCTTTGAATCTTGCCTCATCAATATACAAAGATCCACTGTACGCAGTAATCCTCTTAGTTGGACTTGTCTCCAAGTCGTTCTGGAAAATATCGTCGGGACCAAACTCATGGAGGAACGGCATTTTGCACCCCCGTTAGTAGTCTAATCTAACCCGCAAGGTAAACTCGTTCGCTGGAGTCTTCTTAAGTGGTTCGCTTAGTTTGGCAACAGCGAGCAACTCATTGTTTGCACCATACAAGCCAACCGTCGTTATATACGACACGGGCGAATCTTCTCTGGTCTCTTTAACACGAATCTGACTCTTAGACAAATACGTTGGGTTACTTGAGTAATTAAAATCTGTTGCATTTGCACGGCAGAAATAAATCGTTGAGTTAAGCTCCGTCGTGTTAGCAAAATAGATATCCTGAAGTCTGTTCCTTAGATCATCGGCCGATCCGCTGATTGAATTTAACTTCAGCGTCTCGTCAATGTTACGATTTGAGGCACTGTCCATGGTAACTTTACCGCCCGTGTTTGGAGCTAAGTTTCCACCCCAACCATATAACTCATTACCAAGAAGACCACCACTTGCGTGGACCTTGAATAAGGATGATGTAAGCACAGCGATGCCGGCTTGATAATACAAGAGCCCACAAGGAAGTCCTTGGTTGTGCTCAAGGTCAGTATTAAGAGTACCACTAGTTGACGAGGTAACAAACAAAATACCATATTCGCCAGCAGGCGAATTTGTCTTAAATGAATTTGAGCCGGACGAGTCCTCAATCTTAATGACACGGTTGGTTCTAGAGATCTGATCATAAGCACCTGTAGGATCGACACTAAATTCCATCCTAAACGTACCCTTTTGAATCTCATCTTTCACCAACAATCTTGAAAAGTTAAAGAACAGTGCGTCATGAAACTTCTCTCCTGACGTCAAATCTCCATCTTTATCAAACTCTCTAATACTACCAGTAGCATCGTGTCCCACTAGAATTTGAGCCATTTGATTGTACAATTGAAGTTTTTGCTTGCCCTGAGTATTTGTTGAAGCGGACAAGGCAGAGTTAGCACTAAGTCCGACTGTAATGTCAAATATGTGGTTCGCAGATGAACTCAGGAAAGGATAGTCAAAAACGCTCTGGAACATCCCGTGACTAAAGTTTTTTACATTAGTAGATGCATTGGCGACCAAATAGGTGCCCGAGACGATTGTTCCTGTTATCGGAATGGCCTCGTGAAGTCTAGTTCTTGATGATTGTATATCAGAAGCCTGTAATGTTTTGAATGATGTCGCCATTATTTAACCCTTATTTATGTTTTCTTTACAAATCTAACAGGAATATCAACTCTATATCCAGTTGTAAAACCTGTGACTCTAATTGTTGAGTCAATAAACCTAAACACAGCACCGCTATTAACGTAATTAGACGCTGTATTGCCACCTAGTTTATCAAACAGAACGTTGCTAGTCTGTAGGTTTTCTGCCGCCAAAAGACGGAAAGCAAACCTAGTGCCATAACGTCCACCGTTTGTATCGCCTATAACTGAAAATGTATCGGCAGGTGAATCTTCGTTGGTGGATCTATTAAACTCTGCTACACCTGGCGCTTGTCCATCCGGTGCTGCAAAGTATTGTGCGTTTGAATTTAAAGAGAAGTAGTAGCTTGCAATATTATCATCATCAATGAATGAAGGCCGAGCTACGGTGGTACCATCCAAAGACAACACTTGAACTAATCTATTGTCCATCTCTACAAGATACTGGGTTTCTCTAAGCGCATCTGCGCTGTCTAGTTTCTGCACAGACAGGTCTGTATTATCTATACCCTGATCAAGACAAATAAATTGACCAGCAGTTGCGAAGCTGCGATTTCCACGAACAACACCCACAAACGTTCTAAATGGAGAAGTAGACGTAGCTGACGAAAACGTGTCAGGATCAGATGTTGTGTAATCTGTAGTTACCAAATATCCACCAACTGGAATATCTGTAAATGCAGTTGTGTTTTTATCGACTGTTTGAGAAACAGTATCATTATTCTTGATAACGGGCAAATAAAGCAAATCGTCACGAGAGTAAGACACCAGCTTGTGGTTCATAATAGATGTGTTGTTAGTGAAGGCCTCTAGCACAGGAGACTGAAGAATGTTAACATCATAGAAAGCAGAGCCGCTAGGATGAGCACCCTCAGAACTATTACTATTTCTATAAAGATTGTAATCTATTTCGTCGTCACCAACAGCAAATTTTGCAATACGAAAACTTCCGTCACCTGCTGCTAATCTTTTTCTACCTGTGTCAGTTAAAACCGCATCTAAGATGATATCGCCACTGTTATCTAAAAACGCCATTTTGGCTCCCTCTTGTGAATAACTATTCTTATTGAACGTTCAAGTTCTTAATAAGTAGTATTGTTTTTACCTTTTTGATCCTTTTACCTGTTTTCCTTGCTCGTAAAGTCCAGAACAATATTAACTTTTCGCCCCGTATCTCTGGATGTTAACCTAACAATAAATTTGTTCCCGGTAATTCCATTGATACCTGTTTGCTCAACAAGGCTTTTTTCGGATGCAAAAAGTCCAGTTCTGGCGTCCACAAACCCACTATTTTGACTAACCTCAGCAAAAGGTAAAGTTTGAATATCTGCACCTTTTATTTCTATAAATCTATTCATAGTTTTGGCTGGCATCTGAGTTGTTGAAGCGCTAGCTACAAATTCCTTAACTATTGGAGAATAAAAGCCGTTGGTTAATTTAAGTTCAACCTCAAAAATGGGTGTGGGATTAGAAAAAAGATCACCAACGGCCGATCGGAAAGTATAATAGTATTTTCTGTTTGGCTCTATGTTGTCAACAAAGTCATAAGCTAGAGCAGAGTTTTGAAGATTAGCTCCTTGCGTAATGTTTAAGGTCTTGTACAGTTTGCCAGAAAATGACTTATAAAAATCAAGAGGTGTTGCAACGTCAGTATTTATTTGGTCGGCTCTGTATATTAACATCTGAGGGGCTCCTTTTGCCGCTTTGTATGCAACTGTTCTACCCCTTTGGTTTGGATCGGCCAGTTTTTGGTTTGCTGACAAGTCTGCTAAAAATTCTTCTTCCGTTTCATTAAATGCTACATAAGGCAATGCATCACGCCCTAGATATTCTCCAACGGACCTTTGTAAATTTATTAGAATCTTATTGCTAGTGTTTTGGTACGACAGAATACTAGCTTCCGGTGCCAATGGAGGCGAAGCTATAATTTTTGTTATAGGGTAGCTTACACCACCAATGACGAGATCTGGCCGTTCTTGTATGGTCGGGACAGCAACGGTGCCTAGTTGACCTTTCTGCGGACCAACTGTTATCCTGCGTCGCCAGCCACCAATTGTTAAAGGATACTCAACTATCTTAACGCTTGGTTTAGTGTTCACGTTAAAAGAGAAAAAGGCCAACGTACCACGAGTTTGAGATCTTCTTTCTATTATAGTGTCTCCCTCAACTGGGTATGTTGCAAATCTTGTTCTAAATTCAAACTTAGAACCGTAAACAACATCATAAGCGTATAATTCATACTGATAGAATTTATTTGACTTTACCTGTGTATCGACAAAGTTTAAAAGATCTATTTCATTAGTGTTAGCAAAAAAGAAGTTCTGCACAACTGTTCGTTTTTGGGTGTCATATATTCTATCGCCTGCTGCATACTTTACCAACTTATACATGATAGTGGTTGAATCACTTAGTGTTCTGGTGCCCTCTAGCAAATCTTTATACATTATCATTTTTTGACGAGCTTCTCTAGTAACAAGACTCCTAACCTGGTTCTTCCAGGCACTTACAGCGGCTTGTCCACCATTTCTTTCTCGCCAGGGTCCATTCAAGCTTAGTTCTGCCGTATCATCAAGATTAAGTGCAGCAGAGGTCGCATCTAACCAAGTGTCAAAGTTGTAAACTTTAGTTGTTAAATTGGCCTCAACGATTGCAATCTCTCTTCGTTGTTCATCCCCTTCGCCGCCAAAGCTTCTAACACCGGGTGCTATGGCACCATAGCTTGTAAAGTTAAATGGAGTTGTTTCCGGGGTAGCATTTAAGATTGAATTCACCATAGAAGTTGCGCCAATACTTTGGTTTAACAAAGTGTTAAGACTACCTCTTTCTGTCATCGGAATGGATACTTCATTATATAATGGGAACTGATGTTTGTACTGATTAAACTCTTCATACAAATTCATTGATGTCGCATCAGTGATTTGATTATAATATCTTCTAGCAACTGAGGAAGTTAGATCAACAACAACATTTGAGTTCTGGGTAGCTTGTCCATATTGAGTTAGATACTCAGAAATGGCTCCGTCTTCACCATTTTGATCTGCCCTAAGCCTTGGCAAAGTTCCAGATATAAATTCGTTTAAAGTGACTAACCCATCGTATCCTCTTTTGACCTCTCTTCCTTGAGGAGATGCGTCCCAACCTTCCCCGGTCAGCCCCTGGATGGGATCTGCTCCAACCGCTAATTGATAAACATACAAATTAGGAAGAGCAGATTCAGGTATAGTGCGATTTGCAATATTATTATCGTAGCCCTCAAGTGCATAATTAAAAACAGCCTCTACCTTTGCAGGTCGAAAACGTGACACGGATAACTGTCTTTGAGGCCGAGTTCCTGCATTTTGGTTCAAGACAGAAATATAAGGATCGTCTACAAAGCTAGTCTTAGTTTCAAAATCATAAAATTCATATACGACAGGATCTCGTTGGTTTTGTATTATAATTCTTTCTGTCCTAGTCAATGTAGCATTTGCGGCCTCCAAAGCCTTACTAAGATCATATGAGTCTCTAATCCTTTCAAGGACTGCCCTGATTTCATTAGTGTATCCATCATAAGGAGAGCCACCTCTGTTCTGCGGCACTTGTTTGTCCGAATATCCAGCACCAAATCCACCAACAGGCTCAGTTCTAAACATCGGGTGATCAGTCGTGAATTCTTCAAATGTGTCATAATCTAAGACTCTAAGAATTCTTTCCATTCTCGGACTTATAGCAAACAAGCTTCTTTGTCCCCCTGGGGTATCGACCACTTCTGGATCACCGCCAATAGTCTTAGTCAGAGGCCCATTTTGTCTTCCCTGTCCACGTCCACCTTGAGACAGGGGAAAGTACGCCTCAACCTGACTAAAGGTTGTAAAGACTTCTCCGCCACCAGCAGATGCCAAGTTACTTATCTCAGTATAAAAATTAAACGGTTCTTCTTGGCGTCCAGACCCTCTTGGGAAAACAAACCCTCTATATTTTCCTTCAGCAAAAGGAAGGTTAGGATTTTTTTCCACGGCTGTATTAGAGAAAGCATTTAGAATGTCTGTTTTTTGCGATCGGACAACCCCTTTAATTTCTGTCCTAGACCCCTCACGCTTATAACCGCCAACATTAAAATTGACATTCACTGATGTGGGTGCCTCTGGGGTCAGTCTTTGGTTCCCATAAGCATCGTTTGACTCTAGTGGCGTGAAAGTAACCTTAGCCCTAAGCACTCTATCTCCGCCCATAGCGTAGTATCTGTTTATTGGGTCAAGAGTAGTTAAATTTCTTTGTGCTATGACTTGTCTTGATACAAAGTCCGGGCTTCTTTCCCCCGACAAAACATCGATAGATTGCGCTTTTTGATTGACTGCTCCTTCTGGCTGCACAAACTCATAGAAATCAACCCCGCTGCCGACAAACTGTCCAGACTCCACATTGGTGAGGCGGTCATAAAACCTTCTCCTCTCTCGGACTAATTCCTGTTGTCGAAGATCTGGTGACTGTTCTTGTTCTTGATTTCTATCGCCGGCTGCCAAGTTATTGTCCTCTCAAAATAAAGTATCTGTTATAAATAGGAAGATCAAATATTTCTCTAAAGTCTATATCCACACCTTTATTAAGGTCCGATCTTGTTCTGGACTCATCATCAGACACCACGACTAAATCATTTTTAGATATGTTTCTAACTCGACACAAAAGTGTCTGTCTACTAGTTGAGTTAAAAAGGCCAGGGGTAAATTTTTGCCACACTGGTCTTAGAGCTTTTCTTGAAAAAGTTGGGTCATCTTCTGTAACTCTAATACCAAATGGTATGCTATCAAGGTTCTCAAATCCGGATAAATATTCTATTACAGCAATCTGCTTGTAGTTCATCCAAAAAGTTAAAAACTTAGCGTATGTCTTCATGGGATCACGAGTTGAATTATATGGTGGGAACTCTTCGTTCTGATCAATATATGAAATCGAATCAACAAAATCGGCTGTGTCAGCATCCTCAAGCTGTGGTCTAACAGCATCAAAACCAGCCCCACCCAAAGACTTTGCTCTCTGCGAAGTAGCAATAACAAACATTGACTTAAGTTGGTTAGGAATTGGCGCATATTTGTTTTCTATTGCGCTCTGGATGCTAATATCATCGAGCCCTAACTTGTTAACATTCCTGACCATAGAATTGAAGGTTTCTTTCAAGTATGGTGTGCTGTCCACTTTAGAATCTAGCTCAAGTTCACCAAGTATGGCAAAAGTTAATTTAGTTGGCGGTAGACCGGCCGGAACCAACGGTATCTCATCTTTATCGATTGCAGATGGATCAAAAACAGCACCGTAAGTTCCTGTAGCAAAAGGAGTAAGTTCTTTCTCTGTTGTCCTAAGAAAATCTTTTGCCTCTATATCAGTATCGCTGTCCCCGCCCAAAAATGTGCCTACAATTCTCGGGGCATCAACCTCTGGGTTTTCGTTGCCATCTTTGCCAATTTTAATTACTTTGCTTATATTTTCACCAACAGTGGGGATGGTAAATTGCTCTTGTATACCTTCACTAACAACACAACCGTGTGCAAACAGAGAGCTATTAGCACTGTCAAATAAGTCTCTTGGAGTTACATCAAAATCTTGTGCTGAGTAAAAGGGTAAGTTGTAATCATAAGAATATATTCGGCTTCTAACAAGGTCATTAAACAGATCAGCGTATCTGTCTATATCATAAGACAAAATGTTTTCATCTTGTGCTCGGTATGAGGTTTGAACAATCATTTCTTTTCCAAAGCTCTTAATGCCCTTAGGCGTAAAATATTGATAACTTGATATCTCATATGGAGTTCCATCAGGATTTGCAAAAGATGATGGTGCGCCTGGTTGATTATAGCTGCCAAAATATTTGTTAAACTCCTCTCGTCTTCGGTCTGTGAAAAAATCTCTAGAGAAAGTTGGCAGACCAGCAGGATTAGGAATGTTACCCTGGACCTCCTGTGATAAGTAAAGATACCCTGTTCCGTACCTTTTGCCATATTCAAACAGGTCGTCAAAATAGTGTTTGAAGTTTAGTATATTTATTTTTGTTGGTGTTGTGTTAGCGGCCAATTTTTGTAGCGCAGTTGTAGACTCCAAATTAGGATCTTTAGGCATCTTGGTTTCTATGATTTGATCAATGCCTCTCTTAAAGGAATCAACAACATCATTAAATTCCATAATACCATAAGGATCTTTTTTCTCAACCATAGCCATTAGCATCGTTTCTACTGCATTAGAACTAAGAGTGTTTGTCAAGGACATTTTTGTAAACAACCTAACATAGCCCCTAATGTCTGACATCAAAGATTGCTTGGCCGTCTGGTTATTGTAGGCTATTGAACTAAGAGCAACAATTCTCTCGTTTTTAATTGGGTCATAAAGACCTACCCCATCGGCTACTAAATCTAACTTCCTTTCCAGTTCACTTGGTGGTGAGTTGACAATCAATTCGTATAAGTTTACAGTTCTGTGAGATATTTCTCTTAGTCTGTCAGATATTTTTCTAAGATAGTTTAACGATGGGTCATATACGTTTACCTCAGCGGCATACTGAAAGGTTCCGGCAGTCTGTGTCTTAAACTCATCCGCATATGTATCGTACCCCTCGTAAAAGCTCATCCTTCTAGAGATACCTGGGTTCAAGAATTGTCCTAAGCTATCTATTAATATTGGCTTATCGACTATTTCTTCCGGCCTATAGTAAGACTCATCAAACTTTTTTTGTTTACCAAATGTCAATTTATTAACAGCAATGGTAGAGTCTTCTCTTATTTGTCGTTTAGACATTGTAATATCTAAACATTTTACAATTTCGTCCTCTGTAAGCTGTAAGTCGCCCCCTCCAGTCATAAGATCCTTAGCAGTGTTAGGATTTGAGTATAAGAAGGGGAACTCGCTATTCTTAGAAAGATAGGCCAGCTTATCAAACACAAAGCCAAACCTTGCATTGTCATCTTCACACTTGGTTACCCAAAAGTCAGAGAAAAAATTACTGGTTTCTATACTTTGGTAGGTCTTATTATTAACATCAAGTTCTTTAAGGAGCCCAGTGGTGTTTAAGATAATTTGGTTTTTAAAATCAACTAAATTTAATCTTTGATAACCACGTCGATCTGACATTTTTGAAGCCATTGGGGACAAAGTTTCAGATTCAATCTCTGGGTTTGTGATTACAGAACTTTGTTCCTGTGTTAGGTAATCATATTCAACACCCCTAAAGACTGCGCTTTTTACAAAGCCCATCCCAGTTTCTATAAGTCGATCCTCTTCCCCTATTGTAGAATCCTTAGATAAACCTTGACTCTCTAAGAAAGCCTGGTTATCCATATATGTAAAAGCGTAAAACCTAACATCCGATAGTTCACTGTTGGTATATCGCTCAGCAGATCCTATTCTAAAAACAAACGGCTTTAGATCTATGGTCTGCACCACATAGTTCGCAAAGTTTTCAGAGCCGTCCGCAGTGGTGTTCTTGATCAGTGATCTTGTTTTTTTGTTCGTTAGAACGTTACCATCTTTATCTTTTTGTAGAACATCATCGAGAGGCAAGTCACATAAAATAATACCGTCGTTGTCACTGGATGGGCTATAATAAATTTTATCCTGAAGGTTTGTCTTGAGGGTGTTCAAAATAGTATCCGATCCGAATGGTCCGGCTGAAGACAACAAGGAGAATTCTGTGGATGTCAAATTGTTAATCAGCTTAATATAAAACTCATCGGCGTCAGCTTGCCCAGAGATCGTCATTAGTCCGGCCTGGTATTCGTTCATTCTTTGAGTGATGTAGTCCAAGGATTGTCCTTGTGTCCCAAAACATGCGACTATCCTTACCCTTAAGTTGCTAATATAATTTGGAGTATTATAGAACCTTACAAATTCATCGTCGTTAACTAATTCGTCTAGTATGGCCTCTGATATATTCGTGTTGACAGTGACGATTGTTGTTTCTTCTTTTTGTCCTTCGCCAACTGCCCTGATGTCATTGGTTATATCAACGCTATTTATCGTAACACTAGGATAGTTTGAGGAAAGATAAACTAAACCCGACTTACGTTGAAGATCTGGTATCAAATCTGGGAAAAAGTTATTTTCATTTAGCGAGATATTGCTGGCCATTTATACCTCCTCACACGGATCAACAGGATCGGATGAACCGCCTTGATAAAGAGTTTCTCCCCTTACAGGTGCCTCTAAGTCATCTATACCACCATCAGTCTTTATGGATAGAAAATACTCAACATAAGTAGGATCTAACAAAGGAACATTTTGTCCAATAACCTCATCATCACCTGCAAGTGCTCTAGCGTACTCGTCCGGGTCTTCTTGAACAGATAAACCACCAGCACCTACAAACTTATCATTTATAAAATGCAGCCTTTGTAATTCTAGTGTTCGTCCCTCTCTTATCGGTGCCCTAAAAACCTCAATGTCAAAATTGCCATTTGTTTTAAATATTGTATTAAGCTCTTGGACGTCTAGCAACAAGCGGCCTTCAGTTGTTAACTCGAATAGATTTTCAGTAACCTCTCGTCCACCCTGCTCAACAACGACATCATCAGCGTCAACATTTATAGTTAACTGATCTACATCATATTCTAGCGGTAGACTAGCAGAAAAATAAGGCACTATTATTTCAGAACCCTCAGCACCGTTACGATAGGGGAACTCTTCGGTTCCTGAAACAAATAAGGGCTCGCTTCCTGCCATGGCTTTTATTTCCCAAGCCGGAGCAAACTCTTTGAATGGACTGCTGGTGCCAATAGGTCTTAAAAATTTTGCGGTAGCAGGTGAAATTTGATTTGGAGTTAACGCACCAACATTTGCGCTTTCTTTATGTTTGTCGCCAGTTGCAGTAGAAGACTTATGATTTACTTCCCAGCCACCATCACTTATTATTGATACTCTCGGAGTTGTTTTAATCCTATTAACAATGTCATTTTGTTTTTCTTCTGATACTTTAGGATTATCTTTTTGGATGCTTCCGCTTGGGGCAAACTCTTTATCATATAGTATGTCATCATCATGAAATGAGTAAAATTTTGGAGTAAATTTACCGGCAGCAAAAGACGCCCTACCCCACCTGGTAAGTTCTATTTCTATGACTTGCTCTTTCCTATCCAAAAACTTAGACATACATTAAATACATTCCGTTATAAATTACTGTAACAATTAATATCCACCGCCGCCGCCAGAACCGCCACTAGTGCCTCCGCCGCCACCGCCACCTCTTCTAGGTGGTGCCGAACTAGGTGTAAAATTCTGTTGTGGCTCATTCCTCTTGGCCATCTCCTCAGTTCGGCGGCGTTCCATCTGTGCTGGCGTGAGGTTTCTAAATTCAGCCGGTATATCCCCCTGGTTCATTTTACCTGGGTCAAACTGCTCTTGTTGAAGGGGTGATTCCCCTGCAAATGGATCAACTTGTTGCCCAGGAACAGGAGGCGTCATACCCTCGGGGATATCGGCTGGGAATGGCAGATCATCGGGTAGTGGTGCGCCAGGAGGCTGCCCTATGATTTCAGCGCCAGGCGGGGGTTGAATAAAGGTTGTGGCTTGAGGTGCCACGCCACTGCCAACAGGCGGCAACTGTCTTGGAGCGTTTACTCTTGTCTGCTCTAGTTGTTTATTCTCTAAGACTTTCTTGTTTCTTTCGCCTCGGCTTCGAGCGTTTGTTTCTTGCTCTTCAGATATGTCCTCAATCTCTCTCTCAAGCTCTGGTCGGAAACCAACGTTTATAGACAATTTGCCCATCTCAACAAGCGAACAATAGTCATACGGCCAGTTGTAAGTGTTACCAGCCACGCCAAGATCGTCACTAACGTACAACCCTTTGGTATACTCCGCTTTCTTACGCTTTAAGAAATCTTTTTGTTCGTCTGGTAAATTGTCAGCTATCACTCCAAAAACACTATCGTACGAAAATGTTCCAGGTCCACCATTTAATTCTTCCGAAATGAAGGTCGAGAATGTATCAACACCTCTCTCCTTAACTTTGAATATCATCCATTTAATGTCGGGTATAAATCCATCATTAGATCCAAGAGGCGCAACATCTATTAGATCGACTCTTGGGTGACCATTTCTCGGTATACCAAGTTCAAGCTCTTTTAGAACAAGCTCAGGGAATATTGTCTTACTGCCTACTCCTGAAACTCTATCTCCTGGCATATAGTGGTCAATAGCAGATACACTTGTTTTCATAGTCGCTGCAATGTCAGGCATAATACCTTGCCAAATATCTGCTAAGTCTTGCCTCGATAAGGCCACAGTATGTTCTAACAAATACACGATAGGTATATTAACATCTTCCTCAGTTGGAATAATTGAATCGTAGTCGTCACCGCCGAAAGGATTAATAAACTTAGACACCTTTGGATAATTTGGCGGCAATAAAGAAGCTAACTGTTTCTTCAGCGATGGAGGCAAAGAATACTTTGTAAAGTTCTTTCTAAACTCTTTTACTTTAGGACCAAGCGCATCCATATTACCCTTAAGAGTCATAACTTTCATCTCTTGCGATGTTGGATCTAGATAATATGGCATCGCTAGAACAGCTTCAGATATTGTCTTCTCGCCGTTCTCTGCTAATTGTCCAAGTCTTTTCGCTTTTTCTGGCTGGAAAGTTCCGGGTGCCTGAATATCATCTTCCTTAAATCCAACCAATCTTGCCAGCGAGTCAACCTCACGTCCCGAATCCAAGACAAATTTAGGGACCTTCTTCACGACTTCAACTCTTGCAGATCCAGTTAATGTAGACACAAAAGACCCACTCGTTTCAATTGTTCTATTAGCACCAGACCCTGTTGGATTACCAAGGAGTCTTAATTCTGTAGAGTCTGCGGACACATCCGATATAAACATAAACACGCCCTCGGCCGAGGATGATGGCATCACCCCATATTGGTGCCACATTCCCTTAACATCTGGGGAATGCTCTCCAACATTAACAGAAGCACTAAAGTTGTATCCGCCTTCAGAATTTTGGAAATCTAATACTGGGCATTCCCATTTAGGCATAATAACCCACTTGTTTTGATCTCGTGGTGAAATATCTGCCGCATCTGTTGGGTAAACATTGTCAATAACCAAAGACGCATCTAGATCCTGTCTGTTTTGCCAAGCACGATTAAAACCATATGCCGGTACACCATCAAGACTCAATATCTGCTCGTTTACTCCAATAAAGGACCCAGAGTCAAAATCGTAATAATATCCATTCTCGTTGTTATACTCAACAAACAAATCCTCTCCACTTAGAATATCTCTTAGTGTAACCTCTCCAGATTTTCTCGGAACATAGGTTATTCTTACTACACTTGGACCATAGAAGTATGTTGGTGTATACGGTGCAAATTCCGCTCTAGAGTACGGCCAATCTCTTCCTTGTGGAACTCCGCCAGTTTGCTCCGCTGTCGCTGCGGTATAAAGCGGAGCAATACGACCACCAGCAAATGGACCTGCTACTGTAACACCCACCCCAGGGTTAGGCGGTTCAACAGCAGAGCCAACTATTTCATCCCCGTTGAAACGATCTGTAAACAGGTCTTGAGTTATAGTAACGTCACCAGTTGAAAGATTGACGGAGGATATTATCTTGAGATCATTGTTAGTGCTCGCTAAATCTAAAGCGGCTTTAATCGCATTGCCCACAGCTACAGCATCAGCAGGGCTCTGAGCACCAATCACATATTCTGTAGCACTAGACCTAGCTGGAGAACTTCCTGCAACACTTTTATCAAACGCAAAGGACACTCTAGTTGTTACGCCCAAAGGATCGGACGATCCTGTTATTCCAATAAATTTACCATCAAGCTGATTTTCGTCAAAGGTATTAATCTCAAGAGTTGCAGTAGCTCTTGTGCCAAAATCCACTGCCTTAGCGGCTGAAGCATCGTGACCACCAGCCAACATCTCGTTCCAGTCAAAGGAGCCTGTAGCAGTAGCAGGACCGAAAGCCGCTGGGTTGCTGTACATCATATGCCTATCGGTTTGCTTCATACCAATTTCCATTATATAAGCCTTGTCTTTAGACACTGTAACAGTTCTTGCTTCATTTTGTTGTGCAGCCGCAGCGCCGGCCGGATTATCTGCTGGTGCTTTTGCTGGGATCTCTGCAATAAATTTAGACATAAAGCCGCCGTCTTTTTGTTTTTTCAAAAAGAATCGTGGAATATTTGCCATAAAGTTTGACATACCAAGACGATACAAATCATCATCAAATTTGAAAAACTCCGTAACCGTTTCAAGATCTCCCTCTCCTTCTGGGTGACGCAGGAATGATACAAGGGCACCGCTTGTTGGCACTGATGCTGTGATTTGCTGAAAAAGCACAGGATTTATATCGGCTAAAACAACACCTCGCTTGTCCATTGATATGTGCTCCATCGGCTTAAAGATGCCCTCGAAAGGAACAACATCAGAATAGAACATTCGGTGAGGGGCTCCTCGGCTACCGTCTTTCAACTGATCGCCTACAACACCTTCATCAAGCTTAAAGAAATCAAAATTCTCAGCAGTACCCTCTTTTCTTCTTCTGCGACCACCAGGCAAAGTAATTGCAGTTTCTGGTGAACCAGAAACGTTTAAATCGCCGGTAGCAAGAGAGAAAAATATTGATGCACTGAAGTGTCCGTCTAATGGATCTTGTATAGAACTTGGACTGAGAGCAGCCATGCCTTTACGAAGTATTGGATACTGAACACCGACACCAGCTTTAATAGAGTTATAAACAATACCTGGCGCAAAAAATGGACGGGATATGGCCCTAAAAGCTCTAGGTTGCAAAGGAGAGGATTCGTCTGGACTCGGGGGTTCAAGTGTTTTAAAGCTTGGATAGAATCCACCGGCTGGCGCTACTAGGTTGTCCTCACCAGAGTATTCAATCACAGGGGCATAGGACTGCGAGAATAACCTAGCTAATTCCAGTGTTCTAAGAACAGGATAAAATCCCTCGTAAGGAAGCAGTTTCAATAACGCTTCAGACTTGACCTCTAGGTGTCTTGGGCTCTTATTAAACTCTGCATCCTTAGATCCCGCTTTCATAAATGTTTTTAGGTATTCCGCAGCATCTGATGTCGCATACCTTGGCAAAAATTCTCTATCAGCACTATTAAATGCTGTTTGTGAACCTGTATCATTGGTAGCACCAGTAACACTAAGAGCCCCCGATAGAACCGCACCAAAATTACCAAGCTCTTTGTAAGTTGGCATAAGCTCACTAATTCTATACTCTGGAATAATTGTGTAATCTTTTCCTAGATTTCTTAGTTCTTGTTGCCAGTCTTCGTAACTATTATACCACGGATATCTTGCAGGTGCAAGTGTATTTTTCTTTGGCCCATCAACAAATTTTCTTCTTCTTGCCGCAGTCCAAGGTGGTCTAGTTACCGGACCAGCCACAGCTTGAGCTTCTGCAATAAACACTGCTTTCCCATTGGCCAAATCAGTTGTTCTAATTTTTTCAGTTGGCACGGTGTAAACATACTGAGGAGAGTTAAGGCTTGAGGTATTAAACCTAACCCCGCCTTGCTCCGAGCCACTGTTGACTGCGTTACCACTCATAACAATACCATAATGTGGCATCATCAATTCACCCGCCGGCAAGGTTGAGGCCATACAAAACAGAAGATTAGTGCCGGCGTCGGTGAGGATCGGGTCGCTGCCGGTAAACGACGAGGTAAATAAAGTTCCAGAAAATTCTGAGTAATAAAATGAGTCTAATGGCCATTTCGATCCGGTACCCTCAGCACGATTGCCTTCACCATCAACATACGGTGTGAATTTTGGACGAGGAAGATAACCAACATTACCGGAGGTGTCACCCTGGAATAATGCTACTGGAAACTGCTCGTCCATTTTAACAAAATAGTCAAAGGATGAAGAGAAGCCACGACCTGCACCTTCATCAGTAACGCTTCTTTCCCAAAAGTTATTAAAATCTTCTATGTTAGCATCATGTATCAATCCTGACATTTCTGTTATGTTTCGAGCTATAAGTTCCTGAGCAGATCCTGTTGCTATGTCTGCCTTCCAGAAACTATTTCTGTAAAAATTTCTTGCTCTAGTAGCGGACAGGTAAGTATAAATCTCTTTCGGATAAATTGTTTCTTTATAACTCATCAGCTTTATGAGTTCAACGCCGTCAACCGATGGGTCAACTCCGTCCACAAATGTATCTCTAAACACTTCGTAAGGCCTTTTTAGTTGCCCTAGTTTAAAATCTTGCTTGTTCCCAAGATCTATATTAAGCCCTCTATTAGCAAAACCCTGCAACTCATTACCATAAGAATACTTAACGGAAACATCAACAGACTTTTTCTCTGTTAACGCTGGTGTTCCTCTCCTGGTTTTTATGTGATGCACTAATGGCTTATATCTCGATGTAAGCGGTGGCTCTTTATATCTCTTTGAGATATGGTGTGTAAGAATATTACCCCCACCCCCTTGGAAAATTTGCAGGGCGTTGTCTTGATCTTGCACAATTGATTTTTGAAAATCTTTTACAGTCTCGCCTTTTTCAGTAGCAATTAATTTTTTACCTGTAATCTGATCAACGGACTCGGCCTTCGTGGTTATGTTAGCGGCGTCGATGAGATAAAAGTTCTGCTTAGAGTTAAACATACCCTTTGTAGTAAACTGACCATAACGAGTCTGAGTCCAGGGTGCCCACAACCCAGCGCCATTTCTTTCCCATATATAAGTAAAACCACCTCCAGAGTTACTGAAGACTCCGTTCGCTTGAACAACAAAACTACCGGGGTACAAACGATTTTTTTCTGAATGTGCTAGCGACGAGGTGTATAGCGTGATATCCTCTGGGAACCTTGAGGAAGACAAAATGAAGTTGTGAAAGTTGTCACCAACATTTTGACCAGGGTGATCGCCTGGGGTTGCTTGAGAGTGGGACAAGGCCATAAACCAAGCATATCTGTCACCCGCAGGTATTGGTCTTGTCACAAAGGCATTATCTCGAACTGCACCTGTGGTCATAATTGGCACCAACGGTGAGTTAAGATTGCCAGAGACTAGTTCTGGTCTTAGTATGCCATTTCTTTGTGTTTTGTGTACTGCCACTAGAGAAGCTGTGTGAATGGAAAGTGGATCACCGTGAACCGCAGGCAGACCACCTGATGGTATTACTATGCCGTCATTGAAGGCTCCTAAGTCTATGGAGTCATACCTGTCTAAAAGTGTGACCAAAGATGAAGTTTGAAACCCACCGAAGCCGGTGTGTCTTCTAAGAAGCGTGTTAAATCGCTGTCTAACTTTTATGTTTCTAAACGGTAACGCATTGTTCGGAGAAAACTGATCAGAAGTTCTGTCTCTAAATAATTGCTTGGAGTCCTCTTTGCTGCCCGGAGCAGAGAATCTGTCGGCTATGATCGTATTGTTTGTTCTGACTCCCGATCTTTGTCTCGGAGCCGTAAACTCAGCGGAGCCTGTTAACCCCTGATTTCTTCTTGGAACATCTGTCAAAAATGCGGATGGCATTGTACCGCTTTGCAACAACAAAGAAGAAGTATGATAAGCATCAGGGTTAAAGGCCAGATCCATATTAGTAGCAGCACGGTTTGAAGTGTTTAATACTTCGTAAAACTTAGAGAAGTTACCGAGAACCCTAACACCGCCCTCTGGCGCAATATCAGTTGTAAGTGTCTGTATGTTTGCTACATTAACAGGTCTAGATGCTCCTGACCCACGTTTATACTGACCTTTAGGTGTCTTAGCTGGCGTTTCATCAAACTCGCCGGCAGCAGAGGCTATTTCTAATTGATATGATTCTTTTCTAACATTATCTGATTGGTTCAGTTTTGCACCAACCGGAGCAGAGCGTGCTTGTTGTCCACCAACGTGGGCCAAAGTGAATGGTGTCTGTGCCGCCACTGGGCGAACATGTAGGTTAGCCAGGTCAACATTTGTCAATCCTGCATCTTGTAGTTGTTTTTGGTACCCAGAGCTAACGGTAGAACTCACAGGCGTAAATGGTAAGACAGTCTGACCTTTAACATCTTCGCCGTCTACAGAGGCTCGCACTTTCCTTTGCTTCTTGACATTAGGAACTATTTCATCTTTGACGTCCTCATCTAACTTAAGATCACCAAATTTAACTTTGGCAACAGCAACTTCTGTTTTGCTCTCTTTTACGTTTCCAATACCTTGGTTTGTTGGTTTATTTTCTTGCGGTAAAAAAGCACCGATGTTTACTAATCTATTAGGAGCATAGTAAGACTTTGCTTGTCTAAAAATTGCCTCTCGACTTGCCATAACTCCAGGATTAGATTGTGAAATTGTAACCGTGTTTCTTTCGGCACGGGTCATCCACCACCAGCGATTTCTATTTTCTGGTGGGGGCGATTCTGGCAGAGGTGCTTTTTTCTTGTCATACGGTATTGCAACTTGACCTGCACCGTTGTTGTTAGATATTGTAAGTCCTTTTGGTTCCGTAATGGCTGGTGGTGGATTGGTTGGCCTAGCTGCATCAGGGCGTCTTTCTGGCGGTGGATCTTCTTCTTGCACCACCTGATTATTGGCAACACCACCAGGCTCAGCGTTAGAAATAACAATTTCTTCCGAGGCTGGATTTGAAACTACTGATTGGCGGGTTGACTTTTTACGGTTACCCATAAAGGTATAATTAAACTTGTTCCTTTCGAGTAGGTGGGATTCAATTATATTTCTTACACCAGGTGCAACTTTGGCCGAAGCTGGGAACATCTGCTCCAACATTTGACCCAGTGCAGAGTCTAGCCACTGATAATAGTCAAGGTACTTTTGTAGATCTGGAGTGTTTCCAACCTTTGAGAAAAAGATTTGTCGAAGCTTTTCCATCGACTTGTAGTTTGGTCTGTACCTATTAACAGGATCGCCAATAAGGTTATTCAACTCTTCAACCGAGGCAAATAATTGAAGCATACGCTCAGATATACCTCGATACATGCTTTTCTCTACCGCATAAAATAATCGCTCTGGTCTTAACATTGGTGCATATGCTGCATCATCAATATTTTTTATCTTAACCATATCGCTACTAACGGCATACTCTGGTAGCTCTAGTTTGTCTGTGTAAAGAAGTTCCTTGCGGATGGGCTTATCCGAGGCCGGGAAAAAGTCACCTCGTCCTGTGTGCTGTCTTGAATTTATGTGCTGTGGCGATTCATGGAATAAATCACCACCACTACCTGAGTCTAAAGACCCAGATGAAAAATCATTAACGTTAAATCTTCCCGAAGCATCACTACCCGTTACGTCAGCAAAATCCCAATGAACGGCAAGTGTGTCTGCCTGGGGGATATAAACACCTGGGTTTTTGCTTTGGAAAGTGTATGCTTGTCTAGTTGGATTTAGTGTCCCGTAATTATCTGCGCTTCTTGCGTGCATATCAATAGCACCCGTTGGTAGCACATCAGTCCAATAACGGAAACTAGACGCACGCACATCACTAGATGTTAACACTGTGCCCGTAAAGTCTGTTCTATGTGCTCCAACATAATATCTTTTTGCAGCAGAAACTATATCAGATCCCGATTTATATGTCAATGATCCTGTCTTAAAGAAACTCTCCTGTCTAATACCGGAATCGTAATTAACAGCGTAAAAATCAATGTCATATCCATCATGAACATTTGCATTTGCTCCTGATGTTTGCGCAAACGGGAACCTCTTAGGATGCACAGATAAAGCGATGTTCCATTTTTTGTTTTCATAAACATTTCTAAAAACATCCGAAACAATTAACTCATTGTTGTGCCTGTCTAGAACTTTAAAGAAAACATCTTTAACTCGATGTGTTGGTGATATAATCTCGGCCATCTGGGACGCTGATTTGATAGCAACAACTTGTAACCCGGAGTCCGCATTAGGATAGTGCCAACTTGTGTCCGTGGAAGAGGACAACAACTTGTGCTCACCCCGTGGCGTGTGCCAACCAAAAAGTGATGATGTCACAACCTGTAGTGGTGTGTGCGTTAGGGTGTCTACCTCTTTTCTATTAGGAAATACAAACTCACACTGGGCAGTAAATCCATATTCTATCAAACTAAGGCTTCCACTGCTACCGCTTATTACACCGTATGATTCCGGAAGGTCTGAGTTAGGGTACTGATAGACGGTTGCATTTGATGATTCTTGATCCAGCAAACCTGTGAAATCAGCATATTTTTTGTTACTTGTGTCTGACCTATAATTGTTGTCTAGTTTGTATGTGGAGTTGTCGGAATATATATTGACCTTTATAATTTCCTCATCCACACCAAAACATCTGACTAAGTTTCTTATGGCCTTTTCGTTACCCTTAGATTTTAAAATATGATTTAAGTTGTTGTATATGTTTTTGTAAATCGTATTCTTGATCGTGCTCAAGTCATATTTAAAGTTTATGTCTTCGCCTCTTTTCAAGAACTGAGACAACAAATCAGCGTTCTCAAACAATTCTGGAGCTTCAACCCCTAATTGTTCAACCAGACGATCATTGTGAGGAAACTCAAATACGCTGCCAGTTGCACTACCACTAAGGTAATCCATCGACTTTATCTTGGTTAAGTGTGATATTTGCGAATACAGCGTGTCAAAGTAAGTTGAAATTATTTGGGTTGAATTTCTTAGTTCGTTACCAAATTCTGAGTCCTCTTGAACTATCCAATCAGGAAAGGAATTGAGGATAAAGGATGGGTTTTTTGAGTCGTGATACTCACCTATTTCTTTCAACTCATCTCTTCTAGTAGTTAATACCGAGGCCGATGGGATTACTATTGGATCTTCTAATTCTGTTCTTCCAGCAACAGACTGTGTTAGTGCCTGTTGTGTTATAGCTGACCCAGTGTCTCTTGCGCCAGCAGCGTACCCGGTCCAAGAGCCATTCGATATTCTGCCTGAATAATCTAGAACAACGCTATCGACACTGCTTGTCCCTGTGATCCCTTCGTTAAACTTAAAATACATACCAAGAGCAGAGTTGGCATCCTGCTTGTCGGCCCCGCCATTAACATGCGTAAACCAGTTTCTCCCCACATCTTCGCCGGACCTGGCGGTTCGCCAAAACCTAAACTCATCAAGAGTTCCGGATAGCTTACCACGTCCTTCCATTGAGTTTGTATCAGATACGCCAGATGGTGCAACTCTAAGCGCACCAATATTAGCTACCAACGAGCCGGTTACTAGGCTTATTTGTCCTGCTTGGTGTCCCGTGGGAGAGATCCCTGTTTCATGACACACCCCATTGATATAAAAATCTATTGTAGGAGAACTTTCCGAAGTATTAAATACGAAAGCAAAGTGATTAAATCCGCTACCTGTAATATAATTCCCAACACCGCCAGTCGTTGGAATAGATTGAGTTACATATCCTTTTGTGCCCGACAACATCGTAACCAAAAATCTATCTTCTAAGCTTTTTGAAAGCTCAATTCTCAAGTTACCATAGCAGCCGTTTGTTTCGTCATCGTCTACTGAGCCTGTAGACACACCGTTCCACAAGTCAAATATAACCTGCCTTGGTGATTGGGTTGTAACCACCTCTCCGCCGCCAGGTATATCAGACTTAGAAAGGAAAAATTCTACTGTCGATCCACTCGGTCCACCAAACTCAAGATTGTTTTGCCTAAAGTTTGATGCGAACAAAGTACCTGAATGAGGCCCACCCTTTACCTGAATAAACTCTGTCTTTGGAGACGAGAAATAATGAGAACTGTGAGATACCGCAGTGCCATAATTTGTCCCGATAGATGCAAACCCGGTGCTCTTTGGATATCTCTCATTGAAGATAAACTTTTCTAGTGGATTTAAATCGTTATAAAATTTTTCTTTCTCAAACCCAGAGCCATCGTAAGGATAATTTTGTAAGATATAATTAAAACTATTCTCGTAATATTTTTCGGCTGAGCCATATTTTGCAAACTCATCTGGATCACCGTAATCTAGTGGCGCTGTGAATTCTTGCTGCCTTCTTAGAGTCTCACTCAGGTGTTGCGAAGATTCAATGCCGCCACTTAAAGACGCTACTGCACTACTCTTGAGATATTTCCCTACAGAGTTTCCTTGCTTATTATTTTCAAATAACTTTTTTATGCTCATGCGGGCTCTTCATCAACCTTGAACTTAAATATCTCTGGTTGTTCTACATAGTTTCCATTCAGCAGATAAACAAACTGTAACCCATAAGCATAGCCCTGATCTAATATCGAGGTATCAATTTCAAAATAGTTACCACTAACATCATAAGACATTTTAGTGTGATTAGTGGAGCCCGTACCATAAGGTACGACATCCATATTGTCAACTACCCTGAACAATCTCCAATAAGCATTCTCGATAATTTGAGTTGGGGGCTCTGATGCGGCCACACTGTACACATTTGGATTCCAGTTTTTCTCTCTTGCATAAACTCTAAGAACTGGTTTTTGTCCTTGGACATAAGACTTCTTGAGATTTGTTATGTCGCTTATATGTTGCGTTTCATACTGAACAAAACTCGCTGTTAGTCCCTCTAGGTTAATCGAACCAGTAAAATATTCTATACTACCAGAATGCCAAACATCGTGAACCGTATCCAAAGAGCTTGTTATTGCAAAAGAACAACTGTAAATCCCCGTTTGGGCAACACCATTCTCAACAACAATTCCACCAGTTATTTCCTGTTGTACTAGTCCAGCCGCATCTAAAACATGCAGACGATGGCCTGTTGGTATGTCATCATTGCTTCCACTAAAGAAACTAACATATATTATTTGATCTGTCCCGACCAGGCTAGGTATGTCCTTTAGGGTTCCTCGAATTCTATTATAGAGATAAACTGTATTCAAGTTGTCAGAAGGCGGTGCAAGAGCACTTGATATGAAACTAAGACCTCTTTGATCCTTTCTAGAATCGTCCCACCTTGCCTCGATGTAAGGCCTCTTCAAGAAATATTCGCTTGTTCTACCAAAAAACTTCTTGGTGAAAAACGATCCCGATGTTCCTGAAATTATATCGTCGTCGTGCTTTATCATAAACCCAAAATTCGACGCTGTACCAATACCGTCAGATCGCCACAGATCTATGGCAAAACTCACATCAACATCAAGATCTTCAAGTCCCCCAGAGAAATAATAACTTGAGGAATAAGCCCTATCTCCACTGCTTGCACTGTTATAAAAATCGCCGCCCTGATGTTCCCAAGCTATTCCCTCGGAGCTAGAAATCCAATTACATACACCAAAGTCAGTGTATTCGTTCATGTCTAACCCACGACCTTCACTCCAGAAGTTACCACTGACAACGGCTACCTTAAGTGGATACTCATACGGTAATGAATCACCGTGTGGTGCATTAAACATTTTTAACCTATACTCAACACTAGAGGATGGCACCACGCCATTTGTAACATCAGAAACAATTGAATCCACAGGAAACTGTATTAGTATTCTAGCTTGTTCGGCGTTTGCAGCATCTATGGACGCAGTTGTTTGCCCATGGATGACAAACGCCTCCAGAATATCAGATGCTCCCATATTTGACCCTGTGCCTCTAGTCCTAAGATTGGCCTTGAAGGCATTTGTTATGGTATTGTCTTGCGACGCAAAGTATCTCTTAATAGCCATTACTTAACAACTCCAACTATATCGTCGTTAGGAAACAACACATCCGCCACTGCATCAGGGGGGACTATAAGAAACCTTCCATCTTGAGATAGGTTTTTATCAATCTCATAATTAAAAGAACTGTAAGATCCGCCAGTTTTATTAATCAACTTTACAACGGTTGTATCAACAACTCCTGGCACACTGTTCAGCATCTTAAACAACTCAGAGATATACACAGGCTCGCCGAGTTCTTTAGAGACGTTTAAAACTTTCTCTTGTAACTTATTTACACAGGCGTTTAGAACCTCAAAACGATTAGTTCCAGTTTCAGCTACCACCTCGAACTGTATACCATAGTTTATAACTTTTCCGTCTAATATATCAACACTATCATTAATCATTCTATAACGATCAATCCAGGTTTTTAAATTTGTTTTTAGTTGACTTGTTGGTGCTGTAAAATTACCATTAGAATCCTCAGACAAAACATAAAGGTTTAGATTTCTTGTGGTTGATCTAGGGTCCTGTATTATGTTAACACGCTTTACTTTTCCGAATCCTGCTGGCATACGGTAACATATACTTATATAATCCTCTCTAGTAACGGCTCTGTTCTGTGAGGCATACGTTGCATACGCTCTAATTCTAACTTCGTCCGCCGTGAGTTCTTCGGTGTCCCCAAGTATTGGTTCAGGATTTTCTACCTCTAGTGACCCCTCGACCCCAAGAGCTAACGTGTCAGTCAAGATGTCTCGATTAGTAAACGTAAAGGATGATAAGAGCACTTCATTCACTGAGCTTGCGGCGGCGTTTATTGTTGTGTTTTCATTTGTTCTATAAGTTACCGTCAGTGTTGTGTCCTCAGGTACAACCCCAAACTTATCCGACTTTATTAAATTACTGGGGTCAAATGTAGTGTCGGATACATACTCTCTCCCGACAACATCTAGAACAACATCGGCCGGGCTCGCTATCAAGTCACCAGTAATATTGTCCGCTGAACCATACCCAAACTGTAAGAAAGCATTTCCTTCGCTATCAAATTCTGTTACGAACCTTCTTGGACATGGTTTGGTTTTCATTATAAATGGAACAAGATCTCTATTCGTTCCTCGGTTAGGCTCTTTTGACAATACAATATCTTGAGTAAGGTAGTCTACCTGATGATATTCATTACCTTGAGAATCCACGACTGATATAATTTCTGAAACATTATCAGCCGACATTCTCAATCTCAGGAATCTTTGATAGCTTCCAACAGTTATTTCCTCTTCTCGTAGTCTACCGGAGACAACTTGACCTTGACCCTTGATGGCAAACTCGGTTGGTACACCAGTATCTGAGTCAACTTTCGCAACTGTTATAGCGTTATTGCTATCAGTAAAATCTATATCCTGAGTTAAAGTAAATACCCCGCCTCCATCAGCACTAACTATAGCTCCTGTTTTTAAAATTGGAATGTAGTTTGTGTCGGGACCGCCTGTTGTGGCTGCTGCCGGAACAAGAACATAAAAGTTACAAACACCTGTAGAAGTTGGGGACCCAGGCATTTTATAACCCAGTTGCTTTGCTAGTCTCTGAACATTAGACAATTCTATAGCTGTGTCTAGAAAGCTTTCGTTTGCTTGGTAATCTGTGTAAAAAGATAATTGATCACCAACGTAGGCCACCAAATCTAACATCAGTGCGCCAAAGGACGCCTCGTTGAAATCTTGAAATGTATTCGCATAATAACGTTTTGCATAATTTACAAGAGATTCTTTGATTGTCTCAAATTCTCTGCTTGTATAATTTATTGGGCGTTTTGGCATCACTAAACCTCTAAGCTTCAGTAATTAGTTCTGGTTCTGAGTTATTATCAAGGTATCGCTCTCATTAATCGCACCTATGTTGTACTTCAAAATTAACCTGGCTGCGTTAGGAGACAAACTGGCGTCCTGATCTGATGTTAAAATTACCAAATCTTCAAGCTGCACAAAGGGCATATACCTTGTTACTTGAGCAGTTATTCTGTCTTTGGCCGTCGAAAAAACCTGCCCTGTATTCGGCTCAAAAAGCAAACGACGAATACCGGCACCAAAGTCTGGCAACATAACTCTTTCTCCTGGTGATGTCAACACTAAATTTTTTAAATTTTGCTTGACTACATCTTTTAAAGTTTTGTTAAGCTCGTAAGGCCCATCAACATTATCATAAGTTAATGGAAGAGAAACAGATATACCTTCTAATTTGTTCGCCATTTATTTTTCCCCTTTATCATAAAAGCCTGTTCAGTTCTCTAATTATGCGCCCAACATCATTTCTTTCTTCAGCGCCCCATTTCTCAAGCCTTAAATCTGTTATCAGATTACTTTCTTTAAGATCCGCTATTTCTTTTGTGATCATCGCAAGTATGCTTATAAAATTATTTCCTCTGGACGCCTGAGTGGCACGATTTAATGGTGAATAATCAGCATTGGCTTCAGGACGAGGGCGTACCGAAAACCCTTGGAATTCTTCCATGGCATTAATTAGCCGTGTGTAAAATTCTGTTTTCTCAAACCTGTCTCGCATACCAGCATCTCCCCCTCTAAAACCTTCGTCCATTAAATTTTTGTAATCTTGTAATCCTGGCCTAGTTGCAAACGCTTGTGCTCTTGTAAGTGGAAGACGAGGGTGAAGAGCCGCTGCGGTATCAAAATCTGTTTGCCTAATAATATCCTTGCCTCTGACAAGACAATCTCTCGTGGGGTTATATGCTCGGTGACCACCACCGCCACCGGCTCCTGTCCTTCCAAAATAAGTTATATCCAACGACGATGCTTCATTGATCTTGTTAAGGATAACGTTTAATGATTTTCTCATCGTCCAGTCATTCCGTCCAGACGGGGTAAGATCATCGTAACCTCTAAAAATGCCATCGTCTTCCCATATCCTTTCAGCAACCTGAAGCTGTCCAGCGCACCTTCTAAGTCGAGTCTCAAGTGCAGTCTTATAATCTCTTATCCTGTTTACACGCACAAGTAAAGCGTTATACTTGGCTTTGCGGGTTCTAACCTCATCTGCATTAGCGTATGTAAATGGTCCAACTTGGGCGGGGAACGACCCATCATTTTGTTGCTGTTGCTGTACTGGTGGTGTTGGTGATTGTAATTGTCGTTGCTGTCCTTGTGTTCCTTCCCGGCGAACTTGCTCTCGTCTTTCAGCCGCACGGCGTTCACGTTCACTTTGTGATATGCCCTCTGCTTCTTGCTCTTGTTGCATATCTCTTGTGCTTTGTCCAGCGGGTTGTTGAGCGTTTCCAGGTGGGGCATCTTGTAATCGTCTAGCTAGTTCCTCACCTTGGTCATTTCGTCCCGGAGCGCCAGGCGTTTGTTCTTGTATGGCATCCTCAGCAGCGACGTTAAGATTTTCAATCAAATCCCGCTCTTGTTGCAAAGCTCCACGCAAATCTGCTTCTAGGTCGGCGTCGTCTTGTTTGCTCTCGTCAAGCGTCTTAGGTTGTTGAGGCGTTGACAGTGCGAAACTGTAAGATTGTGATGATGCTGGATCTATAGCGGTTCTCAGCGCTTCATCTGCTGAGTCTATTCTTTTCTTCGCATAATACGCCATCTGCGGGAATTGATCGTTAATGGCCACAACTTTATCAAAGTAAATATATTGTAATCCAACTAACAATGGCATTGGAATAAGTCCAAGAAATTGATTGTCTTTAAAACCATCCACTGTTGCGACAAAGCCATAGTTTGCAAGAGATTGGCGAGCTTGTCCAAGGTATGCTACGTTGCCACCAAAATCATAAGTTCGAGTAGCATTGTTTTGAGCACCCGCAGAAAGCCCTTCAGCGTCTAGATCACCTAATGGACCATAACCCCTCCCGGTATAGAGTAGGTTTGCCAACATTTTGTAGGTTGTCTTTTTATTAAGGACTACCGTTCCCTGTTGATTTTTTATTTCTCCGCCATCAACACCATTGATGTCATCAAACATATTTCTTGTCATGGCACCCCAGCCTGAAAATTCTGATATATCAGGTGCTCCCAATGTTGAAAGATTAAAAAGCGTCTTCTTAAGCATTTGCTTAATGATATATCTTAGTTTCTCTTGGGGATCAGATATCAATGCTGGATTAAATTCTATACCGTCTTCTATCTCTGTTGTTGAACAGGTTCTTGATATAAATGAAACCCCTTCAATAACGAAGCCAAGAATCTTTCTCTGTTCAAAATCTCTTATAATTTTATTTTCCAAATATGAGGACAACATATTTAAAGTATCAGGGGTCTCTAGTCCATACCCGTTGTTAAAAAGTGGGGCTACATTTAGTATAAAGTTAAATATTCTTTGATGAATTGCATTAATGGTAATGATTGCATTTTGCTCATCCGCACCTAAATTACAAGGGTCTCCATTAGGCCCAAAAGGTAGTTTTGACGCTAATATGACAGTCTCATCAACCCTGCTTTTAAACTGATCGTTAGAATATAAGTTTGTTGACACCATTTGCGTTACGTTATATAAGCTATTGAGATAAGGCGTGGCTACCTGTAATAAAGCGGTTCCATCAACTCCTGTCCCGACAAAAACATTTTCGGCCACAGCGTTTCTTACTGTTTCTGTATTCTCTCCACCACCAAAGCTTGTGGTGCCATCTAAGTTTAACTGAGAACCAAAACTAACGTTCATAACTTTTTTATGGAAATCGTTAATAATATTAGCAAAATCATCTGGACGCCCTTGTCTTATTATTGGCTGCCTACTTCTGACTATAGCTCGCTTAACAGAAAACTCTCCTTCGCCATTAGGAGTATTGTCATCTACAAGACCAAACTCACACAGAAGTTCAAAGGGAGTCTCTCTATATCCTAATTCGTTGCCAATAATCGCACGTTCGTTATCGTTAAAATAAACTCGAACCAGACCATCATCATTTAAATAATCTAATTGTAATCTACCGAATGATCTGTCATTTCTTGGAGTGGCCTCCTTACCTATGGATGTGTCAAGAGAACCTATAACATAATGAGGACGATCGTCGCCGAGACCAGCAACTGGTTCATACACAAACTTAAGAGTTTCGGGCGGAAGTATTTGACGACTGTTTAACTGGGGGTTTCCGCTTATTTCATCAGCCTCGGTATCTATGTCTCCAAAATAATGTTGATAATATCGATATATCTGAGAGGATTTGGTTTTTAGTTCTGATAGTTCGGCTGGGGATAACTCAACCGATTGTTGCTCAATAAATCGATCCCCCCTGGCTCTCATACCATCAGCTATCGCTTTTGCTCCTACACCCTGAGCTTGTTGAGATGCGAAGCTTAGGAGGCGTAAAAGTTCCATGAACCACTCGGCAAATCCTAAGGTGTCCCAAAAATTTTGTATCTCTAGAGCAAAATCAAAATTCTTTGATGCCAACTCACACAAAAGCTCTATCTTAAATGCGTTGCGATCAATCTCCTGACCTATCTGAGATGCTAATTGTGCTTTAGATAACCCTCCTGCAACAACACCACTGTCTCCAATGTCGGCCAATTCCTCAAGTCCAACTTCAAGCCCAGACCCAAGACCATAAGCCAGGAGGTCACGACTATCACAGTATGCCTCCTTCGTGTCTAGCGGCTTCTCTAACCCAAGAGCAATGTCTGATCCTACTAATTGTCCAAGCCTTTTAAAGTATAAAACTATTAGTTCTTTATCAAGGTCCAAAGTGGCATATCTGACATCCCCAGGATACAGGGATTCTTGGACAGTATTTAATAACGCTCTGCTGACCGTATCATTATATTCTTCGCCCTGAATTTTTCTTTGGTCAGCCGCTGAAAGTTCGTTTAAATTAATGGACCCCAGGTTAAAACCTCGGAACAAAGAATCTATTAACGCCTGTCCTCCTGATCCCTGTAAAATAGCTACTACATCATTATCAACCATTAGATCTGAAGCATCATCATTTAGTCGTCTAAGTTGCTCCAGTGTAACTGGCGTTTCAATAATGTCAGTGCGGTCCTCATTTGGCAGCACGTTTCGCATGTTAAGCTCTTTAGCAACTTCAATCAAATCAACCCCGGCATAATCAACCAGATCATTGATCCTTATAATACCATAAGGTGAATTAACATTAGGGTTCCTGTTCTTTGTTATATTTGACGGATCAACCACTGTCTCCGGACCACAACCCGAAACAGCCAGGAGTAATTCTTTGAAAGCTTGTAATATTAGCTGCTTGATAAACTCAATTATAAGGTCTAATAACTTTTTTCTCCACAAGGCCCATAAATCGGCAGTGGGCGTCTTGCCCAAACTTATACCGAAGGGTGGTGTTAATCCTTGCTTAACAAGTGATTGTACTTCAGGAGGAACACCGCCAGGCTCTAAAACTTCCTTGGCTAGGACATCACCCAAAACCCTAAAGCAATCAAAAAACTGTCTATTTACTTCTGCTTCTATGTCTCTAAGAAACCGATCAGGATCATCAAGGTAAGCGGCACCCTGTAGCAATAACTGCTCATTCTTTTTAATTTCAATAAACTCATCTCTAAGAAGCTTTACAACAACCCCTACAACTTGTGACACACTTGCTTTACCGCCAAAAAGTTGATATATTAAAAAAGCATCATTAAGATATTTTGCAAGCGGCGTCTCACAACCTGCGTTATTAAGAACGCTGGTATAGAAACCAAAGGCGTCTGCGCCCGCTTGAAATCTTCTCTGGAACTGGCGTTCTACCTCTGCTTTTGTTTTTGGTTTGCTCGTCTTTTTCTTTTTCTCTGGTTTTGTTTCAAACGTGTTTTTTCCAAGGCCAGCACTCTGATTTTCTGGTGGGTTTTTGTTAGACTTTTTGTTCTCTTCTTTTTTGTTCTTTATGTCTGTTGGCTTAATAACCGGACTTGGGTACATGTATTTTTGTACAAATTCAACGGCGGAGGGCTTGTCCTCTTTTGTGAATAACGCTGCTATTTCGTTTGCATAGAAAACAAGCGCAAATGTTCCTTTAGAAACTGCTCCAAATGCCGTGTAAAGTCCAGTTTTTGGATCAGCTAACCCAGCGTATTGAGCACCATTGTAAAAAACATTTACTAACTTATATTTTGAATCGAAAACAAATTCTATTTTGTCGTTTATGGTTATATCTGTATCCAATGTACGTTCAGCATATCTTTGAACAACGCTATAGAATCTTTTAAGGTCCTCCGCCCTAATCCTAACATTTGTGCTGGGCGTCATCATACCGGGGGTTATACCCTCTTTGTCAAGTTCATCAGCATACCTATCAACAACAATCGCAGCCGTGGCTATTGTCGATTGAAGTTCTGACATACTAAAAGGGGCTCGGCGCAGACCCGGTTTTCCCGGCACTCCTTTTTCAGCCACTAAATCTTTAGCCCTCTGAAGAGGGGATGGGATATCATCCGTGCTAGACTTAGCTCCTCGGGGATTTAATTTTTCAATTTCTGACTCGGGTATTTTTACCGCTATTATCCAAAAGCTCTGTCCAGCCGGCACAGGCTGTGGCCTGTTTAAACTGCCATACCTACTAAGAAATTCAACCTTAGACGGATCAATAGCGGCACGATTTTGAGTGGTATCTCTGCTAGCAAATTTTAAAATTTCGGGCACAGCAAAGTCAAACTTAAAATTGTTTATGTTCTGTATCGCCGCCTCGCCGCCAGCAATATCAAAAGATTTTGGATTCTTCGCTAAAGTTCTAAACACACACCAGTAGTTTTTTTCAGCTTGATTGTAATAGACTTTCTTAAGAAGATTTTTGCTTTTGTAAGATGTAATATTAACAGCAACATCAGATGAAACATCCGTTTGAGATTGTTCTGGAGATGTATCACTAGGAACATTGGCTGTCCAATCGGATGAGTCAACTTGAGAGTCAACTTTCTTTTTTTCTTCCGATAAATCTTTCTTGATAACTGTAAGTCCTGATGGTATTGAACCTGTTGGCCTAGTAGCTGCCTCTAGCAACTCGTTGATCCTAAGTCTCGAATGCGATGGAATTATGCTAGGAACTCTTGCGTTAATTGAATTAAAAGGCAAGTCAACTATATCACCAGGGCTCAAATCAACGTCAAGAATATTTTGATTCTGATTAGGTGGTGGCCTTTTCTTATTTTGGTTGACTCGTTGTAATTCTAATCTGCCTATTTTAAACTTATTGGCAATAGTAGAAAAAGTTTCTCCATTAGACTTAACTGTGTAAGTCGCTTTCTTAGGTTGCGCAAAAGGATCAGGGTTGTTAACATCATTTTGATTAGAGGCTTTTTGAGCTTGTTCTGTGGTTACCGTATCAAATGCAGAATTCTTTGTTGCATTTCGCTGTCCTAATACTGTGGTGATCCTCGTGAGAACTTTTTGTTTCTCCTCCTCGCCAACAAAAATAAGCGCAAAAGATTTGCCGTTAAGTCTAGGATTTTGAGGGTTAGGTGGAGCGGTTGGCGACAGTGCAACTGCGGCGTTTTGTGGATAAAGTGCCGCATAAGCCATGGCATCTTTTAAGAGCAAGAACCTATTCTCATCATTCAACCCATAACTTCCATTCCTAATGGCCTTAGCTATTTCCTGTCCGATATTCAAATGACCATACCCACCAAGATAAGCGGTATGTATCATATCAATAATAAACTTGTTTCGTTCATCTTCATAGTCATAGCCACTACCGTTTCTTAGGACTTGTCCAGGTCCAGGAGTTATACTCCAACCAGTTATAATCTTATTGACGTTATTAATCTTTATCGCTGGGACATACTTTGCTGTGCGGTCACCAGTAGAATAACGATTAAGATCAATAGTCTCTTGCTCTGTCAGATCTCTAAGTACAGGCTGAGGTATTGCGTCTACAAATATTTCCGGTATTGGGTTTACTATATTCTTCATAAAATTATCTAGTTGGTATGGTTAAATAAGCTATTGATATAACCCCCACCTGTCTCATAAGTGTAATCCATTTTTGTAGCCACGACATTTTTCTGGTGGATTCCCAAATCAAAAAACATTTTTACTAATTGAGAATACTGACTGACTGCTGTCACAGCAAAATCTGGCGATGGTGTTGTTGGGGAACCGGGTGCGATGGCGATGTGAGTATGAAACACTAAAGCGTTCAAAAGATTAAAATACATTGTGGCCAACGTTGTAGTCACTCCGTTTATATCTGCAATCAAATCTATAATTTCTCTCAAAGCAATTTGTAAATTATGACCCTTAACAAGGGGCTGAAGTCCCTCATCATTATTTCCGGCTATAAGATCTATACCCTCTTGGATGTCAATTCTTACACCCTGTCCGTCGTAGGTATCGGTACCAGTAACTAACTTAATGCCATCCCTAGCGACTAAACGAACAGCATCAGCTTTTATAGCTGCTGCTGACTTGCCTATAGATTTACCAACTCTTCCATCAGGTAAGCCAAAATTATAATCAACATCTGTTCTCTGACTTAAATAAATTCTGGCTGAATCGAGTTCAGGGCTCTTGTCCGTATAGACAGTCTCGCCTTCTTCATTAACCTCAGTTGCCAAAGCACCACCAAGACCGGCCACAATATCTATTGTTCCGCACTGGGTTACACCAATGCCGCCGTACCCTGATTCTATATCTCTTGGTCTGTCACGACCCATTATAATAAATGCGTTGTGTTTTCCCTTTTGGACAGTCTCGGCATTTGTAATGTTGTAATTTGGCACAGGTTCAACAACAGTGGTGTTAAACTTCCCGCTGTTCAACTCTTTAGCGTTGGGTACTTGCTTAAGTTTATCTAGCTCTGATGGTTGTACACCAACTGTACTTTGTGCTCTTTTTAATACCATTTTCTAAAATTTTGGAAACTTATAGTTTGGTCCAAGTCTTGGATCAATAACGATTTCGCCTCGTGCCTCCTTTCTCCTAAGTTGTGATGCTCTTGCTCTAAACACTTCAAAGTGTGGACCATCAAAGAATCCTCTAAAATTACCACCCCACACAAAACCAAACGACTTTCCAAAATCACCGATCAAGTGCCATCTTTGTCTAGGGTACCCTTTACTAAATCCAGATGTTCTACCGTTTGTTGCCCAATCAGCTTTGAATTTTTTCTTAGTTCTCCTGTCCCTACCTGAACCTACTTCGACACAATCAAAAGCAATACCAAACTGGTGAATACTACTTTTTGGTAGACCCCTTGCTTTAGTAACTGTTCTACCTTTTTTAGGTGCAGTTCTACCCTTAGCATAAAGCTGATTCTGGCGATCAACGGTTCTATATGTTTCCGTAACCCTAAGGTAAATTCCTTGTTCAGCAGCCTTGTTTATAAACTGCGAAACTTTTTTTCTTGCATCAGGGTGCATTTTTTTAATTCTGCGATCAGTATGGATATCCCAAGTTGGCTCCGGTGGTCCTCTAACTGCCTCTGGGGCAGTTGCACCAGGAGAATTAGTAAGCTCACCAAGCGTTGTTATTTGACAGTCACAAGGTTCTTGTTTTTTAGGCCCCTGACTAGGGGTCACCTGATTAGAGCCCGGTGATGCTTGGAATGGTCCGGGACCAGAGGAGACTGCGTTTGTTCCTTTTGCATTCGGATTAGCAGTAGGACCAGGCGTTGGATTATTATTATTTGGCTGTTGTTCTGGCTTCCTAGAATTAGCAATCGCAGGAGTCGAATCCTCTGTTGGCGAGTTAAGCTTTCTTGGATTTCTTTCGCTAACTGTTGCTGCTTTGTTCTCACCAACCAAAGTTGCTCCGGTAGCGGCCCCTGTCTTTACATTCGCATCACACTCATCTCTTGTTGGCTTAAATAGATTAGGTGTTTGTCCAGTGTCTAGGTCTGACAGTGATGTGTCGTTGACTCCGGCCACTTTGCTGGTCGGCAGTATTTTTAAAATTCTACCATTGCCATGCGTCTTAGTAACGTGGTTTTTGTTATAAAAATCAACCTCAATCGTGTCGCCTAATTTTGGTTCCCCTTTAAGCTCTTCAATGCTCCCCTCAAATTCAACAAGCAAGTTGATTGCGGCCTCATCTTTGAAATTCTTTGGGATTCTTAGCGTGCTGTGTAGATTATCTGGCTCATCAATCCTAGCTCTCACTCTCACGACATCACTGCCAAAAAAGAAATCAAAAAATCCTGCCTCCTTATCAACTCTATAAACCGTTGCAAGGTGAGATTTTTTGTCCATATTTTCATTGGCGGTAACCGAAAGATCTTTGAAGAACACATCCTGAAGGGTATCCATAAACCCCTCTCTACTAGGGGCATAGGGGCGATTAAGCTTGTGTTGCTGTGGAGTAGATACCTTTGCGGAATTAGTATCTGCGACGGCTCGCTTACTGCTAGACATTTTAATCCTCCTTGATCATTTTAAAAATATTTTCCCGATCAAGGTCGGTTAAACCTTCCTGTGCTGAGGCAGCATCTTTCTTTTGGACAAGTGTTGCAAGCTTTACTAATTGTTCATTGCTTCGTTGCAAGGTCTCAACAAATTTAGCGGCCACAGGACCAGAATCTGAGTATCTATCTTGGTTACCAGGGACACCCATATACTCTTGTAATTCTAACAACAGAGTTTCTGTTATTTGCCTGTCGTTTTTAATGTTATCTAAAGCTTGCTCTATTAGAGAATCTAGATCCTTTTTCATAAACAACACCTCCGCTTATTGTAAGTAGGTCCTTATTATATTTCTCCGTTGTCCCATTTTTTCTTGAAGGTACCGTATTTTTCTCTCATCTTGTTTAGGCAACTAACAATCTGTTTTGTGTTAAGCCCTGTAATTTCCCTAAGGTACAAGTAGATCGCTTTTTTGTTGAAGATTTCTATTTGGTCAATGCTTTCCATCAAAGTTAGAACCGCATTAAGAACGCATTTTTCGTTATCCCTAAGGTTTGGCCTATCCCAGCTTTTTATCTCTGTCAGCAAGTGCATCCAAAACTCAGCATCTTCTTGCTTCTCTTCAAAAGTTTTTCTTTCGTTTGCGCTAACAACTTCTATTTCTTTTACAAGATCATCATAGTTTATTTCTCTTTTGTTGCGTTGAGTTTGTTTCTTTGCTTTGTGCGTGAACCAATTCTTTGTGACAACAGAAAAATATGAAAATGCTTTTGTTCCTTTTGACGAATCAAATTTTCCTAAAATCGTAGTCAGCCAGATCTTGCAATCATCTTTTAAAACATCTATGTTTTCAAGGGACGTAAATTTATATGTATACACAATCTTGTCAACTAACTCATCAAAAGCTGGCTGTATTTTGTATCTGTAAAGATCCTCACGAACCTGTTTGCATTCAGTCCTCGTGTAGTCAATGATGGCCTCTTCGGTCTCTGAGGTAAAATAATAGTTAGCTTTCTTCTTCTTCGGCATTGTACTCCTCCTCTTCTATATCAGTTAGAAAGAATACTTCTTCAAGCTCTTGTAAATCTTGTACCAAAGCTTGCGTATGTGCCATAAGACCCTTTATGGTTTCGTCGCCATAAAAAGTAGGCAATTCATAAACACTCTGTAAATGCTGCCCGTACCTCTCAACTTTTTCTCTTAGAACAAAACTGTTGTCAGATAAGAATCTGAACCTTTTTAATAATTCCCTAACATACCAAGCTAGGAACAAGGAAACAGACACGAACAGAAGCACAAGAAACCAGGAAAACATTTATTCTGTCCGTCTCCTTAGTCTTTCTTTATCTTTGTCCATCTCTTTTTTAGTTTCCTCAATAGTATCTTTAATTACTTCGCCGGGTGCTTTGCTTTGCACCTGCGGTCTTTTTGCAATGTTTATAGGTGTATTTAACAATTTTTGCAAAGCTTCCTTACCACATTTTTCGCAAGTGGTCTTTTTGACTCTATAAGAGTGAAAATATTCAAACACCGACTCGCAAGCATTGCATTTGTAAACATAAGTTGGCATTTACTCTGTTTCAAACTTATTTTCTTTATCGTCTGCCATGTAAACGCCAGGTGGGTTATCAACCCAAATCTCGCCCTTTTGAACCGACAAGTTCCAGTCAGACAACAACTCAGTAATATCTGATTCTTCGGCCAAGCATTTTTGCAACGTCATCAATAATGCCCCGATTGCTTGATTAGATAATTTCACTTTTTTTCTCCTTAAAATATTCTAAAGTGTTTATGGCTTTATCGCATATGAACAAATCGTAAGGTGGCTTCCACATCTTAATCTCATGGCACTTCACACCCCAATCTTTCAATTGTTGGTTGGTTAGCTCCGTCCAGTCAATCCCTGTAGTGCCACCCCTAGCTGTCCAATAAACTATTTGATGACCTTCGTCATAAAGGTCATTAATTTTTTGTATTCTTTCCATAATTGGGATGGCGTCTGGATAGTGACGCTCTCCCTCGTAAGTGCAAATTGTATCGTCTATGTCAACGTAGATTAGCATTTTTTAAAACTTTAGTCGTTGAATATTCACCAATACGATCAAAAAACTTTAGTTCTTTTGCATATTGTGAGCCAACGACATATTTTCCTTCCCAATCTGATCCTACAACAAGAATATCAGGCTTTATGGATTTTATTAAGCTTTCTAAATCACTTTTTGATGAAAATGAAATTGTATCATCAACATATCTTATCGATCTTACTAAAAACTCTCTATCTTCTAGAGTGTTAAATGGCCGATCATCGCCCTTAGCAGCTTTGACTTTCTCATCTGTATCAAGACCAACAATAAGTTTATCGCCTAATGATCTCGCATATTTAAACAATTCAATATGTCCACGATGCAAAACATCAAAACAACCATTTGTCCACACAATCTTCATACTATACTTACACCTCGCTTTTGAACAACTTTTGTGGCACATTGGTTAGCAAAATGTATTGCATCATCTATGCTATAATTTTTCAAATACTCGGCCACAAGTCCTGCTATAAATGTATCGCCAGCGCCTGAAGAGTCTTTTATCTCTACCTTCTCTACGGGATAAGTTTTGCCACGGTGTTCACACCCATTGGAGCCAAGAGTTATTATAAGCTGATCGTATAAACTTTTCTTTAGTAGATGTTTGGTTCTGGCATGCTCATAATAGTTTATCTTGATGTATGCCATATCGTCACACCAATCGCCTAATAGTTTTTTGGTATCTAAAAAAACCTTATCGTGCATTTTAGATATCTTTGCCATAATTTCTTCAGAGAGATATCCCTTGCAATAATCAGATATAATAACCGCACCGTAGTTTTTTATATTCTTTTCAAGTAAAGACAGGTCAAGCTCGTCTATCACCTCATCGTTTTCATCAATTCGTAAAAGCATCTGGTTTGTTTTGTTATCAATGTACCTACTTTTTTTAATCAGTTGCCAATTGCTATTAGTTATAATGTCACACTCAACTCCAAGTGATTTAATGTTGTGTAAGACATTCATTGCCATGCCGTCGGATACTGTAGTTGCCGTCCCGTTGAAAACAGGAACCGGGGCGTCAGGACACAAGCGATCACAGTTACCGTAATTAAAAACATCCTTGCAGCTTTCGCCTATGACTAAAACTTTAGAAGACATTATCTAGATAGGAACTCCCTGTCGCCCTGAACCTTTTCTCTCCAGTAGTTCAGTAAGTCAGTCATTGTTTCCTCAAAAGGTATCGTTGGTTCCCATCCAGTGTGGCTTTTAAACTTGGCCGTATCAGGAACCTGCAAATCTGCATCAATTGGTCGGAGCCTCTCGGGGTCCGTTTCAACTTTTATATTCTTAACTGTTGATTGGCTGATGAGATAATTTAACATATCCTCCACTGTACAACTGTAAGTGCCGCCAATATTATAATACTCTCCGGCTGTTGGGTTGTGAGTTACAAGCAAATAATACGCTCTAACCGCATCTCGGACATCAGACCAAGTTCTTAGTGACTGTAAATTTCCAACCTTGATAACAGGAGGGAGTTTTCCAGACTCAATCATAGCAATCTGTTTTGCAAAAGTTGACTCTGCAAAAACATCACCTCTTCTTGGTCCTGTGTGAGTAAACATCCTTGTTGTCATCACAGTCATACCATAAGCTTCGGCATAGTACCTACCGATTAGGTCAGTCCCCACTTTAGAAATAGCATATGGAGAGGCGGGGTGAAACGTGACCTCTTCATTAATTGGTAAATATTCTTTTGGCACCCTTCCAAAGACCTCAGAACTAGCGCATACATGTATCACAGGATCATACGGTGATTTATTAATGGCTTCCAAAAGTTTTGCAGTGCCAAGGATATTTGTCTCAAGAGTCTCCAAAGGAGCCACAAAACTAGTCTGAGGATAACTCTGGGCCGCTAGGTGAAAAACATAATCAGGCGCTGACTCCTCAACAGCGGTCATGAGAGACGGGAAATCATTTAAGTCACCATAAATTAACTGCACCCTGTCTTTTGTGTTTATTCTTGGAAATAAGTGCTGTATATTTTCAAAATTATCATTCCACCTACAGAACCCATAAATTTTCCAATCTGTATTCTCTAAAAGAAAGTCGGCTAAGTGAGAGCCGACCATTCCCGTAACACCAGTGATAAAGACATTTTTAGACATCTATATTTTCCTTATACCACTTCAAAGTTTTCTCTATCCCCTTATCAAGAGTTATCTCGGGGCACCAACCTAACGTAGTAAACGCTTTTTTCCAATCCAAGTATAAACTAGTTTTAATAGTTGGTTTAGTTAAATCTGATTCAATCTTTAGCCTCTTACCTGAAGCGTTGATAATTTTCTGAACAAGGTCACGAACCGGAACCGCTTGACCCAGGCCAACGTTGAATAACTCATATTCTTTCTTCTGGTTCTTTAAAGCTAATTCAACAAACCTGCACAAATCATCAACGTGTAGAAGATCTCTCTTTTCCTCTCCGGTCCCCCACATAACAACTTTATCTTTTGCAGTCATAACTTTAGTTACGGTTGCGCCAAAGACATGACTGCGCTCAAGATCGTACTTGTCATGAGGTCCGTATATATTAGAGTGTCTAATAACTGTGTGTTTTGTTCTTCCAAGCCTAGAGTAGAAGTCGCACATCTTTTCAATATAAACTTTTGTATTACCCACACCAAAGTATTTTGGGTATATTTCGTCTTCTCCAGAGAAATCGTCCTCAGATAGAGCCTCTTCACTCGGCTGGTACATCACCGTGCAACTCGGGAAAACAAAATGTTCAACATTATTCTCATAGGCAGATCGTAACAACAAAGAGTTCATAACTGCATTATCTGTAACGTGAATGAACGGCTTTGTTGTAATATCTTTGGCCCCAGAAGTTGTGGCTGCAAACTGGAGAACAATGTTTACGCCCTCCATTACTCTGTCTACATCTTCCTTATTGTTTAAATCAGCAAAAATAAACTCAACATTAGGATGTTCGCTCGGCTCAATGTCTGGAAGTTTATTGTGATATATCGCTCGAATACTATAATTCCCTCTGCTGGAGAAGTGCTCTAACAAGTTCTTACCAATAAACCCAGTGGCACCGCACAAAAGAATTTTTTTCATTTGGTTCTTTCCTTCATAAATCTTTCAATATTTCCTAGTGATGTATACCAAGCTGTTGGGAATTTTTCTTGAAGATGCCTGTTTGATATAATAGGTGTTTCATAAAAGTAGTCTCCAAAATTTACAGTCTTAGAAAAATGAGTTGCCAGGTCTTTAAGTCTTATATTTTTTGATGCCACAAAGTCTATAATACCAGAGTATTTGTTCTTTGCAGACACCTGTATCATAGACAGTATATCACTTTGTAGAACATAGTTAAACGTTGAATTTTCAGACAAGGATAAGTCCGGACTATCGTCATCCAGTATTCTTAAGAGACTATTAGTTCTCATTGTTGGGCCAACAATGGCACTTGTCCGAACAATTAATGGGTTTGTCGCTTCTTCTTTAACAATAGACTCTGCCATTAATTTTGTTGTTTTATAAAGACTATCCTCTTCTCGGTAAACATCAATTGACGATAAGAATACAAATTTGTTGTGAGACAATGAACACAAACGCTTTGTTAAGAAAATATTGTCTTGTAAAACTTTGTAGTAATCATTGGTTTTCTTTGAGGCATTAAACGCACAGTGTATAATCAAGTCAAAGTGGTTGTGTCTTTTAAAGACAGATTCAGCGTTTTCTCTGGTTAGCGCAACACAATTAATGTTGGATGCAATGTATTTACCAAGGCCACTGTTACCACCTGTAACAAGTACACTATTTCCTAAAGGCATTATGCCTATCATCAATCATACTCCTGTTTTCTTCAAACCATTCGATCGTTTCCTGAATACCCTCTTCGAGGCTGATTGTTGTCTGAAACCCTACTTCTTTTGCACGGGAAGAATCAAGGATTCTTTTTTTGTCGCCAGTTGGCTTGTCTGTTTGCCAGACTACATCAAGATCCTTAGGACATTTGTCAACAACGATATCCACAATCTGCTTAATTGCGATCCCTTCACCGCTACCAAGGTTGACAGGTTTTGTCACTTTGTTGTCTACCATGTGAAGCATACCCAAGGCTACATCTCTGGAGTGGATAAAATCTCTAATCGGAGAGCCATCTCCCCAAACTTCCAGTTTATCATTTTCAAACGCTTTGCGAATCAGCGAAGGGATGACCATTGCATTCTCTGGGTCAAAGTTATCATATGGTCCGTAAACGTTTGCGGGCCTTACGATCGAAACACAATCCCAACCATACTGGATACTATACGCTTCTGCTTGCAGTTCTCCAATTCTTTTCGCCCAGCCAGCAAACCTATCGTTGTCCGACGGAAAAGTTGACCAAACATCATCTTCTTTAAAAACCTCCGCTGGATGATAAACACCCACACTACTAGTGTACAAATACCACTTTACTCCTGCACGCCTTGCTGCTTCCATCATATTGGTATTGAACTGGAGCATCGGAACCATAAAGTCTGCTGGCTGTTCCTTGCACATCTTTGGGGAACCCTTAACGCCCACCAAATTGAAAACATAATCCATGCCTTCACAAACTTCCTGACAAGCAGAGAAGTCTGTAAGATCTGCAAGCTTGTACATCACACCCTCAGGCAGTCCCCTCGGAGGGTCAAGAGATACAACATATACCTTAGCTCCTCTCTCTACCAACAGATCAACAAGTTGGCGGCCTATCATCCCAGTCCCGCCAGTAAC
>CEOA01036389.1_pt1 | contig 40112 bp, 41 predicted proteins | sample 530251 | NCBI WGS metagenome assembly CEOA01 (sample SAMEA2619838, study PRJEB7988) | marine metagenome | biome: marine biome (ENVO:00000447); feature: surface water layer (ENVO:00002042); material: "saline water (ENVO:00002010), including plankton (ENVO:xxxxxxxx)" | depth 5 m
GACAATGGTAGTATTATACCACCAAAACTTGTAATACATGAAACAGAGCATGTGAGAACTAAACAAAATGCACCTGATGTAGATAGAGAAATGATATTAGAAATTCTCGAAGATATATCAGAAGAACAAAGTGCTAAAGTTTTGGTTGCTGCTCCTAATACTACAATATTATGGAGAATATTATCACAGACAAATCTCTTATATGTCTTAAAGCAATTAGGTTATGATGTATTACATATTACATCAAAGCATGGTGCTTATGTCAATGACAAGAAAGTTGGTAGGGATGTATTCTTTAATACTCTAACAGAGTGGGGAAGGGATGACAATAAAAAGTTTATTGTATTCCATTATTCTATATTATCTGAAGGTATCAATGTTCCAGGATTAACTCATACAATATTATTGAGAAATCTACCAGTTATCGAAATGGCACAGACCATAGGAAGAGTCATAAGACTACATAAAGAAGATGCAGATAATATTGCTAAGGGCAATATTCCAGTTGGTAACTATCAATTATATCGTAAATCTCATGGAGTGGTTACAGTTCCGTTATGTGGTAAAGCATCACTCTCAACTAGGAAGAGACTAGAGAAGATTATCGAATTAATCTTTGAAGATGGACTTCCTGCACATTCATTCGCTAACTCTTAACAATGGCATTCCTACACACTATTTTTTATAAAAACAATGGTAGTGGTTCTATGTTAGAATCAACTATTATAGCATCATCCCCTGATGACGCTAAAACAACATTTCTATCAACTCATCCCGATGCAATGATTGATAGAATATTAACAACAGTACCTGCTAAGTAAACATCATGTTTTTTGAAATTCGCAAACAAGAAGTAATTTTCTATAGTCCAAACTTAGGACTTCAGAGTGTTATTGTAAATAGCAATAATCCTGATGGTGCTAGACAATTAATCCTAGAGCAATATGGTAATGTTGATATCAAGAGAGTAAATTCTCTATAGGAGGATATCATGATAACACCAAATTGGCAACACCATAGTAAGAAGGACAAGAAGAGAACACTAAAACCACAGGCACTTAGGAGTGCTAGAGAGAGACGCAGACAGTTGATAAAGAGGCACAAGCACCTTTCAAAAGGTGCTTTTTTGTTGCTATACTAGATGTATAAACAAAGCAAATCAATTATGCCAAATACACCACCAATACAAATTGATGAACGACTTGTAACAACAGCACCAACTGATGTACAGGCAACTCAGGCAGATGTTTTAAACTATGCAGAATTTCTTGCTCAAATCCTAGAGCAACATTATAGACAGTATCACAGAAATATGCTACTAAGAGGTACTTCAGATTATTCCAGAGAACAGTTGGAAGCAATGGACAATGGAACAGCGAAGTTAATGAAGTTTAGAGTACAAAAAGGTAAGAGATATCTCAAGGTTATTCAAGTTGAGTTCGATACATTTCAAAATAGAAATGAGTACAGAGACGGTTCAGTACATGCATTTATAGACAAGAATACAGGCGATGTATATAAACCTGCAAGTTGGAAATCCCCTGCAAAGCATGTCAGATACAACTTACTTGACCCCAAATCTCGTGAGTATTGCTACAAAGTTGCAGATTGGGTTGGTTCATATCTCTATCTAAGATAATGCAAATAACAACAATTACAAAACAACAATTTATCAACGGAGATTTTAAAATGAACAATCTTGACCTTTTGAGTGATGTACTAGAGGATTTTTGCACTAAGCATAATATACCATTCATGAGTGCTGATGACATAATAACAGCACACATATATGCAGAAATCCCATCATTAACTCAGTATCAACAAAAATGGTTAGAGAATTACATCCAAGTGTGGGATTTAACTCAAGATCAGGGGAATGTATCATGATGCCAGTTGTAATTTTCTTTTTAATCGTTTTCAGTATCCAATTAGCAAGTGATGTATGGTCATGAACAGAACAATTATTAATTACACATTCCAAATAGAATGTGACAGCGATGATGCACCAAACCCAGTTCATTTATGTGAGGAAATTCAAGCATATTTGAATTCTGGTTATCATTATGATGAACCATTTGAAATGGTAGAAAAAGCAGAAGTAAAAGGATATCATGTTAAAAGAGACGAGTTCAACCCATTTTATGCACAGGAGAATTATTAATGGACAAAGCACTAATTAATGAACTAAAATCTTTTTTAGTTGAGCGAGTGGTTGATAATATGTCAACCGAGGACTTAGTATCATATGTTACAGCAGACCTTGATGACATGTATAAAAACATGTCGGATGCTGAATTTATCAATGATGCTCAAAACTATTGGGAAGATCACTTTGGCGAAGTTGTTGATGAAATTCAAGATTATATCAAGTGTGATTTCAAAAGACCATTAAGAGAATCATTCGAGGAGACAAACTAATGACATTCGACTCAGAACACTACTATGCAGTTCAATCATTTTTAAATGATGATGAACTATGTAAGATATGGAACATTATCGAAATTGCTATGAACAGAGAAGGTTACGATGTAGAAAACTCAGAACTTTCGATGAGACTATACGATGATGAACTAACAGAAAATGTTGAATATGATATGGGTATAACATAATGGCATTAAAGATGGACAAAGACCTTAAAAAGTTGATGAAAAAGTATGATTTCAAACTTGAAAAGGTTGGCAAACACTATACTTGGCATGGGGCAAATGGTGCTATAATAGTAACATCCAAAACACCAGGAAAAGCAAGATATCTCAAGGAGATAGAATGCAACATTCGTAAACAACTCAGCAATTAATCTCATGAACAAAAAGCAATTTTTCCCATCACATTCTGAATCTATCGATGTAGGATATATGACCTACCTTGATTTACTAACAGAGTTACAAAATTTAGATGAAGATAGACTTTTAGATGTTGTTACGGTCTATGATACACTAGACGATGTATTTTTACCAGTTGGTAGGATTATAACAAATAATCATAATGAGAAGATCGGAAGCACATGTTTAGAGGTATGACAGTTTAATTAGTGTCTACAAATGCATGTTTTTGGTCAGATCATTTATTATAATAGATGTATAGGACAGAGGAAAGGTTTACGCCCCAACCGAGATAATTTCAAAGGAAAGGTTACCGCCCCAACCGAGTCCTAAAATCTATTCAATTTAATTCAAAAACTATGCGAAAAGGATTAAACATCGAAGTCACTAACTCTCAATATGACTTCCTTTATGACCTCGTGATGATGGCATATGAGTTAGATATCCCAGAGCAAAAAGGTTGGGATATGCAAACTTTCGACAATCTTGTTGATAATGTATGCCAAGCAACAGAGACTAATTTATCAAACAATGTAAGAGGAGTTTAAAATGAATTACAGAATGACTAAAAAACAAGCAGTTCAGCAATTTAGATGGGATTGGTCAGATTTTGTACAAAGCAATCCATCATATAGAGGAGACAGTATTGCTAAACGATGTGCATTTAACGATTATGTTGACTCACTCAATAAAGACGGATTAGTAACAGATTATCAAGCATACAACTGGAGCAACCCATTCTAATGAACATTCAAGAAGAAATCTTTGACCAAATCGAAGAACTAAACACTAGTTTAAGAGAATTAAATGATGGCGATTTAGTAGAATGTAGATCAGCATTAATTGATCGCACTAACATAATCATGCAACTATTAGAGGAACTTTCATGAAATTCTATAATGTACAATCTAGAATAACCAAGGATAACCCAGTTCAATCAGAACATTTTGGTAGGCATTTTTGGTTAGATGATGAGCAAGAATTGATGAGTTGCCCATCATTCAACGATGATACCGCAGATTTTAACAATGCTGATTATGTATCAGAGTGGACAGACCTCGAAGGTTTAGACCTAGGAAAATTGTTAGAAGTTTATAAAACTCTCATCAATCATGATAATTATATTGATGAACTAAGCAATGTGTAAACAATTTATTAACCCTAAAATCATGAAACTAAAACCAAAAACAATTAAAGTAGAATTCACATTTGATGAATTATATCAAATGAACAAATTGTATGAGACAATGTTAGATATGGATATGACAGAAGACCTACCCAAGGAAATTGAAACTAGTTTTGATAAAATTCGAGAGGCAAAGTAGACAGTTTAATTAGTGTCTACTCATGCCTGTTTTTGGTATCATTATCCATTATAATAGTAGTATAAACAAAGGAAATCGAAATTATGAACAAAACTCAAACAGTTATGAACCGAATCGTACAAGTTGACAACTTTCAGAATATGGCATGTTGTTGTGCAAACTGGGCAGAGTTCGTACAAGAATTAGCAGAGTGGGGTGTTGACGGTTGTGCTAAGATAGATTTTGATGATGCTGACCTAGATGTTGCTAGACTAGATGCTTTCATACATGCAGAAAACGGATATGTAAGGGAGGTTGCATAATGCCATTTGACCATACATCACCCTATACAGAGTATAATGATCTAATGAGAAAAGCAAAGCAATTAGAACTAGAGAGTCAACTAAAGGAACTAAAAGCAATCCAACTTGACAATTTCAAAAGAGAACCGAATCATCCTAGAAACAAATTTGATTATGCTATCATAGTTCCAAATCATCCCCTAGGATATCATGAACACTATTGTATGGACTTAGAAGTTGCAAAGCAATCGGCAAGAGAGTGGTCAGCAGATTATGGTCGAGTATCTGTAGAAGACAAAAACCTAAACACAGTTTACGCTATTTTTTAATCATGACAGAACAACAATCACTAGAGTGGGATGCCAAAATAGTTATGGAACAAATACACATGGCAGAGTCTAGGCATATGCAGATGGGGGCATTATGTTCCTATCTACTTCAATATCCTGATATGACAATCAGAGACTTTTTTACAATGTCAGCAAAAGAGATCAGAGAAGAAGAGGAGGAACTAGGTTATTATGAGTAATATACAAAACGAGATCATACTTGAAAATCTATATGATGAAGTATGGATAGAATATAGAGACAAGAATAATTTAACTGATGACCAGTTATATGCACTTGAGCAAAATTCTATTAATGGTATTATACCAGAGATAGAAGCAGAAACTACCAGAAGATTTGATGATATGTGCCAATAATATTAGTGTCACAACAAAACCCCATTCGGGGTTTTTTATTGGTTATAATAAGAGTAACAAACAAACACAGGTAACACACATGAGAAAAATTGAAAGACAAATGAATCAAGCAATCAGGTCAGGCAATAACTTCTCATCATCCAATACTACAGTTAAGCACTTCGATGGCGATGCTGAAGTTTACCTACATGGCAATCATATCGCAACAGTAATGAGCAATTCAATCATCATCAAAGATGGCGGTTGGCAATCCAATACAACTAAATCTAGACTCAATGCACTATTAGATGAGTTTTCATACGGTATGAGAGTTTTTCAGAAAAACTTTGAGTGGTTCGTATCTTACAAAAATGTAAGCGAGGACTTCGTAAGCGGTATGGAACTAGCAATAGATTAATGAAATCAACCGCTTACTTCTTTCTTTCAATCATCCTTTATCATTCTTTAAATTATGTCAGCATACAGCAAACTTTTTGATTTCGTAGATTATGTTTGGTCATTCTACGGTAATGAAGACCCATTATATCCTATCAAGGGATTAACAAAAAAGCACATCTTTGACGCTATTTTTATATACAGAGACAAAATAATTGAAGCAGAGAAAACTGGCAATCCTTATTACAGTTGGGGCGATGGCGATTCACTAGACAGAGAGAGAGTAAGGGATATCATTCTAGATGAGTTCAAACTTGAGTGGGTGGGTTAATATGAATTACGAAACATATAAAGAGATCTTAAAACTCTATGAATCAGGCGATGGGTTCGAGTTTTTCGATCTCAAATCTGAGTACTACTATCTACTATTCAATCAAGAGGAGGATTTTTAAATGAAAAGAGAACCACAGTTGCCCGAATTCAACAAAAAGAAGAAAACACAGATCGAAAGAGATATTGCTTACTGTATAGACATACTAGGATTAAATAATGGTCAGATCGGCGAAATGTTTAGAGCATGTGAAGAGTTAGGTAATATCTCAGTTCAGTATTTTTGTGAAGAGTTTATATTTCTTGCCGAAATGGATGAATTAGAGAGGTATCACGATAATAACTATCTAACAATTAAGTGGGGGTTATTATAATGCCTAGAAAGAGTAAATTAAGTATGGATAAATTATCATCTGGAATTGAGTATTTCACAGGGGTAAGTGCTACTTTAGTAGTCATATTTGCCGATAGTTATAATCAATATACCTTAGTCAATTTCCTATCTAAATATGAAGATGAGTTGGGAATCGCCCTAAAAAATGATACTTACCAGGATGAATACGATGGTTGGTTATTACATACCGAGCAAAGTTCAGAAAAAGATATTAATAGAATATGTGCTATAATAGAGGAAGATATAGACATTGACGAGTGTTATGTTCTATCACTAACTAATAACAATTAAATACAATTATGTTATACAATGTACAACTTAGTCATGAACAGTTAAGTATACTTAGAGTGCTACTTGGTAATTATAAAAGTAAGTGGGCAAAAAATAATGTGCCTTTACCTTTACATATAACAGACCTAATTGATTCAACTGATTATCAACTAAGATGCAATTTAACAAAGGAAACTATGTAGAATTCCCCGATAAAATGCGTGGAATTGTTGACTTTATAAGTGAACAATACATAACCGTTTGTGTTAGTGTAAAGAAAAATGTGTGTGGTCATTCTTTACAACCAATGACTAAGTGTTGCCTGTTAGTTTATCCTAATGAACAGAAACAGTTAGTGTTAATTAAGGAAGAAAGTACACTAGAAGATATATACAAACCACACACAGATTAAACCCGTCTGAGTGTCATTTAAGGGGCATACATAAGTGTTTGTGAGTATATACGGAAAGTTATTAAATACCTTTTTAAATATACATGAGTGTTTTATTCTTCTCTCAGTAAATGTTAATTAATGTGTGTAAATGTACGGAGTTGTTGTAAGTTAAGCGAGTGTACTATGGATTCAAGTAAATGTCAAGTATCAGATTATAATATTACACAGAGGTCACAATTTCCTCACAGTTCTTGTTAATTAGGCAGGGTAATTTGACATCTGCCAGTTACTTTGCTATAATACAGTTATTAACACTGAGGTATTGCAATCGTATGGCAGAGTATTACTTAACCTTTGAAGATTATGAAGAAAGTAATAACAATTCCGATGATAATGATGACCTTGATTATTACTCTCGCACAGACTATTATGAATCACTAAGTAATAATTATTATTGTAATTATGGACACTAAGTAACACAAATTGACAGTGTATTTCGTGCCTTATATGTTATCGTGGTTTTGTGATGCGGTTTAAATCGAAGGAACCTTTGTAAGCTATAAACGACCCAATTCGACCTTGCTATATCTCTCTAGAAAAAAAATATCCAATATATAAAAACGAACATCAGGATTCGTTTTGTGAAAAAAAATATCCAGAATATAAAAATTGCTATAAGGTTCGATCCTGTAGAGGACAAGTTAGTATTAGATTTGCCTGAGAGCATATGCAACCAGTTTGATTGGTATGAAGATACTGAGGTTAGTATGACCGTAGAAAGTGACGGAGTGTTTCTAGAATGAAATAGGGGGTCGTTGACTGTGCCTATATAATCTGTTATAATATATGAAGTACATTATTCATTATGGCTAAAGGATTTACTGTTAAGGCGAAAACACCAAAAAAGACTAAAGAACCCGAATGGGATTATGATAAAGCATGGGAGATGTTAAAGGGCAAGGCAATTGTCTTTTGTATGCCTGGTCGTGGATGCTCATTTCAGTTCTTAAAGAGTTTCGTTCAACTTTGTTTTGACTTAGTTCAGCATGGGGCGAGTATACAGATATCTCAAGACTATAGTAGTATGGTCAACTTTGCTCGGTGTAAGTGTCTAGGGGCGAATGTTCTTAGAGGACCTGATCAGATACCTTGGGATGGCAAACTAAACTACGACTACCAATTATGGATTGATAGTGATATCGTCTACGGAACAGAGAAGTTCTTACAACTCGTTCTTATGGACAAGGACATTGCTGCAGGTTGGTATATGACAGAAGATGGTCGTACTACTAGCGTTGCTCACTGGTTAGATGAGGGCGACTTCCGTAATAATGGTGGAGTTATGAATCACGAAACAGGTGAGACCATGACTAAGCGTAAGAAACCATTTACTGTCGATTACACTGGTTTTGGTTGGTGTCTGATTAAGAAGGGAGTATTTGAACATGAAGGTATGAAGTATCCTTGGTTTGCTCCTAAGATGCAGGTATTTGAATCGGGCGATGTTCAAGATATGTGTGGGGAAGATGTGAGTTTCTGTCTTGATGCAATAGAATCAGGATTTGAGATATGGTGCGATCCTCGTATAAGAGTGGGTCATGAGAAGATGAGAGTTATATAATGTCAAAGACAGTTTACACAATCTATATCGGTGGAGTTGAGAAGCACACCGATATAAGTGAAACTGAATTTCTGGATCTCTTAGAGGACTATGCTTATTCCTATTATACAAAGAACTATCCAGACCCATCGACAATATCACATACTATGAAAGAAATTAATGGCTAAAACATTTACAAACTTATCAGGTGGTCAGTGGATTGAAAGAATCCCTAAAAAGACTCGACAAGGACAAGGAAAACACTCAAAATTTTCTAGCACCGCCCGAAACGCTGCTCGTAAACCATATAGAGGACAAGGTAAAAAATGAACTTCTGGGAATTTTTACAATGGGCATGGGAGACTCTAGGATGGGTTGAGGGTGCTTTATTTACAGTGTGGTTGTATGGAATGTATTGGGGAAAGAAAAGAATTGACGAACACTTCAGACGCAGAAGGAACAAAGAATGACTGAAAAGAAAAAAAGACACCTACACTTAGTTGGTGATGATACACAATATAAGGACTATGCTATGGCTGCATTAGATGAAGCAATCTATGATGCCATTACTTCTGAAGCAGATGAGTATGACATATACAATACTATAATGAATAGTATTAGGAAAAGAGGTAATGATCATGAAATTGCAGCAGAGAGATGTAAGAAGTTATCAGATCTATTAGATGGAGTAGATATAAAGGAAAAAAAGAAGACTAATTATAATGAACCAAATCCACCATATAACTCTGAAGAATGGGACTAATCTAAAATCTCACGGAAACTGGTATAAATAATCGAGATACCTAGAGCCGCTGCATGGCATGGCAAATTCCAAGGCATTTAAAGACATAGATCTTTCTTTTATGCCACACCCTGTTTCTGGAGATATACGAGTCCTTAAAAATGAGGACGCGATTAAGAGAGCTGTAAGGAATTTAGTCCAAACTATAGATGGAGAAAGACCTTTTCAATCTAATCTTGGTACAGATGTGACTAGATCTCTATTCGATTTTGTTGATTATGGTACTGCAAGTGTCATAACTCAGCAAATTTTTGATGTTTTAAGAGGATTTGAGGGTCGTATAGCAAATACTCTTGTAAGAGTAGACCCCAAACCAGATATGAATACATTTGAAGTGTTTATTTCATATGATATTGTAGGTCAAAGCTTTCCAAGTCAAGAATTTGACTTTATGTTGGAATCAACTAGGTAATAAAGAATGCCATTTACTAAATTTACTAACTTAAATTTCGATCAAATTAAGGAATCTGTCAAAGATTACCTAAGAGCTAACTCTGATTTTAAAGATTTTGACTTTGAAGGGTCAAATATGGCGATTATAATTGATATTTTAGCGTATAATTCGTATATAACTGCATTTAATAGCAATATGGTTGCTAATGAATCCTTTTTGGACTCAGCAACACTAAGAGAAAATGTCGTTTCTTTAGCTAGAAACATAGGATATGTGCCAAGATCACGAAAATCTGCTGAAGCAGTGGTTGATTTTGAGTATAAATTCAACGGAGACAGTAATACTATCACTTTAAAGAAAGGTTTAGCGTTAGTTGGTGCTGTAAATAACACAAGTTATACTTTTTCTATTCCAGAAGATGTCACAGTTAACAGTCCTTTGGATTCTGGAGGAGTAGGTGGTAATAATTCTCCTAGAACTGGAAAATTTTCTGGGTTAACAGTGTATCAAGGCACACTTTTAACTAAAAAATTCATTGTAAATGGTAGTTCTGACCAAAGATTTATTCTTGACAACTCATTTATTGACTTAGATTCTCTTAGAGTCGAGGTTAGGAAGTCTGGATCGTCTGGAGGACTGTCATTTTCTAGAGTTGACAATATTATTGAGGTTACTCCTGTCTCAAATGTCTTTTTAATACAAGAAATTAAGAATGAAACCTATGAATTGCTCTTTGGAGATGGTCTTTTTGGTAAAAAACTAGAAATTGGAGATGTAATTGATATTTCTTACATTGTAACTGATGGTAAAGACGGAAATGAAGGTAAATTCTTCACTTTTTCTGGAAATATGGTAAATGATGCAGGAACTTCTATTGCATCTACAAATAATGTACAAGTAATTGCCACTCAAACCGCTAGAAATGGCACTGATATCGAACCAATTGACTCTATACGATATTTTGCACCTAGAATGTACTCCGCACAGAACAGAGCAGTTACACCAAGGGACTATGAAGCAATAATTCAGTCAATTTATCCAAATACGGAGTCTGTTTCTGTTGTTGGAGGTGAAGAATTAGATCCTCCTGAGTTTGGAACTGTAGTTTTGAGTATAAAACCTAAAAATGGTACATTCTTATCTGATTTTACCAAACAAAACATACTAAACAAACTAAAACAGTATGCAATCGCTGGAATTAATCAACGAATTGAAGATTTGAAGATTTTGTATGTAGAATTAGAGTCTTATGTCTATTATAACAATAGTATTACTGATGATCAAGACCAACTTAAGGCAGAAGTCATTACATCTCTCACTGAATATGGAAAATCTACTAATTTAAACGCATTTGGTGGTAGATTTAAGTATTCTGAGTCTCAACGAATTATTGATCAAACAGATCCAGCAATTACTTCCAATATTACGAAGGTTACTATCCGCAGAGACCTAAAAGCACTTATAGATCAGTCTGCTCAGTATGAATTATGCTTTGGTAACCAATTTAATGTAAAACCAGGCGGTGGAACTATCAAATCTACTGGATTTAGTATTAGTGGTATTGAGGGTGAGGTATATTTGACCGATATACCAAGACCTAATAATCTAATAGGTGATATTGCTGTATTTAAACCTGCTGTATCAGCAACAGAGGATCCAGTAGTTGTTGTTGGGTCAGCTGGTATTGTAGATTATATAAAAGGTGAAGTAATACTCAATACTATCAAAATTTCATCAACAGTTAAAGATAATAACATAGTTGAAATACAAGCGTTCCCAGAATCTAATGATATTATAGGATTAAAGGACATTTACCTTAATTTGGACATATCAAATACAGAAATAAATATTGTTAGAGACACAATATCTTCTGGACAGCAAATTTCAGGTATAGGATACAAAGTTACCTCTAGTTACTCTAATGGATCGCTAATCAGACAGTAGAATGATCGAAACATACTCTCCCTTAAGTCCTAGGGTAAAAACTTATCAAGTCGTTAGCGAAATAATACCAGAATTTGCTAAATCAGAGAATCCTCTGTTTGAAAAATTCCTAAGACAGTATTATATCTCTCAAGACTTCCAAGGAGGACCTGCAGACATTGCGGAGAATATTGATGCGTATATTCAAGTTGATAATTTAACTACTGATGTAATAAGAGGTTCAACTACTCTTGTTGGCACTATTTCAAGTACAGATACTACTGTAACTGTTGATAGTACTGATGGATATCCGCAAAAATACGGTCTTTTTAAGATTGATGATGAAATATTCAGTTATGCTGGTATAACTACAAATAGTTTTACTGATGTTTGGCGTGGTTTTAGTGGAATCTCTACATTTACCAAACAAAACGACCCTGAGGAGTTAGTATGGGAAAATACTGTTGCTGGAGTTCATACTAGTGGTGCAAATGTTCAAAATCTTAGTTCTTTATTCTTAAAAGAATTTTATAGGAACTTAAAAGCAATGTATGCTCCTGGTTTAGAAGGAGTAACGCTTTCACCTCAATTAGATGTTAGTAATTTTATAAAAGAGGCAAGAAGTTTATATGAATCAAAGGGAACTAACGCATCATTCAAAATTCTCTTCAAAGCACTCTTTGGAGTTGATCCTAAAATCAATGATTTAGAAAAATTCCTAATAAAACCTTCTTTTGCAAATTATTTGCGTAGAAAAACAGTTTCTGTAGAATTAATATCTGGAAATCCTCAAGCATTAGTTGGTCAGACACTTTTTCAAGATAATGACCCAACAAACCCCGAATTAAACGCAGCATCAGGTCCTATTTCTGAAGTATCACTAATCAGAGACGATTATTTCAAACTTTCTCTATTTACAGGTTTTGATGAACGAGGTTTGACTGATGGTACCTTCTATGTGCCTGGTAGAAGTCAAAATATCGGAACAATTGGTATTGGTGCGTCTGTTATTACTGTAGACTCTACAATTGGGTTTTCTAGCATTGGTACAATCAAAGTTGGTGAGATAGGAACCTCTTTTTATCAAACATTTGACTATGATGCAAAAAGTATCAATCAATTCTTTAATGTTAGTCCTCCAGTAAGTGTACCAATACCAAATAACAGTACAGTATCTACTTTTAACATTGTTTACGGATATGAGGAAGGAGATCCTACTAGAAAGGTAGAAATGCGTCTAACTGGCGTACTTTCTGAATTTAATACTGCTAGACCTCTCCGAAATTTAAAATCTACCTCGGATATTAAAGTAAAAAACTTAGGAAGGTATGTTGCCAATCCAAATATCAATAAAAGTTACGAAGAGGTATTTTTTAATAGTTGGGTTTACAATACTTCTACCAGATACCAAATTTCCAATTTTTCAGGATCTACTTTTATACTTTTGGGGGATATTCAAAAAAGTAGTTTAAAAGTTGGTGATAAAGTTGAATTATTGCGTAGAAATAGTGAATTAGTTGTTGCTCCTCTATTAACAGTCGTTAGTATTGATGCAACTGCTAAATCTGTTGGTGTTGATGGTACTCTTGGTACTCTTGACCCTCTTTTGTTCTATGACTTCCGAAGATTACAAAATAAAGTCAAATCTTCTATTGTTCCAGTAAGAGGTGGACAAGATCAGTTATTAACAGATATTAATAACACATATATTGTAGATGAGTCTAAATCAGCGTCAAGTAAGCGAGAGGGTTTTGTTGCTTCTAGTTCTCTTCCTAGTTACACTATAATTTCCGATAAAATTCATGCGGAGTTGATAAATCCTTCTTTTGCTGGTGGAAACTGGGAAGGATATGATAGTGTAGAAAACAGATACAGTATTATTGCATTTCCTACAAATGTTCCATTTGAAACTGGAGATGAGATCATATATGCTCCAGCACCAGGAACTGAAGTTATTGGTGCGTTAGATGCACCAACTTACTTTGTAGAAGTGCTAAGTGCAAAAAATAAAATAAAATTATATCGATCTCGTTCGTTTATTAAAGCAAATTTACCATCATTCTTTACTGCACCCACTTCTGCTACAGGTACACATGATTTTATACTTGCTAGTCAAGGAAAGAGAGAAATATTCCCTGCGAGACCTATAAGACGATTTATTTTAGAGCAGCAACTTAAGAGTGGTAAAGAAGGTCAAACTACTTCCGAACTTACTGTAGATGGTAATACTGCAATGCTTGTAAATGGTATTGAGGTATTAAATTATAAAGGTGCGGACTCACTCTTCTACGGTCCTGTCAAAACTTTAAATGTTCTAAACAGTGGTTTTGATTATGATGTTCAAGCACCTCCAAACATTAATATTAGTGATGAAACTGTTAGTGTAGCAAATACTGCAGGTGCAGTTCCAGTTTTAAGCGGAATTGTAACAAGTGTCGTTATTGATCCATTTGATTATGATCTTGAAAAAGTTATTAGTGTAGAAATATACGGTGGTAATGGTAGCGGTGCTGTTGGTAGAGCATTATTAGAAGAAAGATTTAGGCAAGTATATTTTAACGGTATTAGCACCAGTCTACAAGGTAATGTTAGTGGAACTTATAATTCATTCAATCTTGATAAAGCACATAATTTTATAACTGGAGATAGACTTGTATATGATAATAATGGTGGTGATAACCTTGGTATTGCTACAACAGGAGGAATTGCTGATTCATTAACATTATTCAGTGGTCAGGATTATTATATTAATGTTATTAACGAAACAGATTTTACTCTTCATAATAATAAGCAAGATTCTATTGTTGGTGTTAATACAATTTTAATTGATGAGAATGCTGCTTTACTTAACGGAGGTCTTCATATTTTCCGTACTTTTGATAAAAGACTTACTATTAGTAGAATTAGTTTAGAAAATTCTGGTTCAGGTTACGCAAATAGAACTTTGCTTATTAAACCAGTTGGAATTAATACTTTTAATGATTCTATTGAGTTTGTTGATCATGGACTTACTGATGGAGAAGTGGTTGAATATGAGAATGGTGCGAATGCCATCGTAACAGGTCTCAGTACAACAAAACAGTATAAAGTACTAAAGATAGACAAAGATAAGTTTAGACTTGCTGAGGCAGGTAATAAGGGTGATAGAGAAACATTAGACACAAACTATAATAACCGTCAGAATGTGTATCTAGATTCTGTTGGTGCTGGAAGCGGATACCACACTATTAAATATCCTCCAATTGTATGTAAAGTTAAAGTATTAACTAAAAATCAACAACAAGAAGAACCTACCGCAACTCCAGTTGTTAGAGGTCAGATTGATGATATTTTGATATACGATCATGGTGCAAACTATGGATCTAAAATCTTAAATTTTCCAAATCCACCTATTGTTAATATTCCTACAGGACAATTAGGTCAAATTGGTCTTGTTGTTTCAAATGGTACTATTACTGATGCATTTGTTGCAAACGGAGGAAGTGGTTATGTAGGACCTCCTGATCTTACCGTTGTTAGTGCAGCAACAACAGCAACTGGTGCTATTTTAAGATCTATTGTTAATGATGCTGGAAAAATTACAGATGTAAAAGTAATATCTGGTGGTATTGGATATGCAGCAACTAATACAAGTGTTAATGTTACACCTGTTGGTCAGGAGTTTAAGGCAGAAGCGACTGTAAGATCTCTTACTGTTAATAAGGCGTATCGCTTAGATTCACCTGAATTAGACTTCTTACAACCGATTGGAGAGGGTTTAGCGGTTAATGTTGTTGGATATGGTAACTCTATTAGGAACTTCTTCGATGATGATGGAACAGGTCACTCTCCTATCATCGGTTGGGCATATGATGGGAATCCAATTTACGGTGCTTATGGATTAGTTGAAATTGATAATATTCAGTCTGATGTTAAGAAGATGGAATCTAGTTATGAGATATCAGCAACTAATATTTCAAATAGACCTCCTTCAGCAGAATATCCATATGGATATTTTGTAGATGATTATGTTTATACTGGAAACGGAGATTTAGACGAACATAACGGAAGATTTACTAAAACTCCTGATTTTCCAGAAGGATGCTATGCGTATTTTTCTACAATAGATAATTTAAACAATCCACAGTTCCCATTCTTTGTTGGAAACACATATAGATCTTTTGCTATTGAGGAAAACACTATAAATGGTAAATTACTTGATCAAACCACTTTTGAGTTTTCTACTTCAGATCTTATAAGAAATACGCAACCATATAACCTATTTGGTGATAATGTTAGTTACGACTATGTGTTCCAACCATATAGAGTTAATAATCAGGTTTCAAATCCAAGTAGTTTATTACAAGGTCCTGTAGAATCTATCAATATTGTAAATAAGGGTTCTGGTTATAGTATTGGTGAAAAATTAGTATTTGACACTACAGGAACTGGTGGTGTTGGATTAGATGCGGAAGTTTCAAAACTTCATGGAAAACCAATTGATAATATTAGTAGTTCTGTTACTACATTATCAAATCTTCCTATTGAACACACTAGAGATGGAGTTGTATTCAAAGTAACTCCGTATCATGAATTTGATGCTGAAAATACTGTAAATGTACTTGGTATATCAACTTATATTAAAAACTTAGAAGGATTTAAAAAGATTGCAGTTGCAGGTTATGGTGCATCTTTGACAGATGACGGTTATACTGGTATTATTACAGATATAAGAGTTAACTTTATTGCTCCTAATGTTGCAGTAGGTGACTCTATTGGTATTGGCACAGAAACTGCTAGAATTCTTGATTTCTTCCCTAGTGAAAAAATTCTTAGAATAGAAAGATACGCTGGTTTTACCACTGCTGCAGTAGGAGCTGCTGTTACATATTTTACTAGTGAGTTTACAGTTCCTGTAGAAACAGATCCTTTTAATTCTAAATTCCAGAGTTTAATATATTTCAACCCTAAAGAAGCAGTAGGTGTTGGAACAACTGTTGGAATCTCAACTACTGTTAATGTATCTCTTAACGGAGTTACTAAACAAAGATCTATTCTTGCACAAACTCTACATCTACCTAATCATGGTCTTAAAACTAATGTTAAGGTCACCTTCGACAAACGAGGTAATACTGACCTTTTTGTTACTGATTCCATAAGTCCGTATACTGCTCCAAGTGCTTTGAGTGGTGATTTCTATGTTATCAATAACACACCCAATACAATTGGTCTTAAAACTAATACAGAAGGTCCTGCTTTATTCTTTACTACAACAGGTGATGATAAGGCAAATTATTCCCTAGTAACTAACTATAAACAAGAAACTGCAACTGTTAGAAGAAGTCAAGTAACTATTCAAACAACTGTGGATCATGGTTTAGAAGAAAATGATAGATTTGATCTAATCGTTAAAACAGGATTAACCACTGGTATTGGTACTTCTACAAGAGCAACAGTCAAATTAATTGACGGTTACACAGTTATTAATCCTTTAGATATTCCTACAAGCGGAGTTAATACTACAACTGGTATATTTACTATTGAGGATCATGCTTTAGAAACAGGATTTAAAGTTTTAATGTATGGTGCTGGTGGTATTCCGTCTCAACTTCCTAGTGGATTAGAACAAAGAACATATTTTGTTTTAAAAATTGATGCAGATACATTCCAATTAGCAAATACAGAAAAACAACTTCGTGCAGATCCACCTGAACTTGTTTCATTTGTATCTGTAGGACATACTGGACAAAGTATTAATCCTATTAATCCACCAGTTACAGTATTCCGTGAAAATAATATTGTATTTGATCTTAACGATACTAGTTTACTTGGGTCAAAACTTAAGTTATTCTATGATAGAAATTATTTTAATGAATATGTTGGAACTGGATCTACTTCTAACTTAGAAGTTGTTGGATTTGGTACTGTTGGTATTGGAACTACAAATCCTGATACCATGCCATATAAGCAGGTTAATTTCAGTGATAGTCTTAAAGATACTATTTACTATGCAATAGAAAAAGGTGGGTATATTACAACTAGCGAAACTGATGTAGTAAATGGAAATGAAATTAAATATAAAGATAGTGGATTTAATGGAAAAGGATATATTGCGACTGGAGTAGCTGGAACTGTATTTACCGCTAACATTGGTGCAGAACCAGAAAAAGATCATTATACTCAAGATGACTGTGCGGAATTATATTATAGTCATACAGGTGCTGCTGCAACTGGTGGTGTATCAAAAATAAAAATTATTAATGGTGGATTTGGATTCCAGAGACTCCCTGCTGTAACTTCTATTGGATCTAGCGGAATTAGTGCGGAATTAGAATTATTTGGAAGTAATATTAACCTATTAGATGAGGTTAGTGTTCCTACAGATGTTTTTGGATATCCCTCTGATAATACATTAAAACCAGATGCATTCTTACCTAGAATTTTGTTAATTAAGAATGCTAATAAAGTTCTCTCTGCAAAGGTAACATTTGGAGGAAGATCATATCTTAATGCACCTTCTCTTGTTGTATTTGATCAAACAACTGGAGAAATTATCACTAATGGTCTTCTTGTTGCAGAATTAAGTGATACTGCAGTAAACAGGGTAAATGTTGTTGTTGAACCTAGAGGTTTGACTGGTAATGATTATGGTATTGCACCTCTAAGAAATAGTAATGGTATTAGCGTTCTTGAGGCAGTTTCAGATGTAGGAATTCTTACTTGTAAAATTACCACTCCTGTTCTTGGATATGATGTAGAACCATTCCAAACTGGTGATATTGTTTATCTTGAGGGAATAGATTACACTCCTGGATCGGGAGATGGATTTAACTCTGGAGATTACAAATTTATTGATTTTGCGATTGCTGATTATAATAGTGCAACTAATCCAAGAGAAGTTACATTCACTTATACAGGATTAACTACTAATCCTGGAATTGGTGCAACCGTGGTTCCTGGTTTTGGTCAAATTGTAAAATCTGAAGATCTTGCAAGATTTGAAGCAACTAAGTCATTCTCAGAGTTTAGAAGCAATGAACCATTAAGAAGAAACAATGATTTATTTACAGATTTGATAATGACCGATATTGATGTCAATGCTGGCATCATGGTTGTTAGTGGATCTTTAAATCTACAGGTTGACGACAAATTGCTCGGAACCAATAGTGGTGATGTATGCGAAGTACAAGCTATAACAGAATTTGATGGATATTTTGAAATTTCACCTACAATTGATACAAATGTTGGTTGGTCAGATAATATTGGTTTAATTGGAGATAACAATCAATTTTTACCAGATAATGATTATTATCAGAATATGTCTTACGCTATTGAAAGTGAAAAGACATATGAAGAGTTAGTTACCTATGTTAACGATATTGTACACCCTGCAGGATTTAAAAACTTTGCAAATACTCAAATTTTAGCAACAGGTAACGCTGGTGAAACATTTATCCCTGCTAAAGATGCTGGTGGATTAGTTCTTGACTTTATTAATGATCCTCTTAGAGTAGATGCTATTTACAATTTTGATGTTGCTAGAGATGCGAACTCTGCTGATAATTTATCTAAATTCATAGAAATTGAACAAACAAGACTTGCAGACTTTATTTTATGTAAAACAAATAGAGTTCTTTTACATGATGATATTAGTCCTCAATTTATTAGTAATGAATCTAATGATTTGAGTGATAGTAGAGTTATTGCTGCTACTGTTGCTGGTAGATATTTCTCAAGATATCTTGTTCAAACAATACATGATGCACAAGATCCACTTAAAAATCATTATCAATTAAATGAATTGATTCTTATTACATGTAATGAGGATACCTACTTAGTTCAAAAGAGTGCTCTTAACAATACAAACCAAGTTGGTTTAGCAACTGGATATGGTGAGTTCTTTGCTCAGTTTAATGTTAATAATGGACAAACACAAGTAAGAATTAAACCTTACGAACCATTTGATACAAACTACGATATTAAGGCATTCCAGCAAGGTTTTGCTGATAGTGTTGGTACTGGTCAAACTGAACTAGGTAATGCAGAAGTTAGAAGCGTTAATGCTAGTGTAGGAACAGGTACAACAACTGAGATTGTAGGAATTAATACAGTTAATTTAGCAGGTTATCATGCACATATTGTAGTTGTTAATAAAAATGATAATAAAGTAGATTATCATGAATTAGTCGGACAACATGATGGTGTTGATACTTATTTGACTGAGGTTGGATCATTTAACACTAGGCAAAGTCTTGGTGGATTATCCTCTCCACAGTTTATGGGTACATTTACTTCTGCTATTGAAAGTGGAGTTGTTAAACTTAAGTATGTTCATAGTGAGGCACAAGCTGTAGATGTTAAATGTAAGTTTTTATCTTTCAATCCTGTTGGATACGGAACTACATCAGTTAAACACTTTAACATCCCATTTACACCCGAAGGATCGGAAAGAAGTGGAAGAATAGTTGTTGGTTCTTCTGCAACAACAGGAATTGCAACTGTATGCGGAATTACATCATTTACTGATCTATCTTTTAAATCTACAGTTTCTGTAAGTTATGGAAGTACTCAAACATTCCATCAAATATATGTTCTATCAGATCCTAATAAAGCAGATACATTCTTATCTCAAGGACCTATTGCTGCAGTAGGAACTACTACTGGTATTGGTACATTTGGTGCTGAGTTTAGTGGTAGTAATGTTAATTTAGAATTCTATCCAGATTCAGGAGTTACTGGAATTGTTAGCATCTTCTCTTACAATGAGATTATATACAAACAAAATGATCCTAATGGACTTCTTGCTGGTATTGGTTCATTTAATTATGGTCAAGTATTTGAGAATCAAACTCAAAATACTTACTTAGGTATAAACAATAGAAATATTAGAAAATTTGGATTAAAGTATCAAAACACTCCAATTTACCAAAGAGCAATTAATCCAGAAAATGTTAATGACATTGATAAAGGAACAGGTCTTATTACTGTAAAACATTTCTTCTCTAATACAGAAAAAGTAAGTTACCTTCCCGATTCTAATATTGTTGGACTTGCTGCAAGTGCTTTAGAATATTCTACTGGATATGGATCAACTGTTCTTCCAAGTGAGTGTTTTATTGTTAAGTCTAATAACAACCAATTCTTTATCTCTACATCAATTCAAGATGCTAGAATTGGTAAGGGAGTTACCTTTGCACAAGATAAGGGTCAAGGTAACCTTCACAAGTTTACAATGGACAAGAGAGATTCTAAGTCTATAATTTCTCTCAACGGATTAGTACAAAAACCACTTTCTCATACATCTATTACATATGAATTAGATACTGCTGTTAATGGTTTTGTTACTTGTTTTGCCTTAAGTGGTTTAAGCACAATTACCTCTGGTGATTTGTTAAGAATTGATGATGAGTATAGTATTGTTCAAACAGTTGGTTTTGGTAGTACACCTGCAGGACCTATAACTGGTATTGGAACTTGGAGTCTTGTTGAAGTTGAAAGAGGTACAGTTGGTAGTGCAGCAACAGTTCATTCTGCTGGATCAACTGCAAGAATTTATAGAGGTGCTTTCCAGATAGTCGATAGTGATGTATATTTCACTAATGCTCCTCTTGGTGGCGACTTAGGTTTGATTGATCCAAGTAATCTTCCTTATCCTAGAGCATCATTTGGTGGAAGAACTTACTTAAGACAAGACTATAGCACTAACCAAATATTCGATGATAACTCAGATCAGTTTGATGGTTTAGAAAATATATTCCCATTAACTTCTACAGGTGTTGCTGTAACTGGTATTGGTTCAACTGGTGGTAATGGAGTTCTGTTTATTAACAGTATGTTCCAAGCACCATTTGGTGAGAACAATGAAGGTGTTGCAAACTTTAAGATTATTGAACAAAGTCTTGGTGGTATTGCTAGTGTTAACTATACAGGTATTACTTCGTTTGGATTCACGGATCTAATAATTGATGAGGGAGATGTTAACCAAAATCAACTACCTAGAGGTGGCATCATAGTTTCTGTTGCATCTACACCAGGTCAAGGTTATGCTCCATTTAAAGGTGCTAAGGTTAGGGTAACTACTGGAAAAGATGGTGCTATCACAGGCATTACTGGTATATCAACAACTAGAGAGTTTATAGATGTTGAAAGTGTAGATTATGATAAGATAACTGGACTTGCAACTGTATCTACTACAAAAGTACATAGATTTGGAGTTGAAGATTTTGCTAAGTTAGTTGGTTTAGAATTTACTTGTCCTACTTCTGGTTACCCATCAGGAATAACGACCCTTGGCATTACATCATTTGTATATGATCATCTTGTTGGTATTGCTACAATAATTACAGACTCTACACATGGATTTACTGATCCAAACTTAGTAGGTATAGTAACTGATGGATTGACATTTACTTGTGATATGGATGGTTATAGAACAAATCATACATATCCAAGATCTACTGATCCTGCAAATAATAAGTTCTTAGAAATTAGGAATGTAACTAGAGATGAATTTGATGTAAATGTAGGTATATCAACTCAAGTAAGATATACTCCAGTGGATGCTGTTTATGATGCTGTTGCTGGTATTATGACAGTGACTATTGGATCACACAATATAATGTCTGGAACCAGTATTAAGATTGATCAAGAATCAATTAATTTCCAGTGTGCAATGGATGGTCTTTCTACAACTAAGTCATATCCTAGAACAACTGATCCATATTTTGATAGAGCAATCTCAGTTGCATCTACTACTGCAACAGGTATTGCTATAACTGTAGGAACTTCTCCTATCGTTAATTACAGTATTACTACTGCAACTTACAATCCATCAACAGGTATTGTAACTGCTACTATTGGACAACATCCTCTTAAAGATGGAACCTCTATTAAGTTAAAAGAGGGTTCTCTAATCTTTAGATGTGAAACTGACAATTATATTTCAACTCATACATATCCACGCAATATTATTGATACTCAAACCATTAACGGTGCTGAATATGATGCAACTGCTGGTATTATGACAGTTACTGTTGTACCTGGTGGTCGTCTAATACATGATGGAGATTTTGTAAGATTTGATAATGATTCTATTAGATTTACTTGTGATATGGATGGTGGAACATCTACTAAGTCTTATCCAAGATCTACCGATCCTTATAGTGGAAAGTGGGTACCAATCACAGGAATAGGAACTACTTCATTTGCTGTTAATGTAGGTAAGTCACCCATACAACCTTTTGCTATTTCTAGTGCTATCTACGATCCTACTGCTGGTATTGTAACGGTCAGCATACCTGATCATGAATTTATGACTGGTACTAGCATAAGAATCTCTCCTTATTCATTAGCATTTAGATGTGGTCTTGATACTTATCAAAGTATTCATAGGTATCCTAGAACAACTGATACTGTTGGTTATAATACTGCAGTCTCTATTGCTTCTACAACGGTAGATACTATTTCATTCCAGATACTTCCAAGTCAACCATCAAGTAATGTATCAACTCACCATCATGTTCCAAATGATAAATTAACACCAATTAATGCATCATATGATCCTGTTGTAGGAATCATGACTGTTACATCTAATAATCATGGACTCTATAATGGTGATTATGTGAAGTTTGATGATGGGTCTGTCAACTTTACATGCACTAGAGATAATAATCAAAAAGTTTGTGGATATCCTAGACCAAAAGATCCTTATCACAATACATGGGTTAAAGTATCTAATGTAACAACTAATACTTTCAGAGTCAATGTTGGAAAGTCATATGATACTGCTACACATACTTTTGTATCGGGAACAACTGATAGTATTACTAGATCTGTAATAGTAGGTGGTGGTGCATATAATCATACTTTTGTTAGTGCTGGTGTCGGTAGTATGGATCAAAAGCGTGATAGAACATTTGATCAACCAGTTAAGATTACTGCTGGATATACTTTAGATACTGCAGAAGATATCGTTTATGATCCTGTTGCTGGTATCATGACAGTAACTGCTGCTGCTCATGGAATGATGAACGGCGACTATGTTCTTATCGAAAATAATTCAATTAAACTTGAGTGTTCACAAGATAACTATGTTACACCTCATCTATATCCAAGAATTACTGATCCAATTAGCGGTGATTGGGTATCAGTCGCAAGTACAACAGTCAATACATTTGCAATAGATGTTGGTAAAACTAATACTGGTGATCAATATGTTCATAGATTTGCTGGTGCAGTGCCCAATGGCATTAGAAAACAAAATGGAACTATTACTTTCCAAGCAGGTATTTCAACTGATACAAGTGAACATCGTTATGATATCATGGCAGGTCATGAAGCATCTAACGCAATAATTAGCGGTGGAAACTATGCTCATACTTTTGCTAGTGCATCAACTGGAGCAATTAGAACTGGTGGTGGATTTGAACATAGATTTGTAAGTGCTGCTTCTAGCACTCTCTATGTTGATTCTTGGACAGGTGCTGCTCTAACTGTATCAAATGCAGTGTACAATCCTGAGACAGGTATTGTTAGGTTTACTGCTAAGAATCATGGATTGGTTGCTCCAGAAAGTTTAAAACTAAGAGGCATTGGTGTTACTTGTGCATATGGTGCTAAAACATATCCAAATGATAAAACTGGTTTCTTCTTCAAGGTTAGATCTGTTGGAACTACAACATCATTTGAAACATTCGTTGGAGTTTCTACCTTACAGCATGATTATACTGGTGGTGGAGTGGTACAGGTTGGTGTTACAAGTAATCTATTCCCAAGTTTTGACGAAGCATATCCTATTGCAGGTATTGTTTCTGCTCGTACATTTGAGGTAAATGTTGGACCTAACACAATTGGACATACTTATGTTCAAGGTGGTACGGTTGCTGAATGGTATCCTCTATCTTATGGTTCTGGATATAGAACTGGATTAGGAACTATTGGTATTGGAATATCATCTCCAACTAAAGGAGTCAATGCTGAACTAACTGCAATAGTTGGTGCTGGTGGATCTTTGATATTCAGTATTGGTGCTGGTGGAACTGGATACACTGGTGAGTATGATCAAGTCTTTGCTCCAGAACCAAACGGAGAAAACTTACCTATTGTTGGAATATCTAGAATCGGTGGTGGAACAGAAACTGGTGTTGGTTGTTCTGTTAGTGTTGAAATTTCTGGTATTAGTACAACTACTGGTATTGGATCAACTTTAGCTGAAGTTTCTGGATGGGAGTTTAGTAAGAAAGGATATGGATTTAAGAGAGGAGATGTATTTACTGTTGCTGGTCTTTCTACAGATCCTAATGCAGGTGATAACTTTAGAAACTTTGAGTTAGAAGTTGTAGAAGTATTTACTGATGATGTTGCTTCTTGGCAGTTTGGTAATATTGATTATATTGACAATATAAAACCAAATCAAAATGGAAGCAATAAGAGATTCCCATTATATTATCAATCACAGTTAGTTAGTTTTGAGATTGATAGAAACGATCAAGATTCTAGTGAAATTGATTTATCTACTGTTTTATTAGTATTCATTAACGGAGTAGTTCAAGAACCAAATGTTAATTACATATTTACTGGTGGTTCAGTAATTGAATTCTCTAGTGCTCCAACTAAAACTGATGATGTTGTCATATTCTTCTATAGAGGAACAATAGGTCAAGACAGTTTCATTTTTGATATTAATGAAACTATTAAAACTGGTGATACCTTAAGATTAGATAAGAGTGCTGAACTACAATTTAATAGGGTAGATAAAGATCAGTCAAACTTTACTCAACTTGAAGATAGAATTATCAAGAGGATTGATAGTGCTTCTACAGTAGAAACTCCATTCTATCAAGGTCCAGGTGTCAGCAATGATAATTTTAAACCTATGACATGGACTAAGCAAAAGGGAGATAGAGTTATTGACGGTACTGTAGTTTCTAAAGCAAGAGATTCATATGTATCTCAAATAAATCCTACTGCAAATATTATTGGAGTTCTTACTTCAACAGATAATTTTGTATTTGTTGACACTGTTGGTAACTTTAGAGATACTGATAATCAATTAACAGAATCATTTGGATTACTTGCTATTGCTCCTGTTGGATTTGGTACAACAGCATCTACTGGAATTAACTTTGAGAATATATCTGGTGTTGAACCATTAGTTGCTGATGTTGCTGGATATATAGGTGTGGTTACTGGTATAGGAACTACTGCTGGTATTGGTACTGACTTAGCACTTGAGGTTTTATTTGATAATCAAGAATATGTTAATGCAGGTAATGATGCAACAGGATTCTCAACAAATTATCCATTCAAATTATATGGAACAGGTATCAATACAGCAGGAATTGCAATAACGAGTATTGATACACATGATACTGATATAGTTTCTATCAGCACACATTATGGAGATAATATTTACTATGCGAGTGCCATTAGTTATCGTAATGGTGGTCGTCAGGGTATTATCACTGCTAACATAGCATCATATACTGACACAAGTGATATGGTTGGTGTAGGATCCACAGGATTTGCTTACGCTCACTTTACTTGGGGAAGATTTGGTAATGTAACCAGAGCTGCTAATGCTATTGAATTAGATGTTAAAGGACTACCTTATGATAGTCAACTTAGCAACTTCCCTCTAGTTATTAGAAGGGGCGTAGGGCATAGAGGAACTGGATCTCTGCCCAAACTTCTATAAATACAAAAAAGTTAGACCTTTAGTGCTACAGATGTAATGGCCGCAATTATCACAGATCAATTTAGAATAATAAATGCTAATAATTTCGTTGACTCCGTAATTAGTGGTGATAACTCCTATTATACTTTTTTAGGTCTGGCTAATCCAACAGAAACTGGATACGGAAGAACGAGTACATGGAACAGTACAACTGTTGAACCACCATCACCAACAGATAGTGTTAGTTACATAAATCATGTATATGATACTATGATGTTTGGTAGAAAAGTTTTACCTGGTGATGTTCGTAGATTAGTAAGAAAAACTCAATGGACAAAAGGTACATCATATGATATGTACCGTCATGATTATGATGTAACTAATAGGTCACTAGTTTCTAACTCTAGTAGACTATATTCTGCAAACTATTATGTAATCAATAAAGACTTCAGAGTTTATATTTGTATTGATAATGGATCTGCAGGTATTACATCTACCGCAGGTGCATCACTTGATGAACCTACATTTACTGATCTTGAACCATCTGCTGCTGGTGTTAGTGGTGATGGTTATTTGTGGAAGTATCTATTTACAGTTCCTCCTGCTGATATTGTTAAGTTTGACTCTACTGAGTATGTTGCTGTTCCTAATGAATGGTCAACAAGCACTGAGAATGAGATTAAAGTGGTTCGAGATAATGGAGACTCTACAGTAAATAATAATCAAATTAAAGTTGTTTCTATTGATGCTCAAGGTGAAGGTTATTCTTTCCTTGCATCTCCGATAGAAGTTGATATACTAGGTGATGGAACTGGGGGTAAAGTCCGAGTTCAGACGAATACCAATGGTCAAATAATTTACGCAAAAGTTACTGCAGGAGGGCAAGGTTACAGTTTTGGTAGGGTTGATCTTTCTTCTATTAATGGTAGTGCTACAAAGTTTGCTAAATTAACACCTATTATTCCTCCTTCTAGAGGTCATGGATTTGATCTTTATAAAGAATTAGGAACTGATAAAGTTTTAATTTACACTAGATTTGATAACTCTACATATGATTTTATTTCTGATACAATATTCTCTCAAGTAGGAGTTGTTAAAAATCCTGTTGCTTCAGGTGCTGGATCTACTTCAGTTCTTAATACATCAGAATTTTCCGCAGCTAATTCTATGAAATTTACAGGAGATCTAACACAGACTCTTGTAGTTGGTGCAGAGATAACACAAAACATACCTGGCGTTGGAACTGCCAGAGGTTATGTTGCTTCATATGATGTGACTACAGCTGTGATCAAATATTTCCAAGATAGAAATCTTTATCTTCATCCTTCGTTATATGATCAAACTGATAACATAGGTGTTGGTGGAGATGCAAAAGTTCTTGATTTTACTGCTGCTGGAGATGCTATCACCTCTGGTGCATTTAGTGTAAACATAGATGGAGGTTTTTCAGGAATCTCAACAACTACACCATCTGGTAAAGTTGTAGATCTCGGTGTACAGTTTACAAGTGGTCTCGCTGGACCTGAGATAAATAAAAGAACAGGTGAGATTATTTACCTTGATAATAGACCATCTATTACAAGAAATGAACGCCAAAAAGAAGACATCAAAATCGTATTAGAATTCTAAGAAGATGCCACAACAGACCAATCTTAATGTAAGTCCCTATTACGACGATTTTGATCCTAGTAAAGGTTATCATCGTGTCTTGTTTAAACCTGGTTTTCCAGTCCAAGCTAGGGAACTATCTACTTTGCAATCTATTCTGCAAAATCAGATAGAAACTTATGGTAGTCATATATTTAAAGAAGGTGCGTTAGTAATACCTGGTTCAACAACATTTGATGGAAATTATTTTGCTGTTCAAGTTAATCCAACACATTTAGGTACTGATGTTTCTGTATATGCTAATAATGTAATAGGAAAAAGATTTAAAGGACAAAATAGTGGAGTTACTGCAAAGGTAATTAATTATATTACTGCTACTGAATCCGATAGAGATTACGATACTTTTTATGTAAAATATATTGATTCATCTAGTGATGGAGATTTTTCATTCTTCCAAGATGGTGAAGTCCTTGTTGCAGAAGAACCAATAACTTATGGTAATACAACAATCAATATTGGTGGAACTCTTGCATCTACAATTGCATTAAATGCATGTACTACAGGTTCTGCCTGTTCTATTGATGAGGGTGTATACTTTATCAGAGGAAATTTTGTAAGAGTAAATAAGCAAACAATTATATTAGACCAATATAATCAATCTCCATCTTATAGAATTGGACTTCAAGTTTTAGAAAGCACTGTTAGTGCAAAAGGAGATGAAAGTTTATATGATAACGCTAAAGGATTTTCTAACTTTGCTGCACCAGGTGCAGATAGATTACAAATAACACTTGTCTTATCAAAGAAAAATATTAATGATTTTGATGATACTGATTTTGTAGAAGTATTAAGAATTAAAGAAGGTCAAGTATTTTCATTAAACAGAGATAATGAATATAATAGAATAAGAGATTATTTTGCTAAAAGGACTTATGATGAGTCTGGAAATTATACTGTTAATCCATTTGGTATTAATGTTGCTGAGTCTCTTAATGATCGTCTTGGAAATGATGGTGTATATTTTAAAGGACAAACTACATTTGATAGCAATGAACCAGATGATGATCTTGCATGTTTAAAGGTAACTGCTGGTAAAGCGTACATTTATGGATATGATGTTGATGTAACTACTCCACAAATAATTGATTTTGAGAAACCAAGATCATTTGAAAGAGTTGAAAATCAATCATTTAATTTTGAAATGGGGAATAGATTCCTCGTTAATAATGTAAGTGGTATTACTACACTTACCGAAAGAATAGATTTAATGGGAGGTCCTATTGGTGGAAGTCTAAATGTTGCTGGTACTTCTCAAAAAATTGGTGATGCAAAAGTATATGGATTTTCTTTAAGAGATGCTGCATATGAAAATAACGGAACTGATTGGAACTTATATCTTTATGATATTCAAACATATACATCATTACAATTAAATGATAATGTAAGTTCAGATGAACTTAACCAATCTGGATTTATTGTTGGTAAAGAAAGTGGTGCTGAAGGATATGCAGTTTCTGCAGGTGCTGGATCTAGTAGTATACAAGTTACTCAGACTGCAGGAACATTTAGGAGAGGAGAAAAAATTAGTATTAATGGTGACGAAACAATATCAAGAACTATTGAAAAAGTAACTACCTTTGGTATTAATGATGTATATGAATTTGCACAAAGTGGAAATAGTTTCACTGCTAGTAAAAAATTAAATCAAGTAATTCCAGTTGGTTTTGGTGCTGGTCAATTTAAAATTGCTGCTGATGGTACAGTTACTTCACCAAGAGCAGATAGTTTCTTAATTTTCAAACCTGGCGATATATTTTCTTACGGTGCTGCTAATGATACTGCTGGTGCCTCTCTTAATGTTCCTACTCGTAATGTAGTTCTAACAGTTGCTGCTGACGGACAACAGATGAAAGTCGGTACAATGACAACTGTTACTGATGTGTTTGATGGAGGAGTAAAAGCATTTGAGGGTATTGGATATAGAGGTGTACAAGATGTTTCCTTACAAAATTCATCTTTAATTTCTAGAATTCCAGACATAGGAGTCAATAATGTAGATTTCAGTGATTCTACTTTATTCCTTAGTTCTCAAGTAACAAACGAAAGTAGTAATGCATTAGGTCAATTAGTTCTTCCAGTAACTTCAGTTGATCTTGACGATGTAACTTTTGTTGCTTTTGATCAAGAAAGATATTCTGTTGCATATTCAAATGGAACTATACAATCTATTACTGAAGATCAAATCATAATAACTGGAAGTAGTATTACAATATTTGGACTAACTCCAAATCAAACTAATATTAGGGTAAATGTAACTGTTCAAAAATCAAATATAAAAAACAAAGTCAAAGAATTTAAGAGATGTCAACAAACAGAAATTACTAGATCTGTAAATCGAAGATCTGGAACTAATCCTGGTACTAGTATTAATGATGGATTAAATCATAGTGCTCTATATGGAATTAGAGTTCAGGATAGAGAAATATGTTTAAATCATCCAGATGCTACTGATATTATTGCAGTCCTAGAATCATTAGACACTAACACACCTGTTCTTGATAAATTAACATTTACATCTACTGATGATATTTTTACCGAAGCAATTATTGGTGAAAAAATTACAGGATCAGATAGTAAAGCAATTGCTAGAGTAATTTCTATTGATTCTGGTAATAATCAAATTAGTATAGTTTATCTTACTGATAATAAATTTACATTACTAGAAACACTAGATTTTGAAGAATCAAGTGCTACTGCTACAGTTCAAGCAACAACACCTGGTAAGTATAATGATATTACTAGCAGTTATTTGCTAGACAAAGGACAGAAAGATCAGTATTATGATTATTCTAAAATTGTTAGAAATGCTGGAGCATTTGTTCCTCATAGAAAACTATTAATTATCTACAACAGATATGATGTTCCTAGTGGTGACACTGGAGATATATTTACTGTTAATAGTTACGATGCAGAAAGATATAAAAATGATATACCAGCAATAGGACCATCAAGAACTCCTGCACATGATGTATTAGATTTTAGACCACAAGTTCCTGTATATGATCCAGCATCTGCTACAGTATCTCCATTCTTCTTTACTGCTAGAGATTTTACTGGAAAACCTGATAGACTTTTAACACCTAATGAGTCAGTTGTATTTGACTATGATTTCTATCTTCCTAGAATAGACAAGTTAGTTTTACACCAAAATGGTGAATTCATCTTATTACAAGGTACACCTTCTAGACAACCAATACCTCCAGAATCACAAGATAAAACACTTGAACTTGCTACAATTCTTCTTCCTGCATATCTTAAAAATGTAGAAGATGCAAGAGTATATCTAAAACAAAATCGTAGATATACCATGAAAGATATTGGTAAAATTGACGATAGAGTTAAAAATTTAGAAGAAATAACTACCTTAAATCTTTTAGAAAAGAGTGCAGAATCTCTTCAAATTAGAGATGCACAAGGTTTTGATAGATTCAAATCTGGATTCTTTGTAGATGCATTTAACTCATTTAATTTTATGGCACCGAGTTCTCCTGCCGATATTGATACAGAACTTCAAGAACTCAGACCAATAAGAGAATTTGATTCTATTGCTTTACAAGTTGCTCCTAAAACAGATGTATCAGTACAACAGTTAGATCTTAGTACTGACTTTCCATTACTTGATGATGAAAATACACAAAAGACAGGTACTCTTCTTACACTAAAATATGAAGATGAACTTTATATTGAGCAGAATTTTGCGACTAAAACAAACAATATCAACCCATTTCATGTTGTATCATATACTGGAGAAGTTAAACTAAATCCAGCTGTTGATAATTGGATCAATACTCAAAGAACACAAAATGTTATTAGAAATACCATTGGTATTACTGTTTTCAACAATCAAGTTGCTGCTAACTTTAATGTAACCACAGCAGGAAATGGTGGTGGATCTGCAACAGTAACAACCAATGAGGTTGGTAGAACTACACAGAGAGATGATATTAGATCTGAGAACACATTTATTGCTGAAGAAAACTTTGATCCATTCTGTCGTTCTAGAAATGTTGAGTTTACCGCATTAGGTTTAAAACCATTTACTAATTTCTATGCATTCTTTGATAATATTGGTGGTATAGACATCGTACCAAAACTTTTAGAAGTTTATGATGTTACAGGATCATTCCAAGTTGGAGAAACAATAAGAGGAACTATTGGTGGAACTGCATTTGAGTTTAGATTAGCTGCTCCAAATCATAAGAAAGGACCGTTTGCTAACCCCACAGAAACATATACTGTAAATCCATATGACCAAAGTTCTACATTACCAGATGGATACTCACAGGCATCAACTATATTAAACATTGATACTGTTGCACTTTGTGCTCAAGCACAAGGAGCATTCTTTGGATTTGCACCAACTAATATGGTTCTTAGAGGATTAACTAGTGGTGCTCAAGCAAGGGTAGCAAGAGTAAGATTAGTCTCTGATAACTTTGGTGATCTAACTGGTGCTATGTGGATTAGAGATCCTAATGCAACTCCTACTCCTCAAGTAAGAATTAGATCTGGTAATAGAACCTTTAAGTTAACATCTAGTGAAATAGATGCTGAACCCATACCAGGCAGCACATTAATTTCTAGTGGTATTGCTAGATATACAGCAACTGGTACAACAAGACTTGTTCAAACTGATGTTAGAATTACAACCTTAGAAACTACTACGGTTACAAATCTATCAACAATTGATATACAAAGATCAGATCCACCCCCTCCTCCACCTCCACCACCACCACCTCCTGTTATTATTAACAATACTGTGGTTATTGATAGAACTAGAACTATAATTAATAACTTATTAACTGTAGGAACTAGAAGAGGCGGTACTAATCAGAGAAGGGCAAGAAGGAGAAGAAGAAGAACTCGTAGTAGAAGAAGAGACCCTTTAGCACAGTCATTTGTAACAGGACCTGAGGGTGTATATTTAACTAAGGTTGAAGTTTTCTTCGCAACAGTTAACTCTGGAACAACACCAGTAAATCTTCAGATAAGAACAGTTGAGTTAGGTTTACCTACACTTGACATTGTATCTCCTGATGCAATAGTAACCTTGCGTCCATCTGACATAACAACATCTACTGATGGTAGTGTACCAACTACATTCACATTTCCATCACCTGTTTACTTAGATCCTAACGAAGCTTTCTGTGTAGTTCTGCTATCAGATAGTGATGAGTATACGGTATTCTGTGGAGAAATGGGTCAGAAAGCCATTAATCAACAGACTCTTCCTTCTGCTCAAGGTAAGATTTACTCACAGCAATTTGCTATGGGTTCACTCTTTAAATCTCAAAACGGATCTACTTGGACTCCAGCTCAGTTTGAAGATATGACTTTCAAACTTTATAGAGCAAAGTTCACCTCACAAAGAGGATTGATAACATTCTTCAATCCACCTATTGAACCTAACAATAGTCAGGTTCCTCGTCTAAACTTCAACCCTATTAAAGGTCTTCCTAAGAAAGCTAAAATTGGTATTACTACCACAACTAATGCTGGATTAATTGGAACGGTATTTACTCAGGGAAGAAAAATTGGTGAGAGTAATCAAACTCATCGCTACGCATTTGTTGATGACAAAGGCGGACCTGTCGATGGTACTGTTGGTATCTTAACTGGTGGTAAAGGATACGGAACTCCTACAAACCCAGTAAGCACTTACAATATTACTGGAGATGGTTCTGGATTAACTTTAAATGTTACTGTTTCAGCTGGACTGTCTGCTATTACTGGTGCTACTGTAGTAAATGATGGTAATGGATATAAGGTAGGTGATATTGTTGGACTTACAACTGCAGATACTGGTAATGCTGGTTCTGGTGTTCGTCTTGGTATTAGTTCTATAGCAGGACTTGATACTCTGTATCTAACAAATGTTCAGGCACAGGAATTTGAGGTAACCTCTAATGATTTAACCTATACTCATAGTTCAGGTCAAGTTATAGATTCTGGACTTGATATATGGCAATATGATGAAACAGGTGGACAGTACACAGGTGAATACTTTAAAGTAGATCACAGAAATCATGGAATGTATGGATCTGGTAATAAGGTTCTTATTTCTGATGCAGCATCTGATGTTCTTCCTACAGAATTAAGTGTTGATATTGCTTCTAATGAAACTAGCATTTCAGTTGCATCAACCAGTCAGTTTACTGAGTTTGAAGGTGCTGTAGTTAGTGCTGCTAATACTGGATATGCTTTCTTGAATAGTGAGATTATATCTTACACTAGTGTTGGTATTTCTAGTCTCGGTGGTGTTACTAGAGGAACCAATGGAACCAATGCACTAAATCATCTTCAAGGTGATGCTATTACCAAATATGAATTGAATGGTGTTTCTCTTGGAAAAATTAATACAGAGCATTCTGTAGAAACTTCTCTAGTTGGTATTGATGAATATTACATCAGGATTAATAGAGGATCTAGCAGAGGTTCTGATGATAACACTAATAATATTCCACAACTATCATTTGCTGAAGAAGCTTCTGGAGGTGGTAATTCAGTTTACGCATCTAAGAACATTCAGTATGATGCTATAAGGACTAATATTGATGCAACAACTTTTGGACCTACAGATTTTGTTTCTCTCACATTGAGGAGTGTTACAGGTACATCTGTTGACGGTAATGAATCATCATTTGTAGATGTTGGTTTTGAGAACATAGAACTCAATAGAGATAATCAGTTGTCATCAACAAGAATTATCGCTTCTAGAGTTAATGAACAGAATCAATTAGGTTCTTTGGATAGGAACAAATCACATACAATTACTGTTGAATTTGATAATGGTGGAGATGATTTCAACTCACCTACTATTAGTCTCGAAGGTGCTTCTTCTTTACTCTATGAGAATAGACTTAATGCACCAATAACTAATTATCTAACTGATCCTAGGGTTAAGCAGAGATTTAATGATCCGCATTCTGCATACTATATGTCGAATCCAATCTATATTAAGAATCCTGCAACATCTATAAGAGTTATATTTGAAGCTCGTAGACCACCTACAACTGATTTTAGAGTTCTACATAGTACTTTAAGAGCAGATTCTAGTGAAGTTACACCTGGCTTTGAACTATTTCCTGGTTATTCAAACCTTCTAGATATAGATGGAGATGGTATTGGTGATCAAATTATTGATCCTAATAATAATAGCGGTTTACCCGACCAATTTATTCCACCTGACGCTACTACATACCGTGAGTACCAATACACGGTAGACAACCTCCCTAGTTTTACTGGATTCCAGATTAAGATAGTCTTTACAGGGACTGATCAATCTAAACATCCTGTAATTAAAAACCTTAGAGCAATAGCAGTAGCATGACAAAATCATCTTTAATCCCAGTTGACGGACATCCTAATTTTTGTAGAGATAAAAACACAGGAGCTATCGTTAATACTGATAGTTCCTCTTTCGCTGCTTACCACCAAAGGAACTCCCAAAAAAAGATGGAAAGATTAGAGATAGAAGAGATGAAGAACGACATCTCTGAGATGAAAGAAATGATGAGGAAACTAATGGCAAAGTTGTGAAATTCTATCTTCCCAAGAAAAAACCGTTTTACGCTGCCCTAAAGATTAATCGTTGGCCAGTGAATTGGTTTGATGACAAAAAAAAGTTAAGGGAAGAGAAAGAAAGAAAAAGACAAGAAAAAATTAAAAAATTATATCCAAAAACATGAGTAGAAATCCACACTCTGAATTCTTGAAATACCACGGTTTTACTGAGGTTGATGCACCAAGAAAAGAAGAAACTGACATGGCAGCATTAAAATCTGAAATGGCAGAAATAAAAATTACTATGCTTCAAGTGCTGCAGGAGTTGAGGAAACTAAATACATAATAGGATAATCCGAGTGTTGTTAACAGATGGCCGTCTACATTGCAAATCTACAAATAGATGCTGGTGTGGACTTTCAGCATGGTTTCAGCCTAGGTGATAGTGATACAGGAACATATTTGAACCTGAACAACTATACCGTTACTTCTCAAATGAGAAAATGGGCTGGATCAACTACATCTGTTTCCTTCGCAGCTACAGTTACCGACCCTGATCAAGGTCAACTCGAAGTTTCTTTGGGTTCGACTCAAACAGTTAATATTAAACCTGGCCGTTATGTTTATGATGTTATATTGAGTGACGCATCTGGTTACAAATATAAGGTCGTTGAGGGTATGATCCTAGTTAGAGTAGGAGTCACAAGGTAACCATGCCATCTCTCAGAATAGGTACAGGCAATCAAGTAAAAGTAATCGCCAGTGGATCTCTTGGTGGAGGTTCTGGTGGTCGCTTGTCTTTACTGTCTGATGTTAACTCAAGTAATCTTCAAGACGGAAGTTTGCTTGTATATGATGCTGCGACAAGTAATTTCGTAGCGACTAAGAATTTCCCTGCAGCAATCATTGATGGAGGTATCTACTAGTGTCAGCTACCCTATTACTAAAACGAACTCTAGGAACTTCACCTCCTAATATTGCACCAGTCGGTACAGGTGTATCTTTTGGTGAACTTGTTTATACTTACGATACCAGTGATGTTGGTGCTGGTAAATCCTATAAGAAATTATATATTGGTAATCCTGCTGGTCCTACAGCAACTCCGATTGTAATCGGTGGTGAATATTATACTAGTCTAATACCAGAAAGTCCTGCCAATTATGGTAATAGGGAGGCAAACAAAGCACTTATCTTAGATTCAAATGCTAAGGTAAAATCTTGGTCTGTAGTAACTGATTTTCATAACGCTGGTGTTGGTACTAACCAAGGAGATTTTTATGTCGGTGGTAACTTAAATGTTACTGGAGATTTAGTATATGATGAAGTAACTGGTAGAAATATTAATATAACAGGTATTGGCACGATTGCCACTATCTTCAATACTAAAGCAACCATTGCTGATGGTTCAATTAATAATCTGTTTACTGTATCAGGACTTGTTACCACTCTGACAGGTACAAGTGCTAATTACACTCAGGTTAATGTAGGACATGCTCTTACTGCTAATAATGTAGAAATTACTGGTATAACTACACTTACCAATAATCTTGATTTCTCTAGAAATTTAATTAAGATTGGTCGTGAGACTGCATCTGGTATTAGTAGTGCTGATGGATCAATATTCATTGGTGACTATGCTGCCACTGGTATGGGTCAATCGACTTCTAATAGAAGAAACATAGCGATTGGTGCCAGTGCATTACAATATGGTGGTGTTGGAAATAATGCTGATGAATTAGAATCTAATATTGTTATGGGTAACTTTGCAGGTTATAGACTGCAAGGTACTAAAAACTTAATGGTTGGTGATAAAGTAGGTTTTGCTTTATCATCTAGTGGTAACGATGAAAACATTGCTTTGGGTAATCAGGCAATGTATGGTGACACTTTCCCTGTTGTGGATGGTGTTACTTTAAGTATTTCAGTTGGTCAACAAACTGCTATTGCTAATCACGACGAGTCTACTGATGTAACAGAAACAAGTGGATCTGGTCAAGGTTTGATAGTAAGACTTCAAACTGGTGGTACTGGTTTAGTTACATTAATTGATGTAATATCACCAGGCGACGGATATGTTTTAGGTGACACATTTACCATACCATTTGGATTCCAAACTCTTACTGGTTCTGTTACTAGTATCAATGGTCGTTTCCTAAGTGGTGGTACTGGTGCTAGACAACAAAGTAAAAACATTGCCATAGGTCCATATTCATTATACAGTGTAGATGGTAGTAGAAATATTGCGATTGGTTATTCTGCAGGAGATACTACAACTGGTAGTGGTAATATTATAATTGGATATGAACGAGATGTTGCGATTGCTAATAGTGATAATCAACTTACTATTGGTAGTTCACTTATCAACTGGATTGATGGTAATCAACTAGGTTATGTTGGAATAGGAACTACAAGACCATTCGGATTACTCGATGCTGGTGGTGTATTCATTGTAGATAAAGGAACAGGTAATACTGTTATTTCTGGTGTTACAACTGTACCAACTCTTGATGTAGATAATCTTGGTATAGAGGATATCAAAGTCACTGCTGGTTTAGCAACTGACTTTGCAATTACAAATGCTAAGATTCAGTCTGGTATCATTACAGATACTGTTGGTACTGCTGCGACAATTACTAATGTAGATTTTGTAAATGCAGATATTTTAGCAGCTAAGATAACCGCAGGTATCGTAACAGATATAGTTGGTACTGCTGCTACAATCACAACTTTTGATACTGAAACTGCTGATCTTAAAGATGTTAAAATTACAACTGGATTAGTAACATCCTTAGTTGGCACATACGCAACTATCACTACATTCGATGCTGATGATGCAGATATTAATGTAATAAAAACTGTAACTGGTGTTGTAACATCTCTTACTGGTTTTGGTGTAACTTACAATACAGCAGACTTTGAGTTTGTTGATGCTTCTGATATTAAGATTACAACTGGTCTAGTAACATCTTTAGTTGGTACATATGTAACCTTCCAAGATGCTGATTTCCAAGATGATGTTCGTGTTGGTGGTGCTCTTACTGTTGTAGGAGATCTTACTGTTCAGGGTAATACTAGTTTTGTTCAAAGTACTGTAATTCAGGTTACTGACAAGAATATTGAACTAGGTTTTAGTTCAACAGGTAGTCATGCTAACGCTACTGCAGATAATGGTGGTGTAATTCTTAAAGGAACTACAGATAAAACTATACTTTACAATCAAGCAAGAGAAGCATGGGAATCAAATCTTAAGTGGAATCCAGATGTTGATGATAGTCTTGATATTGGTGAACCAGATGTACAGTGGAGAGATATTTACATTGATGGTACTGCACACTTAGATGCTGCAGACATTTTAGATGCTAAGATTACTGCTGGTATTATTACAAGTCAGGTTGGTACCTATGCAACTATTGGCACCGTTGACATTGAGACTCTCGATGCTAAAGATGTAAACATCACTGGTCTTGCTGTAACAGATATAGTTGGTACTGCTGCAACAATTACCACAATCGATGCAACAGATGGAGATATAGTTAATGCTAAAATTACTGCTGGTGTTGTTACATCATTAGTCGGTACTTACTCTACAATTGGTGATGTAGATGTTACTTATGATATTAGAGTTGGTGGAGCACTAACAATTACTGGTGATATTGATGCAAACGGAGACTTAGATGTAGACGGACATGCAGAGTTAGATCAATTAAGAGTATCAGGTGTTGGTACAATACCAACTTTTGACACAGAGACTGCAGATCTTAAAAATGTTAAAATTACTGCTGGTATCATTACTGATATCGTTGGTACTGCTGCTACAATTACTACAATTGATGCAACAGAAGGTGACATAGTTAATGCTAAGGTCACTGCTGGTGTTGTAACTTCACTGGTTGGTACTTACGCTACTATTACAACAGCACATGTTTCTAACTTAAGTGCTGATAGTTTATCCTTGACTGGGTTAGCAGTTACCGATGTTGTTGTTGCTACTGCAGCAACCTTCACAGGTGTTATTGATGTTAATGATGCTGATGTTGTAAATGCTAAGATAACAGCAGGTGTTGTCACATCGTTAGTGGGCACTTATGCAACTATCACAACTCTTGATGTAGAGACATTAGATGCTCAAAATATAAACATTACTGGAGTTGCAGTAACAGATATTGTTGGTACTGCTGCATCTATCACAACGATTGATACTAATAACTTTGATGCAGTCAATGCAAAAATAAACGCTGGTTATATAACTTCTTTATATGACTCCACAGGAGTTGTTGGTGTTAACACTCAACATATGTTGAGCACTAATGCTGCAGGAGAACTTGTATGGAAAGAACCTGCTCAGATTGGTATTGCAACAATCAATGCTAAGTTAGATACATGGTTTGTATCTACAAATGGTGTTGACGATGGTGATGCATCTCGTGGTAGAACAGCAGAGAGACCATTCAAAACAATTGCATATGCTTTATCACAAATTTCAAATGTTGGTGTTAATGATATTTTAAGTATTGCTGCAGGTGTTTATGAAGAAACATTCCCACTTACTGTTCCTGCTGGTTTAACAGTTAAGGGTGCTGGTCTTCGTGCTACTAAAGTTGTTCCTACTAATGCTACTAAGCAAAAGGATGCTTTCTTACTTAATGACAGATCTGTTATTGAGGATATTACCAT
>CEOA01035873.1_pt1 | contig 39158 bp, 42 predicted proteins | sample 530251 | NCBI WGS metagenome assembly CEOA01 (sample SAMEA2619838, study PRJEB7988) | marine metagenome | biome: marine biome (ENVO:00000447); feature: surface water layer (ENVO:00002042); material: "saline water (ENVO:00002010), including plankton (ENVO:xxxxxxxx)" | depth 5 m
AAAGCATGACTTCTTCTTCAAACGCTCGGTCTGAAGTTTCTTCGTCATAAATTTCGGCGTGTTCCTGATCGTAACGATCATATTCAAGCCCGAACAACGCATTTAGTCCGGGCTCTAGCTCTTTCGCTAATTGTGCGCGAGTAATAGCCATTTAGAGTCTCCCGTTAAATGCCAGTCGTCGTGGCAGTGGTTTGTGAATCGAAACGCGCATTCGGAGAGTTGTAGTGTGCATTAATTCGCACGATCAACGGGATTCCCGCTGCTGCAAAATCACTATTCGCATCGTCATCAACGATACCCATGATTTTAAGCGGCAAAGTTGCCGTCGTTGCGATTGATGACACAGACAACGCTGAGTTTGAGCGTCCGGTATCAGTGCTGCCCGTTCTTGCAGACGTGCCAAGACTTGCGTTAGCAAAAACAGCGGTTAAAGCAGTTGCTCTATCCGTGATCGTTGCGTCGGTTGCGACTTGAAAAGTTTGCATAGGATTATCAGCGACGAGGGCTTTGACAGGAAAATTTGTGTCAACGCTCACGCTGCCGGATCCGGGCCAATAGTTTATAAACACGGGCTTTTTCGATACAGAATCTACATATTCAACACCTACCAACACCCCTAACGCAGCCGTCGTACCACCACTAGTGGCTCCAGCTTGATCAATTACACCAGCAGCCGTAGGTACTACGATGCTGAATTGAAAAATAGCGTTAGTGTTGTTGCTGGCAATCTCATATTGAGTAAGGCCGGTTGAATTAGCAGAAGCTCCTACCAATCCGATAGGTCGAAGCCCGTAAGCGGTTTCTTGATTTGCCATGTTTTGCTCCTAAAAGCTTACTTACGAGGACCACCAAAAGTTACACGTGATTGACGTTCTGGTTTGTCAATCACCATAGTTGAGTGTGCATTCTCGCGAAGAACATCCGTTTCAATAGCCTCAATTTGATCTGCGTTCTTTCTTTCAAAATACTCAGTTCGTTCTGCAACTGTTTCCAACGGTATTCTTGCCAGAAGCAACCCGCCAACACCAAACACGCCTTCATACTTCCCTGATTCCACTGTAGGTGCCTCAAAATCGGGATATTCATCGCGTCGAACAAGCTCGTAACCTTCTCGCATGCGCGAGGAGATATTCGTCCTGTCTTCAAAGCCACGTACTTCTGCACGTATCCAGCGATGTTTAAACCCTTCTGGCGCAGGGGGCGCGTCTAGTTTAGACGGTGGACTCCACGGTTTTCTTTTTAACTGTGTAGCCCGTGATGATTTAGCGCGGGAAGTTCTCTTGATAGCATCAATTTCATCTGGTTGATTATCGGTCACTGTCCTTCCTTCACGTATTTCGCGTACTCTTCGAGTGGCACTCCCAATCTTTTGGCAATCGTCACTTGGCTCGGGGAGAGACGAACCTTTTTGCCGCGTCCTGAAGAAGACCTGCCACGAGAAACTCCCGCTACAGACTGTCCAGAACGATTATTTTTGGACACTTCCACAGATTCATCAGGGAATTTGTGCGGAAAAGCGTCTTTCATTCGTGAATCTAGCGCATCATAGTATTCATTACTAGAGGGATCAAACCCTTCTTCTTGCACTAACTTTTTGTGTAAACCAAAAGCTGCAAACGTCATTGCATCGTCCGTGCCAAACCATTCGTTTTGCGCGGCCCAATCCTCCGCTTTCGGGTCCGGGGCCGCTTGAGTCGGGGCAGGGACATATTGCTGTTGTGCTAACTGTTGCGCGTAGGCTTCTTGCTGCGCCGCTTGCGCTTCTCGTTGCGCCTTGGCTTGTGCGTGCTTGTCGGCAGCTATGGTTAGCTGTGCGATCTTTTCTTGCGCGGACATCTGACGATTTACGTCGCCTGTCTCTATCGCATTTTTTAAATCTTCTTTTGCCCTTTCTTGTTCAGAAACGACGCGACTACCGTACTCATTTAGATAGTTTTGGTCGAGATTTTGTAAGCGTTGCTTTACGTCAGTGTTTTCTGCTTGGATTGTCTGCGCATAGCGAAGGGCCTCTTCTCTTTCTCGTTCCGCTTCTTTTGCACGTTTTGTTAGCTGATTAATCCGTTTTTGAACACTTTGGCTGTATTTTTCGTGTTCATCTTCGGTCTCAGCCTTCGCAACTTCGACTTCCGCCTTTACTTCTTGCGCGGGTTCTTCAATCTCTACTTCTTGCGCTTCTTCATCGAAGTCCAAGTCTACTTGGCCGTCATCAGCCTCATGTGCAGCCTTCGCCTCACTCATTCGCATGTCCCTCAGTTATGGTGTAAATCGTCAGGGTCAAGTATTGTGGCTAAAATCTCATCATCGTTGAGAATCCTAACCTCGCTGCCAAATCTAGCAGCGTCTTCATCGTTCAAACGAAACCTAGAGCCCGCATAACGGGCAAAAATTACCCATTGTTTTTCTTGGCACCACGCCCCGTTTGGGAACCTTTTATCATCGTATGCATCAGGTCCCAGACGAAGCACCAATCCAACGTTTGTTTGGATGGCGTCTTCTTCTATAGTCTTGGTGTTTAAAATAATCCCACCTTTACTTTGCGTTCTACCCTTAAAGGGCAAAATCAAGACGCGCCAGCCCGTGGGCTGGGGTAATCTATCTATGATTGCGGTGTCTATGAGAGTGGGATCAAGTACGCGCTCCTCTTTGGGAACGTATGCCTTGGAAATATCCAAAGGCTGGCTTACCTCAGTCATCAAATGATTCCTGTCTATCTAGCATTTCAGAGAGTTCTACAAGCATGTAATCGCAAGCGCGAAGCTCGCCCATACACTCTCTGTAATGTTCCATGTCTTTAATCCCACCTTCCGACATTAAATTCGTTATTTGGGATTTGCGATCAAGCAGTGTTTTTCTAACAAACTGCACAATATCGATACCGTCCAATCAAGTATCCTTAATATCTGACGATATCCGATATTCTCGCTTTTTAGTTTCTAGAAATCAAACCGGCTATGCGCTTGTAAAACGAGATCCTCGTTCTGCGGCACCCATGCCACGTTTCTTGCCGGTTGTTACCTTTGCAAACATAGTGTCTGGGGTAGGTGTATCAATGGTTTGGGCATAAGGAATGCTGCCTTGACCTTGAATTTCTGCTTTACCTACGGGTTTGGGCGGCTGTTTGATAGGCCCCCCTGAAAATTTAACTTTGCTCACAAATTACCTCCTTACTGTCGCTTCAAAAGTTCTCTTTGCATGCCCGCTTCAATACGCGCGGCTGTTTGTGCTTCTTGACTTTGCAGACGTTGCTGGAACTGTGCTTCTCGTTGTGCCAATTTTTCTCTTTCTAACTGTAGCTCTTGTTGTTCCATCACCATGTCGTTTTGTTCTTGCTGCGATTTAAGCTGCAGCTCTTGCTGTTTCAACTGCACTAACGGATCTGGCCCTTGCGGAGGCTGACCGGATTGCTGCACTTGCTGACCTAGCTGAACAACCTGTTGCATGGCGGTCGCCACGTTCTGGGCCACCAGAGATTGGTATTGTTCGTTGCTCTCAGCATCCACCAAAGCCACGTTCGGGTTTTGTTGCATGAACATTTGTTCTGCTTGTTCTTCCGACAATAGCTGCACGTGATTCAAGATATGTTTTTGAATCGCGGCTACGACCTGCGGTAGAGAGGACGCGATACCCCCAGTCACAAAGATTAAGTGCGCTTGTATATGCGCCATGTGATTCTGACCACGGAAAGCCTGTAACGCGACGTTATTTAAAGCGTCCATGTTTTCTTGTGCAGGGTCTTTCGGCGCGATATCTGCCGGGGTATCCGCACGCAAAATCATGTCTGAGTTTTTTACGCCCAAAGCATCGTAAACTCTGCGGTACACCTCTGGAATATTGTGTATTTCAGGGGCCTGCATGGCCATTTGTAGCTCAGTTTGGGCTAAAGCAATGCGCTGGCTCTGAGAAAAAATATTAGGGTCAGAAACCGGTATGACATCTACTTTTTCGTCAAAATCGTTGGCTTTTACGGCTGCTTCTGCGCCGGGAACCTCGTAGGGGTACACGGGAGGAAGACTTTCGGCCATAACACGCGCCAAAATCTTAAATTCGATTTTCATCGCGTAGTGCAACCGTTTATGCACGGCACTCATAACACGAGCGCCCTGCTCAATCATTGCAATCGTAGTGCCCACAGCAGCATTCGGGTTCGCATCACCAACTTTCATGTCCGTGATAGTCGCAAACCGTTGCCCGGCATCTACGACAAAACCCAATAGTTGAAAGAGCGTGCCATCCGGACCTTTAAACGGCAGAGGCATCAAACTGTCCCTGATTTGTCCTCCGGGGGCGTCCACATCTCTGAATTCTCCGGGTTGCAACGGCGAATCGTCGTCTCTGATCCGCAGGCCGCGTGCCTTGAAGCCTGCCGGGAGGTTAGAAAGCGTGCCTGCATCGATTAATTGTCGTAATGCGGCGGTCGCGGTGCGCGATAAACCACCAATCGTATGGATCAATCCCAACCCATAGAAACCAAAACCGGGTAGAAACTTATAATGAACAAAATATTGGATCTTGTTTGTAAGCGGGTCATCTTCCGCGTAATTACGTCGGATAGACAAAACTTGGCTGTTTTCTTCGCTAATTGTGACGATATAAGGGACTTTGATACCCGTTTCTTCGCCTTCGTCATCTTTGTTTTCATAGCCGGGCAGGTCTAAATCGGCATGGAATTCCAACAGAGTGCAGTCGTAATCAATGTTCGACTGACTCATGCCGTCTATATAATCGGTTTCTTGCGAAATACTATCTGAGTCCGGTTGAGAGGGCAAAACAGGTATATCTCGATAAAAACCAGATATTTGTTGTTTGCGAAGGTCGTTCATTGATATGCGCACAACATGGGTAATGCACGGACACGTCTGTAAATCAGACGTTTCGTAAGGCACCACCAAATGTTCGGCGGGTACGAATTTACTGACAGGACGACCTAGCGTGTCATCAAAGTACACTTTCTTAAAAGTGCTGCCCGCTAAAGGCAAGTTGAATAACATTTGATCGAATTCGGGGGTGTATTCTTCCATCACGTTAGTGATGTAGTAATTCATAAAGTTTTTGACGCGACTGGCTTGTTCTGCCTTGGCCGTGGTCTGTGAGCCAAGCACCGCTGTCCGAACAGGTCCATCGGCGGGCAATAATTCATTGAACGCTTGGGCTTGAAACTGTACCGCCGCCTCTGCCAGTAAGGGGTGGGTCACCCCTGTAGCGCCTCTGAAAGGCTCTGTACGCTCTTCGTAGTTAAACCCAAGTAGTTCTAAACCATCCGAGTAAGCCTCCTCCCAGTCGTGTCTGGAGGCCCTGTTGGCGCTGTATTGATCCATTAAGTCGTTGGCCACGTCTGCCAACTCTGAATCGTCCATAAACTCGGCTAAGTTATCGAAGAAATCATCCTCTCGATCTTTGTTGCGCAACGGATCAAAGTCGAATGTAACGCCGCCATCTTCGTCTTGCGTGATTTCAACGCCTTCAATACTCATCGCCGCGTTGGTATCAAGCCCGTTAGGTAGGGCTTCTATCTCCACCGCTAAGACTTCTTCGTCGGGCAGGTTTGTGCCTTCTCTGTCCATTAAGGAAACAGGAGGTCTATCGCCATTTGCCATAATATTTTCCTATACGCCGACGTAAGTGTTGAGGACCTTATCGCAGAGGAGGCAAACCTTGCCTTCTCCGGTCTGCGTTGATTTCTCTAAGCTGTTCTATGCTGTACCCGTACCTATCAGCGACCGTCTCTTCGCCTTGTCTTCCCAGATAGTCATTGAGGCGCTCTTGGTCCGCTGCTTGTTGCGCCGCATAATAATCTTCTACCGGGCCGTATTGAGCCTCCCATTGTCGTAGCTCTTCTTGTAGTCTTGTACGGATTCCCCCACCGTGACCGGAACCCGTTGGTACGACGGGCGGCGGTACTGGATAATACCGCGTGCCGGAAGGAACCGGTGAAGAGCCTCCGTCTACCGGCGGAACCCCGCTCGGGGCCTCTTCCGAATCATCCGGGCTAGGAGGTTGATAATCCTCCACAGGACCATACAACCGCTCGTAGTTAGCGACAGCATCTGCAAACTCTAAGCGACCAAAACTGCCCGTCGAAAAATCACTGGACTGGGGCGGTGGAGGCGCTTGACGCCCTTCTGTAGGTGGCCTAGAAAAGCGCAAGCTCAAAAACGGCATTATACCCGCTGCAGGCGTTGGCCGGTAAATGGGCATTTGATACTCGCCCTCAACCGCATCTGCAAAAGGATCTCCGGTGCGTTGAATCTCTAAACCTTGTGTCGGTGAATATCCACCGGTCTGACGGCCAACGGTGTCATCAACTTCAAAATTAACGCCTTCCGTAAGCATTGGGTCCGGAGGGATAAGCACCGGGGTTTCTGCAATCTCAGGCGGCGTAAAAATAGGGTCTGTCGAAACAGGCGGTGCCGGTGTTGGCTCCGGAGGAGTGTATACCGGGGGTGGTAAAGACTCTACCGGGGGCGGTGTTGGTGCCGGGGACGGTACGGGTGGTGTTGGTGCCGGGGCCGCTACGGGTGCTGGAATAGGCGCTGGCGCTGCCGCTGGTGGTGGTACGGGCGTTGGTGCCGGGGCCGGTACTGGCGCTGGTGCGGGTGCGGGTGGTGGTACTGGCGCTGGTGCCGGTGTCGGAATAGGCGCTGGCTCCGGGGGCAATGGTGCCGGGGGCACTGGAATAGGGGCTGGCGCGGGCACTGGAATAGGGGCTGGTGCTGGTTCCGGTTCAGGCATAGGCATAGGTTCCGGTACGGCAATAGGCGCTGGCTCCGGATCTGGTGCCGGTACTGGTCGTGGTAAAGGATCCGGAACCTCTAAGATAGGACCCGGATCAGTAACGAAAGGCGGTAATTCCGGGGGCGGCTGCTGGCCGGACATCAGCCGGGCATACTCCTCCGGGCTAATGTCACCATAGACAGCACCGGGGCTCACCGGTCCACCTTGTTGCATCTCCATAGGCGCTGGATTAGGCGGCATGCCCGCACCCGCTAAGGGTCCAGACGTATTATATTTCCTAAATAAATTTGTCAGGCCCTGTGTGTTTCTTCGCCTCGCCATTACGCCACCTCCACCCGCAAAAAAATATTGACCTAGACCGGGCGTGTCTGGAGGTAATTGCTCTTCAATTTTCTTCGCTTTTTGTATGGTTTCTCGAAGTTTTTTCTCTTTGTTCTTGCGCGTTCTCGGCGTCATCGACTCCGTGACAAGCTCTTTGTTTAACATAGAAGCTTGACTACGCATCGTGTTCAATTGCGCAAGCAGCTTCGATATCGGGCCGACCGGGTTAACCATAGTATGCGCTCGCCGTAATATTCATAGAACCTTCGCTTTCGTCCCAGTCGTCTGTGGGTAGTTGCACAAAGTTGCCCTGTCTATAACGCATCAACGCTTGCGTGGTGCTGTCCACCAAGTCGTCGTGGGTCCCATTCGGGAAAGCAGCGCATTCTTCTACCACTTCTCGCGCCCACGATTCGTCCGGTGCCCAAATCATACCAGCTTCAAACAAGGGCGATATACTATGTACCCTAGAAAGTTTGTCATTTCCACGGCTCGGAGTGAAATTTACGACAGGAATGCCCAATTGACGTAATTCCTGCGTCAAAGGGGTCCCTGAAGCCTTCGCTTCCACAATTACCGTCTCTGGTTCCCAATATTTGTACTGTTCCAGCGCAATTTCTTTCAATTCTGGGAAATCCCACCGCCCTTTTTTCGCATCTAAGAGCATTAAATGCGCAGGACCCCCTATTTCTTCCGGATAAAACACTCCCCACGTGGTAATCGCGCTGTAGTCCGCCGTTTCGCGCTTGCTAAACGCCGTATCGTAGCTCTGTATCACGTACTGCAGGTTCGGAATCTCCTCTTTTTCCCAAACATTCCACCATTCGCGCTTCAATATGGCTAATGTCTCGGATGTAGGGTTTTGCTGGTACTGCGCGTTCCACTGATAGGCCGGAATCGACGCTTTTACCGACTCCAACTCCTCTTTTTTCCAAAATTCAGGCCAACAAGGCTCCCCTGAATCGAAAACCGCCGGTAGCTCAAGCACTTCCCACTGGTCCGCAAAGGGATCCTTGGTCATTTGACGCACCAAGTTGCCGGTCATGTCCTTTTCAGACCATCGCGTCTGCACCAGCACAATGGCTCCACCGGGTTGAAGACGTTGCCGGGGACCCGCCGTGTACCATTCCCATGCATTTTCAAAGCCGCTGGCCGACATGGCCGTTTGCTCAGAGTGCGGATCGTCAATAATGATCAAATCGCCACCGCGACCAGCTAAGTTCGAGCCCACACCTACCGCGTAATACATACCCCCGGACTTCGTGTCCCACCGGCCCGACGCCTTACTGTCCGCAGATAGCTTCGTGTCATCGAACACTTCCCTATATTCGTCCGTCTCCAGAAGGTTTTTGACCTTGCGACCAAAATTTACCGCTAATTCCGTCGTGTGCGTTGCCTGAATGATCTTCATCGACGGATTTCGACCAATCATCCACGCCGGAAACAAATAAGACGCAAATTCACTCTTCGTGTGACGGGGAGGCATGTTGATAATCAACCTTTTCAACTCCCCCGTCGCAATTTTTTCCATCTTCTCGGCAATCAAATAATGATGACGGCCCGCAATAAAATCCGGCCACATCGCACGAACAAATGGTAAAAATTCTTTTTGACACGCCTCGACCTTTTCAAGCTGCTTTAACCGTAGCTCTAGCCGAAGTCTTTGAACATCCGCCTCTGTCTGCGTGTCAAGATTCAAGGGGGACCCTATATGCTTCTATCGTCGTCAAAAAATCTGTCCAGTTCACGGGCGCAGTGAACGTTTCATGGGCCGCGTGCCGTAAACCTTCCTTAAAAACATCTATCGCTTGGTCAGACCGGTATAAAGACACCGTTTCACCCTTCTGTACCACGATCCACGCTCGGGCGCTCGCGTGCCGCGCTGCAAAAGAAACCTGATGCGGACTCAATAACACCTTCAAACCTTTCGCTACCTTTAGCTCTAGTAGATGAAATTGGTTCTCGCGATCTAATAACAGTAAATCCGGAATGCCCTGCGTACTGCTGTTCTCGATCCGCGTGCAAATAACGTCCGCGCCGGACAAGCCTTGCTTAATTTTCTTCCAGAACCTCGACTCCGTCTGGTTCGACATCAATCACCCTCTCACCAAGCTGGCGTTTCAGTTCTTCTAAAGCTTTTTTCACCTCGGCCTTACTCATTTGATCTATCGATCCGTGGCGAACTTCCGACTTGTTCACGTAAATATTGCCTTGGGCCAAGCCGCGCGCCTTCTCCGCTTGAACCGCTGCCGAATACGCACCCGCTGCGATGGCCTCATCTCGGATACGTTGCAGATCTCGGACATGACGGGCATAGGTGACCTCGTACTTCTCAGCAAGCTCGGCCCGTCGTTGTTTAAGCGCCTTCACAATGTGCGGGGAGCGAGTAGGGCTCAACATCTCATAGGCCCGGGTGTGCGCCCCCGAAACACTAAAACCAGCTTCCACTGCCAGATTTCGTAACGTGTCTTGCCCTTCACGGGTCGCGACCAGTTCTACAAACTTTATTTGTTTACCGGTCAGGCGGGAGTCTTCAGTAAGCCTTGGTCGTCCTCTACTTTCTTCCTTTTTCGGCGCTCGGGCCATGCGTCAAATCCCATAAAAACGACTTATTTTGCGAAATATAGCACTTTTTTTATTCAGTTAAAGGCATTTGTTTTGGGACCCTGTTGTTTGTGTGAAATCTGCACCGGTACGCGTTTTGTAATAATTTTGAAAAAATCGCGATTTTTGCGCCGGGGGACCCGGTGCGATCGCCGGGAATTGCCTCGATTGACCGGGGGACCCGGGGAAGTTTCCGGGATGCGCAGCCCATGTTCCGGGATGCGCGGCGCGCGGACCATGTTCCGGGTGGCGCGGGCTAACAGGTTTTTTTCGTGGGCTCCGGGCTCCGGGCTCGCGGTCCGGGTAGCGATCGCCGGGAAGCGCGGACCACGGTCCGGGCTCAACCGTCCGGCTGCGCGCTGCGCGGCGCGCGGTACGTTTCGCACAGTGCCCGGGTGGCGGGCCGGGGCATGTTTCACTATTAAAACCATACGCGCAAAAAAAAGCCCGCACATGGCGGGCTTGGTAAAGGCAGCCGGGATCAGATGTGTTGTATAGGTCCGGCCACCCATCCGCAATAGTCCTCTAGGCATTGACGCACATACGAGGACACGGCGCAGTCAGACGATAAGAGAACGCCTCCGCTGATAGAATCTAATTGCCGAAGAATTAATACGCCGTTCTCGCCATCGTAATCATCCCGATACCTTAATTCGCAAAAATCACAAGCACCGTACCCGTCCAGTTCCCCGACAATCTCAATCAGGTTCGTGCCATGCGTATTTAGGATAATGCGAAATTCGACGCCAGCATCTGACACGTGCCACGCGGCTCCCTCATTATCTCGACCTTCCGGGTCAGGCGACCAGCAGGATCGATACCCAACGGTGTCGTAGGTATGCGCCCAGTTAAAATCCCATCCCATATCATGTACTTCACGTTGATAGTAGTTCTCGACCTCGTGAACGATTTCGTCGAGATATTTCCACGCGCGTTGTTCAAGGTTTGAAAAGCGCGGGTTTTCTTGAATCGCGTATAGGGCATCCATCGCCCGCTGATATTCGATTGATTGCTCTACTACTTCTACCATCACTTTCTCCAGTTTACCCGGCGCGAGATTGCGCCAGTCGTCGGAGTATAAGACAAGTCGCATGCATAAAAAAGCCCGCACGGTGGCGGGCTTTGGTGGGGGAAGTTTGTGTTGGTTTCCATTTTTCATCCTTCTACGATTTGAATGTGAAAGTAACTATGTAAGGACAAGCGATTCACTTGCGCATGGCATTGGTCATAGGTGCCATCAATGTCCGACTCGAACCATTCGCCATAAAGATCGTCGCGATCTTTTAGGTTGACCACGTAATAACTGCCATTTTGCCGTGCGTCGGCGCGTTGTTCCCTGTTCATGTGTGCGCGTACCCGTCAACTTCGATACCGATACACATGCCCGGAACGGTCGCCATGGCGGTATCGTCGAACCACAGCATAACCACGTCGCGGCAGACCCAATCTGCAAAACCAAGGTTTTTAAAGTCGGGGTGGTCTGAATCGCGGACGTGCCTTTCAAAAATTCGCCGGATAGCGGTTTGTTGCTCACTGCTGTATTGCGCGAGATGATCCCGCAGAGTTACTTTTTCGGGTGTTTCCATGTTCGCTTTCTCCAGTTGCCCGGCGCGGAATTGCTCCGGGTCAGCGATAGTATAGGACACCTGCATCGGGCAGGCAAAAAAAAGCCCGCACGTGGCGGGCTTGATGATGCGGGTGCAATCACGCTGCCTGCGCGATTACATCCCACTGGCTGGATGGCAGATCAAGGACTGCGCGGCCGCTCTGGTACCAATCGTCTACGCTATCCGGGTCCGCAGTATGCGCGACTGCAGTTACGGCATTGACGACCGTCGCACGGCTGATAGGTTTGCCCGTGTATCCCGGCTGCTGAATTGTTTGCATGAGCCCGGCCATGATGTCTCCGGTGCTTTTCTTCGGCAGACTAAGAACCTTGACCACGCTATCGACCACGGCCGAAGGGTTCGCCAAACCATTCTCGATCACGTCATTATGCGCAGCCCGAAATAGTTCCACGGCATGATCGAACGATTCCCGGGATGTATAACCGGCGACCACGTCGCGGAGTTTCAATTGCAGCGCGTGGTTGTCAGCATCTTTTGCCTCACTGGTCAAAAGTGACCAGTCCTCAGTCCCGCGCGCGCTGGTCACGTGCGTGTGCCGCGTTTTTTTCTCACTGCTACAGCCGTTCAAACACCACAACGTCCAGACCATTTGCATAACTTCAACGCTGCCCATGCCGACTTCCGAATTGCGTAGCATGATACCGTTTGCCATGGCGTCGCCGATGGCGGGCTCCGCTACTTGGTTCTGTGATTTGAGGCGCATATATAGACGCGAGTCAGTGACCGTGCCGTTGACGATCTGCCAATCTGCCTCCGATTCCATCAACTGCGGCAGCGCCGCTTCGACCAAATCGACATTGTCGAAGGTTTTGAATTTGTCGCTGACGATGGCGCGGACTAGCGGCTTGTCACCATCGAACGTGCGCAGCATTTTCGATTTGGGCTCATTCACCAAAATTTTATTGATGAGGTTATCGAATTCTGCGGAGTAGTTTGGATTGTCGCGAAGTCGTCGAGCGGTCCTCACGTCAATATCGCAATTGCTCGCCAATTGCTGAAATGCTACTTCGTTCGTTTGGAATTCCATCGTGGGCATGCCGCGATTACCTTCTAACACAATATTGGTGTTCCCTTCCAAAGTCTGAACCTGCAGCGCGTCAGTGGGCGCGATATAGTCAGCTTTCCGCGCTGCCTCTGTTTGGATCTTTTCCAGAATCGCGCTCAAAGTACCTTTTTCGTTCTCAATAGCCATGTTCACTTTTTCCTATGTTTGGGCTGCGGGGCGCCCGGGTTAGTTGCCGCATGCGAATTGTCGCATAGTGACGGTATGGTGCCAAGCTTTTTTTAAAAGTTTAAGCGGCCAATCTCGAAATCATGTTGCCATCAACCACAAAACCGGTCTGGTCGTTTTTCGCGGGTCCTTTAGCCGTCAGCCCGACGACTACCGGGCCCGCCATCACGTTATCAAGGTCGGACAGATCACCATCAATAACCGGACGGCCAAGGTACTCCGCCGGTACTCGATTTTTAAAAACAACCGCAACAGGTACGCCAGTGGGGAGTGCCATAGATACTTGTTTCTGATATTGCGGACGGTCGCTGTAGCTAAACATCAATTTATAGTTGTCTGGCGTGTTGCCAAGTCGTTTGGCACGTTTGGTGTAATCGTAAAAGAAAAGCTCCGGGAACGCCTGCGGAATACCGAATTGCTCCCATGCGATATCAGACAGCACGTTCAACCGGACCACACCTTGCAGGTTGTTCCGGTCGCATAACTTTTTAAAATTTGATAACTCGCGCGTGAGTTGCGTCAGAAAACCGCTCTGATCAGCGTGCCAAAAATCGGTTTTTTGCTGGCGGGCTTTGTTGACACTGTCATAGACCGCAGCCAGTCCGGCACCTTTCAAACATCCGGGCATGCATCCAGCAGCCTTGCTGCCTGCGCAAATGAGGGGGTCCGGATGCATGCTAAGACTGGCCATCCGGACCGGTTTTTCAAAATAGGTATTTTCTTTGCGTTGGGTTTTTTTAACTTTCGTGTTCGTCGCTCGCGTGTCGATCAACTTTTTCATTTTTCGCATCCATTGGTGTTGGTGTATGCGAACTTTCCCATACGCGGGGTTGGTTGTCTACTGGTTTTTGCATCCGTTTCATCCGCGCCAGCAATCGAGGCGATACAGGTGCGGGATCTGGGGTCAACCAGTCCATCGTTTTGAAAAATAAGAAAATCATATTCGTCCTTTTGTTATTGGATTGATCAGGATCACCCTACCTGACCGCTCGCGCGCAATGTCAAGGGACAATCCTTTTTTTCCGTTCCTATATAGAACTTTTCCAGCAAATGAAAAAAAAATAAAAAAAATTTTCGGAAAACTCCTATGTAGTTACGCGATTTAACGTTATGTGCGTAACGCCAAAAAACACCCCGGTACGGCACCGGTACGGCTACAGACCGCATTCTGCCTGCGTTGTACCGCCGTACCGCCGTACCGCCATTTTTGAAATTGTTTTTTCAAAAAATATATTTCTCTGAAAAGTACTATATAGAACCGCGTTTTTTGAACCCCGGGCCGCGAACCGCGAACAAACCCCCAAAAACCAACCCGCCAACCCGCCAACCCGCCAACATCCGCAGCCCTAGTCTTGCGTTTTGGGAATGTTGTTTTCTGCGCGCAACCGTTCTACCCACGCGTCGAACGTAGCCATGCGGGAGCTGGCCGGGTGGATGTCTGTATCGTTAAAAATCAAATAGGCTTGCTTGACCAGATCCCCCCGCCCAATCCGTTGAGCCTCTTTTTTAATGGCCTTTGCACTTTCGTTGCCTTTGCGCCACACGTTGGGATCGTCCGAAAATTGATAGGTCCAATCGTGACGGCGCAGCATCTTTATCAATTCATCCATCACGTTCTCCTTATTCATAATTACGCTCTATTGATCGTGCCAAGCGTGAGTGTTGAACCACGCGATTACATCTTTTTTGCGTGGCTGGACATGCGTCACGAAAGTATCGATCTCTAAGTTCGCATCTTCGTCCCTTCGAACAAGGGCAACGTGCTTTTCCATCTCTCTTTTCGAGGCAAAAGCCGTCACCCTACTATCGAAATCGTCACTCACCCGTGCGATATAAATTTTCATGCGTCTGCTCCCGGATATTCCTCGTTGTGGGGGCCCGAAGGCCCCGTTTGTTTAATTAGGCAGTCGCCAGTATCCATACACACATCGGGTTCCCTTCCGGGAGCAGTCGTGGGTGTCGTAAATAACGCCATCGATTACTGCGACTTGGTGTTTGGAAACGTTACATACCAAACGTCCCGCAGGTAACTCATCGGCTCTGAGATGCACTTGGCATCCGCTTCCGATTTGCATGGTAGGGGTCCAGACAAAACCTAGCTCCTTCATGTAGTCCTTGAACCATTTCCGCTTGGTGTTGATGCCGTGGCTGGCGGATCGGGTTCGTTTGCGCTTACTGCGCTTTGACCTTCGCTGCGAAACGTTTCCCTCTGCCAGTCGGTCGTAGACCTCTTGATAAGGGAGCCGTGCTGCGATGGCTACGGCCCGGCAAACACAGTCGCCTGCGCTGCCTTTGTAACCAGCTGCCTTTCGACCGCCGTCGTCGTACACGAACGCAGGGTTCGCTATGACTTTAGTCATTTCACTTTTCTCCAAGTTGTTAAAGAACGAGGTCACCGTTCCACGTGGAACATTGACCACCACAAGCTAGAACAACTAGCTTGTATGCACATTATCGCATATAAGACACCCTATGTCAATAATTAATTTTTTCTTTAAAAATCAACAACTTACGACGTTTTTATTTTTTATTGATTTTGCTCAACAACCAATTTTTTTGGTCGTTGAGGATATCTCGCAAATCGTGAGCCACGCCCAAAATTTCTTTTTTTGCTGCCTCAAAAAACCGGCGCAGTTCGGCAACAATTTTGTGATACCGGTATTTCAAATCTAATTTTTTCATAAGAGTTCAGTCCGAAAGGTTGACTTCATACGATAACGCGCATAAAGTCGCATTTCAAGCAATGGAAAAGACGCGTATGAAAGTTGATAAGAATATCCCCTTGCCGCGCACCACGCATGAGCGCACAAGAGAAGCGCACGAGGCTCTTGCCAATATGGGGGTGGGAGACAGTGTGGTGTTCACTATCGACCACACGACTAAGGGCGGCGCGAAAAGATCGCGCGAGGGCGAAAGTTTTCGGGTGTTGGCAAACCGCCACTATGGTTACAAGATGGTCAGCCGCACCGACAAAAACAAAGACACGGTGCGGTTTTGGAGAGTTGAGTGACCAAAAAACCGAACCAAGAGCCGTGCGCAGAAGACGAAGAGCCGGGCTGGTTGCCAGACTCAGAGTATTCTTGGCCGCAAGCTCTTTGGTTTGGCGCGGCGTGTCTGGCGCTGACGTTTTTAATTGGGTTGTGCAACGAACCCTAATGCGCCCTTTAACAATTTGGAGAAAGTGAAATGACAAAGGTCTTATCAGTGCAAGATCAGTTCGACCAATTGATGTATGCCATGCACAATTTCAACGACGGGCTTAGAAAAGAATACGGACCTAAGCACATTTTTTCGGATCAAGAAACACAAGCTTTTTTGCAGGATGCGGACGCCAAGGCCCGGGCTTTGGAAGGCATCTGCGCGGTGATCTCAGACCATCTACGGATGTTGCGACTGGATCACTTGGAGAAAGACTCATGAAGGCTAATATCAAATTGGCTTTGAGCGAGGAAGAGGTCGAGCAAGCAACAACGCTGTTGTTGTCGCTAGATGAGCGGCTCTCGATCATGGAACAACATTTAATAACTTTATTGGAGAAAGTGGATGCAATTGAACATGGACAAGGACCCCACGAGCCTTGAGGAAGCCCTGTACCAAGTTTTGGTGATGCGGCTATTGCCGGACCAATGGTCCGACGATGAAAAAACAGAGTTGGATGACTCAATTAACAAGCTCCAAAGCTTGTTGCCTGAAAAAGTAGTAAACACCCTTAAAATGAAAGCCATGGCCAAATTTTTTGGCCTAACCGTAGGAGAAGAGTGATGACAGAGAAAGTGACCCAAATGGAAGATTTCGTGAAAGCGCAAATTGACACGCTGGAACGTAAGATGCGGCAGGAAGAACAGCGCAACGAACATCTGCGGCAAGAATTGATTTCGTGCAGAGATAAGCTGGAAAAACTGCAGGTCGAAAATCCCGACTTTCACGAGGAATACCAAGTGGTAGATCCAGACAACCAGTTCTGGATGCAGCACGCAGATTTGTTTTTGAACATCTACACCGTGGAATATGACAACCTTTCTATTACGAAAAAACACCGGGTAGCCACCATTCCTGTGCCGGACATGACGCATAACTTGCACTGGTACGAATCGCTTCCCCGCAGCCGGAAAACCGACGCGGACGGTAAAATTACGTATGAGGTCATGGACACGTGGGAATTGGTCAGTGAGGATGAATTTGGGCAAGTCTGGGAAAAACCAGAGTACAAAGACGACCAAGGCATCAACCACCCGAAAGAAACGTGCTTGATTGAAACGAGGGACCAGTTCAAAAAACGCGAGCGCCTTGAAAAAGATAAAAACGTCAAGCTCGCCAAACGAGCGGCGCAGGCGCTATCGGAGTTGTACGAAGCCTGCGGTGGTTGGCCCGACGCAGAAGTACACGTGGGGCTCACCTTTCCAAGGGTGGAATTGTTGTAAACTAGACTCTTTGGGCTGCGGCGTTCACTTCCGCTCCAATCGCGTTCCCGTCCGCGTGCCCAGAAGGCGGGCTTTTGAATTGGCCAACGGAAAGAGCCCTTTCCCTGCGACTTTCCGTTCGAACACTGCGTTCCCGTCCGCAGGGCCAGAGGCGGGTTCCAAACAAAAAAACCTTTGAGTCGCGTTCATAAAACGTAACTCAAAGGTTTAAAGGAGAGAGTGAAAGTTCTCTGCCCAAAAGCAAAGAACGTCAGAAAGAATAGAGAGCTAGCTACACAAAAGCTAGTTTTTTATTTTTTCACCAAGGCTCAGTTCCAGAGCTTCTTTCGAGCGGTCGTCTTTCCACTCAGTGAAAATTTTGCGAAGTTGCCCGCTAATCGTTCGGTCTTCGATTTTGGCAATTTCCTTGATTTGTCGATATACCGGCATTGGCACCAGTATCGACTTCCATTTCGTAGTATCCATGCGCGAGATTATCTCGCAAGTCGCATACGACTGCAACTCATATTTCAGTCGCTTCGCCCCAGCTTGGGCCAATATCAATGTCGCACTTGTTGGGCACTTTTAGCTCGATGGCGGCTTCCATAATCGCCTTGATCCGCCGGGCGTGATCCGCGTCTTTCACACTGCAACCCAACTCATCGTGAACCTGCAGCAAGGGCCGCTCTCCAGCCTCATACAGATCGACCATGGCCTGCTTGGTCATGTCTGCGGCTGATGCCTGTATCAACCTGTTCAGCGCCTTGTAGGTGTACGCGCGCTTCAAGGGTGCGGTTTCGCCGTAAGTGGCTTTCGCCTCTTTCAAAGGCATGGCCTTTTGCACGTCGTAGCCCAAAGGCTCAAACATGTCGAATCGACACTTGCGCCCTTTCAACGACCGCAAGGAGCCGTCATCTTTTTGGTCCACGGACCGCGATACGCCATTCATGAGTTCTTTCACGAACGGCACCCGCTTATGGTACTGCTGCGTTAGTTCTTTGGCGTCATCGAACTCCAAATCCAGTTGCTCTGCCAATTTACGCACGCCCATTCCGTACATCATGCCCAGATTAATCGTTTTTGCCTGTTTGCGGCTGATGTTTGCCATGTCGGCAACCATGGTATGGAAATCCATGTCGGGATCGTTGGTGTAGCCATCCACAAATTCTTGCGCCCCGCCCAGCGCCAACCCCTTCCAGTCGCCAAAAACGCTGGCATAGTGGGTCAAGATGCGCGGCTCTTGCTGCGAGTAATCGATAGCTGCCCACAGTTCCCCCTCTTCGGGGAGAAATAAACTACGGATCATCGGGCCTAGCTCTGGATCCCGCGCCGGTATTTGTTGCAGGTTTGGATTCGCCATGGACAGGCGTCCAGACACGGTGCCCCCGTCGTCGCTGCGTAACTGGTTGATGTGCCCATGGATGCGCGAATCGGCGCTCACAAACTTCATGATGTTGTTAATGAAGGTGCCTTGGATTTTATTGAGGTTCCGGGCCTCTACAATCTTTTGCGCGAACGGATGGGGGTTTTCGTTCAAGAACGCTTTGGTAAAAGAAGGTGCCCCCTTGGCCGTTCGTGGGTAAGCAACTTTTAGCTTGTCGAATGCTCTGGCCAAAGAAGTTGCCGCCCAGATTTCGACCTCAAAGCCCGCTTCTTTGTTGATGTCGCGGTACGCCTGCTTTTCTCTTTTTAAAAGTTGTTGCTTGGATCGCTCGCAACGTTCTAGATCGACGCGTATCCCCCGGTGTGTCATGTCGATCAGGCATGGTGTAAGCCGCGTTTCTAGATCGAAGATGGTTTGCAGATCCTGTTTTGAAATTTCCACGCGGAAAAACTTATACAGATCGTAAGCCAGCCGCGCATCTTGCTCGGCGTAAGGACCGACAAACTGAGCAGGCAGCTTCCAGAGCTCGCCTTTTGGGTCCACACCAAAATCAACAGCCGCCTGCGTCAACAACTTTTCTGACTTTGCCTGTCCCAGATAGTCGTAGGAGAGAGCGTTCAGGCTGTAGCTGAAGCGGTTTTCATCCAGTAGTGCTGCCATGATCATCGTGTCGATGATAGGCCCATTGACGGGCACGTCGAGCGCCTTGAGCCATCCCAGATCGTAGGGCGCATTGTGCATAATTTTTGGACAGTTGGTGGATAGCTGCTTGGCCAGCCAACGTAATACCTGCCGCTTGTCGAGATTCCCGCCGCCTAAGTGATCAATAGGGTAGTAGGCTTCAAAGCCGTCTGTGGCGACGGCAATGCCCACTACGTCGCCGTCGTTGCGAGGCCAACCCGGCCCCATTTGTTTGAGGTTGGGATCGCGAGTCTCTAGGTCGATGGCAATCTCTTTCGCATCGGTTAAATCTTTCAGTTCAAAAGGCGCAGTCCACTCAGTTTCAGCGGTGAACAAAGGAAATTGCAATTTAGTGGCTTTTTGCATCACGGCGGCTCACAGAATGTAGCTCCTGTAAAAATCGGTGGGCTCTAGCGTATAGAGATTTTCGCGCGTGCGCGTGACCGCGACGTAAAAGACGCGGTGCATGGAATCGGGGTCATTGGCCATACTAGCCTCTGCAGCGGCGGTAATGTCCGTGAACAGTACCACGTTATCCGCCTCGCCGCCTTTCGCGCCATGGATCGTGGACAATCGAATGCGGGGCTCTGCCTCTAAATCTTCTCCCCGACGCACCAGAGCGTTGATGTAGGCCACGTCAACGTCCGGTAGTTTGTCCAATGCCTCGTTCCATGGCATCTCTCGCGCCGCTAACAGGCCATTGTAATCTCGCAGGTCCTCGAACGAATACAACGCCTCTGGATCGCCCACCATCTTTTTGTAGCCTCGCTGGACGCGCACCCCATTGCCAGACATGAACGAATACACCGCCTTGGCTGCGTCGAACGAAATCGGTTCACCGCTCTGCAATCGCGACCACGCGGACAGTGCGACACGGATTTTGTCTCTGACACTACGCACCCCGCCGCCATACTCAAAGTAATAGCCCTGACTTTTTAAAAATTGCTGTACGGGGGTAAGAAAATAGTTGGCTTGCGCCAGAAAGAGCCAAGAGCCGTGGGACATGTCCAACTCAAAGAAATCGCTCAACCGCTGCAGCTTACCCGCTGATTTTTTTGGCAGGTACTTTTTCGGAAACCGGCGTTTGATGCGTCCGCAAATACGCTCTGCGATGGCGTGGATGTTGGATGGGACACGATAGCTTTGCTCCAGCACCTCACTACCGCCATCTAAATTGATGAAATGCTCCACATCGGCCCCACTCCACTTGTAGATGGCCTGATCGTCGTCGCCCGCGCAGTACATACGCTCAGACTTGCCGTCGATAGCGTGGGCAATTTTCCACTGCAATGGCGACAGGTCTTGTGCCTCATCGAGCATAGCCAGCTTGAACTGCGGGCACGCAACGTGCGCCGTGTTCGCAAAAAGTTCTAGCATGTCGGTGTAATCGAACAGGCCGTGCTTGGCTTTGTACGCCTTGAGAGAGTTGGCGGCAAAATCGACTTCGATCCACGGTTCTTCTAATTCGCTGCGATTGTATTCCTCCTTGAGGGAGGTCATTTTCAATCGAGATAGCGTTATCAGCCTTAGCAATGGCGTCTCTTTGCGCAAACTGTTGCTGAGTTCTTCCTCGACCTCGTGTCGAGAGGACACGCTGCCCTCCATAAAATCCACGCCAGTGACCTTCTCAACCTCACGGTAATGTTCGGCGGTCATCAATTGATCGTTGCGGAGACCTGTCAGATGAAATGCCAGACTGTGTAACGTTCTGAAATAGGGTAGGTCGTTTTTTGGATCTAGGTTGAAACGTTTGGAGGCGCGCTCTTTAGCCTCGTTCGCGGCCTTCCGCGTAAACGCAAAAAACGCAATGTGGCCGGGATAAGTGCCTCTGGATAACTCTTGCTCGACTAAATTCAGCAAGGTTGTGGTCTTTCCCGTACCGGGCGGGCCAAAAATACGTTGCATTAATGCAGCACTCCTCCAGTGGCCTCTAATGACAACCCGTCGATGTAGTCAGGAGGGAACACGAACACCGGATTACCCGGTCCCATGTCTGCGTGAATGACGTTGAAGTCCATCCACTCTATTGCCTCTTCTTCACTCCAATTGTTTTCCTCTATCAGAATCGAGATGCATTTTTCATAGTCGTAAATTATGCGGGTTGTGTCCAAATCGACCGCCTCTCCAATCCCCAACACAGCGTCCTCAAACCCCTCCAAAATAATCAAAACGGTATATCCTCTTCCTCGCCAAACTTAGGGGGCTCAATTCTGCTGACGGTCTGCTCGTGACTGGGTATTTTCCAAAGCCGAACCACCTTTCCTTGTATCCGCAGTTGCGTGGCTTCCCCGTTCAAATCGCGCAGTCTCTGGGCAATCTGGTGTGTTTTAAAAACTTTAAAATTTGCTTTGATCAAATGCGCTTCTAAATCCTTGAGTCGGAAATAGGTCGCCTTTTCTGCCTCATCGGTCCAAGGTCGTTTAAGCAAAATCTGCTCTTTCTCATCTGCCGCCTGATGACCGGTGCAAAACTCCTCTAAATGGTCCGCAAACTGGCCGTTGACGGACACGTCTTGGCTGACCTCGATGACGTGACCTTCGGTTTCAGACATTTCGTTGAGCAAGGCATTGATGCGCTGCTCCCATTGTGCCTTCTGTACCGTTCTTGGGAAAAAGTTCAGTTGATCCACGCACGCCTTTTGAAAGGCGGACTGAACCATCAAATCATCTGTGCCTAGTTCCAAGGGCTTGCCCTGAACGTCCAAAAACCAGACCGGCGGCACACTGTTGTATTTGCGCAGGTTGGCAATTTGCACTCCGGAGGTTGCAGCATCGATACCAAATTTTCTGGTCTTGCAAAGCTCGGGGTTGCAATACGCATTAATCGGCGCGTCTTTGCATTTGTAGGCGTAGTCTTTTTTCTCAAGCTGCTTTGCAACGATGTTCACCTCGCCCAGCGGCAATGGCGGGTGTATGTGGTTCATGTTGTAGGTAAGAATCTCAGACTCCCACGTTTCTGGGTGCGCTTTACGCAAATAGACGCCGATGTTGAACAAGCCATTGTTTCGCGCGCCCTCGCCAATGCCCTCTTTGCACAAAATCTGTAAACAAGGAGGGCCATCGGGCACGGGGAGCGCAGCATCTTGCTCCACAACCAACGCAAGAGCCTGTTCGTGCGTCTGGACGTTCTGATCGACAAGTTCTAAAAACTCATCAAACGTAGCCGCCGTGCCATCCAAATTGAACGCATACCTTAGTCCGTTTTCAAAGTCGAAATACGGCATGTTTAAAAAGTTGCCAACGTCACCCCGCTCAAGATTGAGGCTGACCTGTTTCGGAAAAATCTCGCTGCCGCCATAACCAAGGCCCGCGCTCAACTGTGTCAGCACGTCCTGCATGTCTTGTGCCGGGATAAAATCATCCGTGAACAAAAACACGTGGGCACCGCCCGACTTAGATCGACACACCACTAGCGGCAGCTTGGCCGCTTGGATTTTGTCAATCAGAGCCTTGTGGTCGAAGTTGTATTGATCGATATCAATACATCCCCATCGGCAGGCATTGTTCTCATTGATGGGGATGATGCCTATCGACTGTGTACCGTCGAAATGTCGTTCCCAATGCTGTTTGGTCCGTGGCTCGCGCACCACTGACGCCTTCCCCTGAGTCTTGCCGCTGCTGGACTTGCTCTCAATGGTAAACGTGCCGTGCGCTTGCTTCAGACCGTCAAAAATCTGTGCAAATTTACGAATATTCATAGCGTCCTAATCCGTGCATAGGGCTATGCTGGATAGCCCTTGTCGGCGGCACGGAACACCGGGGGGAGTGTTACCAAGGGATGTCGTCGTCAGCGAGGTCCTGTGGATTGACTGGTTTTACTGGAGCAGGAGCAGATGAACTGCCTTCTTCGTGCTTCACCTGTACATCCCCGGCACTAATGGCGCTATGGAACGATTTAGCTGCATGGTACAAGTTAGGGTCCTCAATAGGCCCCTCAAGATCGATTTTCCAACCGTGCCAGACGCCTTTTGAATTTTCCTCCTTGGCCGTCGTCAGGTTGTAAACGTGCGAGAAACGGGGTGGCTGGAACGGCACACCGTTCTCCCCAACCATGCTGCGCGTGGCAATCATCGTGTTCCATTGACGGCTCTTTTTAAGCTGCGTCGATTTCATGGAAATCAAGGCATTAGACATGGTGCCGTCTTCTTCCAAGATCATGACGTAGTGTTGATGAGTTTCATCAATGTATTCGCCCTGCATCCCGTCCACGTACTCGCGGTTGTCCTCTTTTGACCGCGTCGTAGCGGGCCTTGGTTCGTCAGGCGCGAATATTTTAATAGGAGCCCCGGTGCCCGCACCACGCGGTGCCCACATTAGGAATCGACGTTCATAGTGACAGGGAACGACCTTGATAGGGGATTTGGCGCTGTACACTTGGCGAGACACAGAGTTCACCATATCGCCCAGCTTGGCCGTTTCTGCCAGATTTTCGTCCTGCTGAAGAAGCTCAGAAGATACAATTTTTAAAAAAGGCAGTGCCAAGTCATCTTGACTTAGGTCCATACCGACGCCTGCGTCAGCTTCAAACATGGCAGGTCCGGCCACCACTACGTCCGTTCGGGCTTTTTTTGCCACCTGTTTCGTTTTATCAGTCATTTGGATGACTCCTTGATTGTTGCTCGTTGTCCTACCCACACGCCAAAAAGATCCATGTCCAACGTCTTACCGTCTTCGATGCGTCCCTTTACCCACGCCTTCAACGTTCCGGCGTGGACTTCTTGCTTTGCCTCTGGTTCCCAGTGCTTGCTGCGCAGTTCATCAACCAAGGCCATCGCCTCGTTGTCCTGCTCCTTACCGAAACGCACTGTCACAGTGTTTTTGATGATGTCGCCTTCACCGTGCGCACGCAGCCAATCGAACGCCTTGGCTTCATCGGACTTTTTAATGCGTGCGCCATACGTTTCTTTAATTTCCACTGTGCTGCCGTCAGATAAAGTGAAATTGGTCAGACCAATTTCTGCCATTTGGCTGGGCAAGTCTTCGTCAGTCAACTTCAGCAATGCCTGCTTCGCCGCTTTCAAATCTTTTTCAAGATTTTCAACGGATGCTTGCGCCGCTAAAATGTCATTAGCCAGCTTTTGCACGCCAGACAAACTTTCGTTTGTAGGCAGTTCCAGTGGGTTTTGGCTGTCTTCAGCCATGAGATCAGAGAGCGATTTACTCAAAGGTGTGGTCCTCGTTTTTCGTGTTTCAAGTGGCGCTAGCCACTTCCCAAACGAAGAATAATCGCATACCATCACATATGTCAAACAGTTTTAGGACCCCATGCAATTTAATTTCAAAACGCAGCCCTACCAACACCAACAAGAAGTTTTCGACGCCAGTTGGAACAGTAAATCTTGGGCGTTGTTTCTCGAAATGGGCACCGGCAAAACCAAGGTCACCATCGATACCATCGCAAAGTTGTATTGCGAGGGGGAGATCAATGCCGCCGTGGTCATCGCACCGAAAGGCGTGTACGGCAACTGGGTGGCCAAGGAAATACCGCTGCACATGCCGGACGATGTGCCAAGTGCCGTGGTCTTGTGGCAACCCAACCTGACGCAAAAATTCAAGGCCGAGTTGTTGGCACTGCGAAACGATACCGAATCATTGAAAATATTGGTGATGAACGTCGAGGCGTTCTCCTCAAAAAAAGGCACCGATGTCGCCAAGTGGTTTGTGAAAGGCAACCCGCAGTGCATGGTTGCCGTCGATGAATCCACGTCGATCAAAAACCGCTCTGCGAAACGCACGAAGAGTATCGTGGCGCTTGGGAAAGATGCCAAGTACCGCCGGATATTGACGGGAAGCCCTATCACCAAGAACCCTATGGATTTGTACGCACAGTGCGCGTTTTTGGGGACAGACATCTTGGGATTTGAGTCTTTTTATGCTTTCCAAGGGCGGTACGCGGTGATGAAGACGCGCAAGTTCGGCAACCGAAGTTTTCAAGAGATCACCGGATACCGCAATCTAGATGAGTTAAACCATAAGCTTGAATCGTTCAGCAGTCGCATACTGAAAGAAGATTGTCTGGATCTACCGGAAAAAATTTATATGCGTCGTCATGTCCCGCTTACAAGAGAGCAAGAAACGGCCTACCAGCAAATGAAGGAAATGGCGCTGGCCATGCTTGAAAAGGGCGAGTTGTCCACCACTCAGAGTGTGTTGACGCAGATCATGCGGCTTCAGGAAATCTGTTGTGGGCACCTCAAAACCGACGATGGCGAAATACAAGCGATACCCAACAATCGTATGAACGAATTGCTCGATGTGATCAGTGAAATGAACGGCAAGATCATCGTCTGGGCTAGCTGGGTTTACGATATCGAGCAAATAGAAAAACAACTTGCCAAGGTCTACGGCCCAAGGTCCGTAAGCACTTTCTATGGGGCCACGGCTGCGGATGAGCGCGACAAAATGGTCGCAGAATTCCAAGACCCGGATAGCGAGCTACGCTTCTTTGTTGCCAACCCACGCACCGGGGGTTACGGCCTGACGCTGACGGCTGCAACGAACATGGTCTACTACAGCAATCAATATGATCTGGAGATTCGACTGCAATCAGAGGACCGTGCGCATAGAATTGGTCAGACCAAACATGTGCTGTATGTCGATTTGATTAGCCCAAATACGGTGGATGAAAAAATTATCAAGGCACTACGGGACAAAATTGACATTGCCCAACGCGTTCTGGGCGAAGAAACCAAAAACTGGCTTATTTAATATCCGCCGAAGGGAGAGCCCGAAAAGTTGGTGGGTTGCCGTCTTTGATAAGGAGGCGGTATGGCTGGTCGATATCTCGGAGGCGGCGGCGCGTAGCTTTGCTGCGGCATAGCATAACTTTGTTGCGGCATGGCGTAGGGCTGCGGGTAAAAGCTGCGGGGAGCGTTATTAAAGGCACCTGAGTTGAAAGATCCTTGGCCCATGCCACCTTGCATCATCTGTTGAAACATCTGCATCATCATACGCATCATTCCGCTCATGTCTTGTTGAGTAAACATGGGCTGCGGGTTTTGTTGCGGTGACTCAAATTGAGGTTGTCGGGACTGCAGGTTCTGTTGTAGTGGAGAAATGGGGCTTTCTACTAGGTTTTGTTGACCGATTCCCAGTCCCCCCGCCGTTAGAGACGGTTTTTCCCCGAACTGAAAGGGATCAGCTTCGTACTGTTTTGCAATTTCTAAAGCTTCTGGATTTTGCGCGTACATCGCGTCCAGTTGTTTGTAATAGTTACGATCACTGCTCCCGCCTCGACGCATTCTGCCTGTTACGGGGTCTTTCCCCAAGAAGGCAATATCCCGCGTAGAGTATCTAGGTTTTTCTGGCATTTGGAAGCCGCTTTCCGATAGGACTTGTTGGAGAGATTTAGGTGTTCGGCCACCCCCTAACTGGCCACCTGATGGCTGGCTTTGAGGCACAAAACCGCCAATGCCTCCGGACAACGGGAAAGCGCGTCTGTTCCTTGATGGAGGGAGGGCTCGCATGTTCCGCAAGGGGAGCATAACGGTCGTTAACCCGGAGCTTGAGATAGTGATCCAATGCCTTGTTGTTGGATCAGTCCAGAGATTGGATCGTTAGGGAAAAGCGCCGCGAACTGTTGCCGTTGTTGTGGATTCGCCCCTCCTTGTGGCGGCGGTCCAGCTTGCGGTGCAGGCATTGGCGACGGTAAAGGAGGCCCCATCACCATGGGTTGAGCCGCAGGTTGCTCTTGCGGTACGGGACCTAGCGTAGGTTGCTCTTCTACTGCCGTTTCTGCACCTCGCACTGCTACAGAACTGAGATAAGTGGGCGAGGCAAGCAAATTACGCGCGAGCCGCGAGTAAATACGATTCTGTTCTTGAGGGGTTGCCCCTGCCCGCATTAAGTCTCGTAACGTTTGTGCCCCTTCGACACCGGGCCTTGAAACATCGATCAAAATGTCTTTCACAACCATATTGGGTAGGTTGATAAATTGGTTCCGAAGTACTTGCGCACCCGCGCCAGTCGTCTGAATCGTGGGCGACATGCCAACCATTCTAGTAACTCCCGCAATACCCTGTGCGCCAGCGAATCGCGCAATAAAATCCTTGACCGCTTGATTTTCCTTAGCGTCCAAGAAGTCGTCGGCCCCGGTGCTGAGAGCAAATTGCAGTTCCTTGCCCCGCTCTAGGAATTTTTTAAGTTCCGTAGCTTGTGCTGTGGGCACCCCACCGTTCTGCTCAAGGATTTGCATAAGGCTGGGACCCTCGTTCGGGTAATTGTCCAGCCCAACGTCTAAACGTTTGTCGGTGGTGTTGTACAACGTATCGTACATCTTATTAAAGTCGATGACTTTAACTTCCCCCTCTGTCCGTAAAGACCTTTTCAACACGTGGCCTACCAGCGTAGAAAATAAAGCTTCCTTATAACTATCTTTTTGTGCATCGGGTGCCGAAAGATTGTTGATTCTTTCAGCCAACGATTTGAGCCCTGTGTCAGGTTTATCCCCCGTAAGCACGTTTTCGATGACCATTTCAGCGTTGCTGACCCCAAGGAACTTACCAAGGTTGACCTCTTTGAGGTGTGTTTTGGCTCTTTCGCTCCCTTCGGCCAGTGCGGCCTCCAAAGCAATCTTTGCCTGTGCCGCGTTTTTCAAATCGGCAATTAATTCGCCATCCGGGTCTAACGCCCTAATAATCTCACTGTTACGATCAAGGAACTGTTGCACGTCCCTATCATCCAGCGTTAATGCCGTCATTGGTTTTTCGTTCGGTCGCAACGGGTTTGTTACGGACACTGTCTTTGCTTTGCCCATCAATTCTGTGCGTAAAAACGCGTCGATTGCACCGCTGGCCGTGCCCCGCCCGGCGTCACCTAAATCTACGGGGGCTCCATCAACACCACGAAAGTTAAAAGCCGCTAACGTCTCTTGCACATTCTGTGTACGGCCACCACGAAACATTTTGTCGAGAGCTTCTTCCGCAAAGATGGCCTCTGCCCCAACCGGGGTTTGTCTATCCAACTTGCCTACAAAAGATCGTCTGAAAACATCTTGGTGGGCTCTTGCGTAACGTTCCGCAAGATCCAAAGCTTTTACGTTGTCGGCCATAACGCCATCGACGGTGCCATCAGCGATTCTTTGATTAATGGCGTTAGTCACCCCTTCGGTCAAAACAGTCCACTGAGGCATGTTCAAAGCGGAGGGCTCCGGCACTCTTTGACCTTTTCGTAGCTTCTCTCTAAGACCTTTTCTGAAAGCCAACAATTCTCCAATTGGCTTCATTTCGGGCTCATCTACAAAAAACTCACCTAACTCTAGGTTGCCTATCTCGGAATCTAATGCTTGCTTGTTGACTGAGGTGGTTTTAATTTCATTGGCTTGACGCGCTAGCTTGAGAATATTTGAACGCACAGATTGTGAAAGGTCTGTTCCGGCAGCGCCTTCTTCGTCAACTTTCCTAGAAAAACCTCTGATAATTTGTTCGAGACGCTCTTGGTATCCCTCTTCTTCTTGAATCGTGGACAACGGCCTTTTTGCGCCACCCGGCTTGGATTTCGTATCGACTAATGAATCGAAAATATCGTAAGCGTCCGGGTTGTTCGCTGCCGTGCGTTTGAAACTGTCGTTAATTGTGTTTAACCGACTACTCAGGGTTTTGCCGCGCGATGTGGCCTCCTCAAGTATTTCGGTCAAACCCGTATCTGTTCGCAAGCCGTAGTTTTTTAGATCACGGAGGATATCGGCTTGCAAATCACCGGCCTCTGTCAACAAAAACTCAACGCGTAGTTTCTTGTAAGCGTCCAAGATGGGTTTCGTACTGACCATCAATTGAGAATCAACTTGGTCGTACAGGGTCGCCCTGACTTCTTTACTGTCTTTAACCGCTTGTGCAGCGGCGTCTTTCAATAAAGCGCCTTGTTGCTTTTTGATTTCGCCTATACTTTGCTCACCGCTACGCACTATTCCGACTTTGTCAGCGGCCTCGGCGGCAGCAGTGAGCTTATCGTCCAAAAGTTGCGTAATACTGGTTTCTATCGCTTCCTGCTCTAAACGCCCAGCTTCTTGCAGTAAATCATCGCTCCCCGCAACGCGCATAGTCTGAATCAATTGGCGCATATGGTCGCGTGCTTTAATTCCAAACTCTTTCTGTTCTGCGTTTAAAACAGCATTGCCTCGGCGGGTAGAGGCTTCCATCAATAACATAAAAGGATCGTTGGTCAGTTGACCGGCAGTTAATAGCTTCGCAAACTCTTCGTCGGCTTCGATCAAACGGTCTAACTCGTCGGCAAATTCCAAAGCAGTTTTTTCGCCTTGTTGGGCAGTCTCATACGCCCTTACAATGTACTCTGCCGCTTTTTGTCTTCTAACCCGGTCCCCACGTTCTAATCCGCCAAACAAATTCAAAGCGGATTTACCCAAACCTTTTTCCTTAATGTCTTCGCGCGCCACCCCCAACGCGCCACCCCCAAGATCGACTGCAATCTGCGTGGGCGAAGGGATGGCAGCAGCCGCAAGACCGGCAATGGTGCGAGTGGTGTCGTCACCGGGGTACAACGCTTCTGCAAAACCTTCGGCGGCAGCAGGTATTGCGGAAACACCTAATTCTTTCAAACCAAAACCGGCGAAGTTTTTTGCTTCTTGAATCGCTTTTTGTCCAGTGGTCCCACTTGCAAGCTGTTTGCCGCGAGCCTCTTCACCTATTCGGTTTACTATATTTTCCAAAAATTCACGGCGCTTGATGTTTTTCGGCTTGCCCGCTTCAGTAAAAAGCTTTCCAGACTCCCGAAACAAACGGTCTTTTTCTTTATTGTGCAAATACAAAAGTTTTTTAGAACCGAAATCGACGGCATCCGGTATTGCCCGTAGCGAAACTTGCGTAGCTGGGCTCAAACTAAGCACACTGCCGAGTACTTCCCCAGTGGCCCCGTAGCCTCTTTCTCCCGGCAATAGCTGTCTTTCTTCAAAGACTGCTTCTTCTAAAGTCTCGCCTAATGAGGTCAAGCCAAGTGCCACAGCCGCCAATAAGCTGCCCCCGACTACAAAGGGAGCCCCTACACCCAACGCAGTCAAGCCAATGCCCGTAGTCAATGCCGCCGCGCCAGCGGGCAGTCCTTCTACGGCACCCCTGCCAATGCCTCCAACGAGAGACCCCAACCTATCCGTAGTTAAATCGTCCGGCGCTCTTCCTATTAGCTTTGAAACTATTTGCTCGTTCGTAAAACCAGCTTCTTTAGCTCCCGCATAATTGAAGTTCGCTTTTTGACTCAGCTTTCTTGCGATTACGTCTAAGGCATCGCTAGAGTTGTAACCTTTGTCCGATAGAGCCACAAAAGCTCCATCTAGATCAAAATTCAAGGGCTCGAAAACTTTGCCCCGCGCGCCGCGAAGACTTTCCCGCTCTTCTTCGGATATGTCTGACGCACGTTGCGTCAGAGTGCTAGGCACATAAGACAGTGGGATAGCCATTTAATTAAAAAACTTGTCTAGTTCATCAAACACTTGCTGGCTAGGTTTTAACTTTGCCTCATACGCTTTAATAATATTGTCATACTCTGCTTGGATGGAGTTCATTTGCGCCAAATCGGTTTGCACTTTCGTAATTTCTTTACGCGTAAGATTTGCATTTTCCAAGAGGTCTTCTTGGTTTTGAATGCCCAATGCCATGGTATTGCGAGCAAGTTTAAAATAGTCCAGCGCCTCTGCATCTTGCAAACTCAAAGTATCTGCAGGCACTTGCAAGTTTTTTAACATGCGCTGTAGCTCGACGTTGTCTTTACCCGGAATCGCCGCCATCAACGTTGTTGTCGCCACGGTGCCTAGTGTTTCTACCGCTTTTTTAGCTTCTTTAATATCGCCCGCTAAACCAAGATCATCTCCGAAAAGCACGTTCGCCACGGTGTTGCCCGCAGTGCCTAAGATATTTGATATGTACTCTTGGCCTCCGGTAGCTAGCGTGATGTCTTCAACATCCCGGCTAATCATGGGCTCATAAGTGCGAGGTATTTGCTCGGGTTCTTGCGGCGGCGTAGGCAACGGAAATCTATACCCCGTGACCGGGTCCAGTAAACCCTGACCAGCACCTATGTCTACCCCACCCCCGTTTGCAAAACCGGGGAGAGATGGGACGGCAAAGCCCGCTTCTTTGCGCTTAATAAGTGCCGCTCTTAACGCAGGCGTCAATTTGCGCGCCGGGACTTGATTACCCCGATTATCCAACGTTACCGTGCCAAACATGTTGTTTAGCGCAATGTCGAAGCCCGGAACGTTTAAGCCTTGGGCATATGCATTAATAGCTTGTGTATTTCCCAAAAGCTCTGTTTGCTCCGCTGCAGTGCCAAATTTGGGGCCTACACCCTGCGCCGCTAGCGCACTTAAAACCGAATTGCTTTTCTGGAAGGCTAGATTCTCTTGCCGCAAACTTAGATCAGCCAGATTAATGTAATTGGCCAGATCTTGATCTGTCCTAGACAAGAACGTTTGGTCGATGCCTTGCTCTAAAGCTCTTTTGCGCAATTGCTCCATTTCTACCTTGATTTGATTCAAGCTCCTCGCTTGTGAACTTTCACCGAAAAGGCCGAAAGAAATATCAAAAAGGAATGAATTGCTTGTGGAGGGAGCCAAACCTTTCTTCAGCAGAAACTCCTGTTCCGAAAGTTTCAAAACATCTCGGCGGTAATTTAATTCGTCCTCAGACAAGTCTCTTTTGAGTTGTCGGTCTAACGCAGCTTCACCAGTTAAAAACGCTTGTTGGTCATCCTGTAGCTGTGCCGCACTGGCTAACTTTAGCTTTGTCAGATTTCTATCTATGCCGCCCTGCAAATTAATGAAAGCCGTTCTATTTTCTCTTTCGCGCCTAAACTTATCCATTTGCATGGCTAGGCCGTAATCAAAATTTACTTTGGCAAGCTCCAATGTATTATTTTGAATTATTTCTTTAAGTTCTTTTGTTCGGCCAAAGTTGTTTTGTTCTTGGGCTTCTTGAAGCTCCTGTTCTAGCCTTGCCATCTTTTCTGAGATTTCAGCTTTTCGCTCGGTTTGTTCCGCTTGGAACTTTCGGGTTGCATCGGATTCCGACGCGTTGTAACCCAAGGTTGCTTGAAGTTCATTGCCTGCTGCCCGAAGTTGTGCCTGAGTCGTCTTTCCTTGCTGTGCTAGCCTGCGTTCATCAATTCCCGCTTGCAAAATCTTTTCGACCGCTTGACTTCTCAGTTGCTGTTGCTCAGCAAGATCTCTTTCTTCTGCTGCGATCCCTTGTTGGACCGCCGCTAACCTAATGGCTTGTTCGCCTTTACGTTCTCGCGCCAAACGTTCAGCCGCGCTTTCTGCGTATTGTTGTCCCACGGTGCCAAGCTGGGCAAGAAAGCCTCTGCCCGCCATGTTTTCGCCCGTTCTAGGATCACGCCCGCTTGCAAAAGCAAATCCGGCCCGCGCTAAATCCAACGCGGCCTCACGATCAGAAGCAGCACGCGCTCCTTCTACGTCGTAAGCTTCTTCCATCAATTTTTGAAATTCCGCTCCAGCTTCCCTCGCGGTTCTAGGCGCTCTTTGAGAAAACGCACGGTCTTGCAAGACTCGAAACGCGTCCTCTCCAATAAGGCTTTCCAACCCCGGTACTGAGGCCAGCCCAAAACCTGCTGTTTTCATTCCCTCTATGCCCCCCGGAACGGACTGGCCTACGCTGCGATCTAACGTATTAGAATAAACCTCGCCGCCCGGAGCGAACTTTTTTACAGCACCGCCTTGATTGAACTGTTGAACGGGTTCAGGTTGGCCTTGCGCCATCAACGCGCCTACACCCTGACCCATCTCGTCGTTCATATCTGTTTCGCCAAGGACTTGTTGGATCAACGCGCCTACACCACTGTCTAAAGCGCCTTCCTCTGTCAGCATGATAGTGGGTTGAACCATGGTCAGAACAGATTCCGGCGTCTGCCGCGCATCTTGTTCCCCCACATATGTCGCTAGCTCTGCCACTCTTTGCTCAAGAGGCGCATCGTTTCCCCGGATAGAGTTAATTAACTCCTCCGTATTTGCAGCCAGATCGATACCTTCCATGGTATCCGCAAGATAATCTAAACCAACTTTTTCGCCTTGCTGTCGCGCGGATAACACATCTTCTGCTAGCGGATCCAAGGGCGGTTCTACGGGAATTTGTGCGGGCCCCATGGCTCCGACGCCGCCACCCTCTTGTTTTTCAATGACCCCTCGACCGATTAAAATGTCTTTCTGCGTTACTTTGCCGTCGCCACTCAAATCGGGAAACTTTTCCGCTCCACCACCAAGTGCCCGAAACAAAGGTCTGTTCATTACGTTCATCAGAAAGCCCTCGCTAAACCAGCCGCGCCTAATGCCAAACCGCCTGCTGTTTGAGCCAAGCCGGGTGACGGGGCACTTTGTTGGAATATGGCACTTTGAGAGGACGGCAAGGCTTTTGTCATGTCGCCTAAGAAGCCCAGTTGCGCTAGCGGCTGGTTATATGCCGCCTGCTCTGCGGCAAATTGTGCGTTAAGAATATTTTGCGCCTGTTGTTGGCCCATGCCGCCGTATTGCAACAACTGTTGCACATCGGCTGCGCGTTGCTGCTGACCTTGTTGTCCAAGGGCCGCTTGCTGCGCACCAAGGCCACTTAACTGACCTGCAAGTTGACCGCCTTGTAGCGCGAGGCCCGCGATGCCTTGGCCCATAGCACCTTGCTGTTGCGCAAGGGCCGCGAGTTGATTGACATCTTGTTGGGCTAACTGACCGTACTGTAATCCCAACTGACCGCCCTGTTGGGCAATATTTGCACGTTGCCCTGCCATCTGCGCCAGAGCCTGTTGTCCTTGCAATCCTAGCGCACCCCCAGCTTGTGCGCCTTGCTGCGCCAACTGTGCTGCTGCTAAATCTAACCTGCCCTGCTGTTGCGCCGTTTGAGCGCCTTGCTGCGCCAACTGTGCCTGCAACTGTTCGGTCGAAATACCTAACTGGGCCGCTTGCTGCGCCAACTGTGCTTGGCTCATTTGACCCGATAGACCCAAAGCACCTGCTTGCTGCGCAGCTTGTAAACCGGTAGCAGCGGCTCCCTGTCCTAACCGCCCGGTCAACTGTGCAGCTTGCTGTTGTCGTGCTTGCGCTTGCTCAAACGCTTGCTGCGCCTGTTGAGCGGCTTGCTGATAGCCTTGAGACCGTAATTGAGCCCCGGTCCGTGCTTGCTGCTGCAAAACGTTTCGGCCTATTTCCGCTTCTTGTATGGCCGCTCTGGAGCCACCAAACGCCCCGGCCCCCGCCTGCTGGGCTCGTGCCTGATTTACTTGCTGTTCTCCCAATCGGGCAATTTCTGCCTGCTCGGCTTCAATAACGCTTTGTGTATACGGGTCCATAAACGCGGCAATGCCGCTCGGCTGAAACTGCGCCCCGGTGCCTGCCAACTGCCCAATACCGGACGTTGCCGTGTCCCGGCCGATCTGAGCGGCTTGTGCGAGTTGCTGTTGAGCAGACCCCACTTGCCCGGCGATACCTTGCTGGGCTTGTCCAATACCTTGTATGCCAGAGGTAGCCAGTTGCCCGGCCTGTTGCCCAGAGCGCCTTGCTTCGTCTTGTGCGAATTGGCTCATGGGCCTTGCCCTACCGGCAGAATATCGGCCCCGCCGAGCAGCTTCACTCATCCCTAACTGTGCTTGGTAAACTTGGTCGCCTACGCCCGCTCCGGCTCTGGCAATATCGGTTGCCGCCCCGGAAAGTCCCCGTAAAGCTTGATTCCTGATTTGAAAAGGGGCTTGACGTTGTTGCATAGCAAGCTGGCGTGCTTGCTCTAAGCCCGAAATGCCCGCCTGTTGTTGTGCAAGCGACTGCTGCAGTAAAGGAGCCGAACCTTGTGCAATCATTTGTTGCGCCGCTTGGTTCGCGCTTAATGCGCCACTTAAATACGGTTCATATCCACCTATACCTCTGCGAATAATGTCCCCAGCAGCAAGCTGATCTTGGGTAAATCCAGCAATAGCTTGCGCCGGGGGCTGTATGCCCGCAGCCTGTAAATCTCGTATGTACTGTTGCGCGTCTTGATAAAGACCTAGCTTATACGCCTCGATTTCTGGCGCTTCGCGTACAACCTGTTCAGTAATCGTTGTTTCGGCCATTACACTCTAGCCTCAAATTGACGCATCATCTTATACATATTTTTCATACCGTCTTCTCGGCTTCCCCGCCCTGCCCCACGTACTGCTTTGGCCGTAAATACAAATTCCCCGTCCGACAACATCGCAGGTATGTCATCGGAAGTTTCTGTTCCGGGGCCCTCTATCGGCCCGTCCATCCTTGGAAAATACATTATTTCCCCGCCCTGCGCCGCCGTTTGGGGCTGATTGAGCGGCGTAGGTTGAAAATTGGACCCAGCAGACGATGTCACGGTATAACGAGGGGGTATATAAGTGCGGTTTGGATCAAATACTCGATACATTTCAGGATTTTGTCTTATCAAATCCATGCCGGTCATTCTGTTAGAAAGGTCCATGGGATCAACCTCTTCCGCCGAAAGAGCGGCCAACGCCAATGAACCGGCTCCAATAGGGCCATAACGGCGCAAAGCTCCCATGCCCAACTCTTGCCGATTTTCTTTAATGAAGTTTGTTACCGCTTTGGAATCAAAGGGCTGGCCTTGTTGCTTCAAATAATCTGCTACGTCGGCTCTATCAACGTTCGGGGCGAATAAATCTACAAGTCCTTGAACTCTTCCTTGACCACCCCCTGTAATAATTGCGTCAAAAGACTCTCCTATCGTGGGTGCCCCTAAATCCTCCAAAGCAAGCGTAGCGTCTGCCTGCCGGACTGCCTGCGGGACTGCCTGCGGGACTGCCGGAGGAGCTACCGTAGCGTCTAGTTGAGAACGACTATCTATCAAATCAAATTGTGGCCCTACGTTGCCGGGTTCCGGAGAAGCTACCGGCGTAGCGTCTGCTCTAGAACCGAAAACAGTCATTTCAGGTATACCCTCCGGACCCTCTACCTGATATACCTGCCCCGGGGGTGGAGGATAAGGTGTTGTCGGAGCGACTACCTCTTTGCCGTCTACTTGAGGAATTACCTGCCCGGCATCTAACTGAGTTTCCGGATCTATGGCATAGTTTTCTAGTAAAGCTTCATCTACCTGAACATCACCAACTTTCGGTTTCGATAAGAAACGGTCACTTACCGCTTGCGTACCTAGTGCAGCAATCCCCGATACGGTAGCACTTTTTAAGATGTCTCGCGGGTTGCCGCCTTGAAGAGCCGTGCTAATAGCCGACTCAGTCGCTAATTGTTTTGCACTGGCCTGTGCCCAACCACGTGCCCCTCCTATCTTACTAGCCCCGAAACTTGATATTCCGCCAATGGCAGCGGCTTTTAAGCCATCTTTCAAGCTACCGCCTTGAATAACTGCTGACGCGCCGTCTACGATGGCTGACGCGGCTACAGGGCCAACGATAGGCGTTAATAAAACTTTTGCTACAACCGGAAGAACTGCTTTTACAGCTTTTTTCAAGCCCCTAAACAGTTTTTTCAAAAAAAACTCGGGCTGGCCTGTTACTGGGTTAATTGAGTTAAGTTCGTTACCTACTATGTAACGCTCTGGCTCAATGCCCATGAATCGCATTTCAGCAAAAAGTTTGTGTTTTAGTGCGGGGTTTCGTTCAAAAACCTCCATGGGGATGACGGTCTCGCCTTCAGCGGCGTGAACCATATATTCGTCTTCATTTCGGCCATATTCGGCCAATTTGTCTGCGATGTTTACAACGTTTGCGATGCCCTTTTTAGGTAGGTCATCTTCGTCATCTGCCCATGAACCGGTTTCTGCCGTCAGAAACGTGGCGATACCACCTTCCGGTATAGGAATCTGATCAACTTCATCAAATTCGTCGTATTTAAGTGCAGCTTGTCCCATTTCCCCAGTATACGCCTTTTTTTTATTTGAAGAACCAATCTAGCCGTGTACGTTTACCACGACCGTACCGTTTGTTACGACTTGAACCGTTCCCACTTCGCCTACGGCCTCTAGTTTAGAAACTGTATACGGCAGCGCATCTGAGAGATTGACCCACTCACTGCCCGTGTACAGTTGCAACCGGCCTACCGCAGGGTTCCAGATCAAAGAACCTGCGTCAAACTTTAACTGATCTCTTTCCGTCGTCACAAACTGTGGCGTAAGATCAGGGTCAAAAGCATCTAGGCTCAGTTCCAGTAAACGGATCGTCCTATTGAACGTAGACCCGTCAACATAATCGCCGTTTACAACAAACGGTAATCGGCCTTGTAGTAGCTTACTCACCGACGACCATTCGGTTGTAAATCTAGCCGCGTACCACCAATCCTAAAACCTACGCCAAGCCGCACGCCCGTATCACCGTCGTCGTCTGATTCAAAACGGACCACTGCCTGTCGGCCTCTAGCACGTGTGTCTATCTTTTTGGTGGTGCTTGTAAAAGCAGTCGTTTGATCCGTGGTCAGTGATTCGCCCGGAAAGTTCCTTGCTTTTAAGACAAAATTTATTGTCTGGGAGGTGCCTCCCGAGCCCGTAAACTTCACGTCTGGGATACATCTACGAACGAACTGAAACTGCTCTCCATCGCCTAAATCGAAATCTGCGCTTTCAACAAACACGTTGTCCATTGGGCTACCATCGTCATCAAAACCTGTTTCGTGGCTGAAAATGTAGTTGCTGCTGTTAGAAGTACCGGTTGCGCGCGGAAAGCTCTCCAAGCCTTCGTCTAGCCAAGCGGTACGCGATAAATTGCCTATGGCCCATGTCTGCTCTACATAGTTGTACGTCACATAGCGGTCTATGGTGAGAGAATCAGAAGAACAGTAAAACCAACCTACCTCGTTAAATTGTTTATTTAAAAACCCAAAAAATTGGAACGTTTGCTTTTCGTTAATATCGTCAAAAACATACGATTTCACGCTGCAAGACACGGGCTGTACAGATCCTTGGTAGACATAAAATCCTTTTTTATCCATCCAAAACACGCCTAACGGGGTGTTGACGGCGGCATTCGGCCCAACAAGACTTACGCCTTCATTAATTAAATTTAATCCGAAAGTAAGGGGTGGACCAATGAATTGTAAGCTATATAAAGCCACATCCGTCCATATCAAAGTCTCTTGGCGCGCCCGCAAACCGCCAACAATTTGGGATCCCGCAGAGCAACGTAAAGAACCCGCTGTGTTTGTTGAGGTTGGAAACCATTCTGCTGGGTTCTCTTGGTCTGAAAAAGCAACTAATAGAGGGTCAATTTGACCTGTCCGGGCCGTGGCGGAATCATTGATGGGGTCTGCTCCAAGGGCAATAACGTGGCGGTCAACGTCCGAAACCAGTACTTGGAGGGCTGCGGTGGGCGTAAAATTAGCCCCAGACAATGCCGATATGTTAACTGCACGGTCCGTGCCCAGCGTCTTTTCGCTTGTGTCCCAATAGTAAATGCCGCCGGAACGGACGTTTGCAATCAAGTCTTCGCCAAAGCTATCCATAGACCATAAGCGCAGTTGATTTAGGGCACTCAAAGCACTGGAAGAGCCCCACGTGCCGGAGCCCCACGTGCCGGAACCAAAACCAGTACCGTCAACAAATACGTCCAATCCCACATTTATCTGATACGCACCAACAACAGAGCTACCTCCGTTGCCACTGTCACTGCTGTTGGCGGTCACGGTCGTGCCATCCGTATCTTTTGCAGTAATGACATAAACGCTTGTGCTAGTTATCGAGTCTATCTCATATTCTTGGTTCAAGACGGCGGCGGTCACGTTTCCGCCAAGAGAAGATGCTCCAGAAAAAGTAACAAAATCACCTTTTTGTGCGCCGTGCGCACTATCGGTCACGTTGACCGAACTAGATCCATTGGTCGCGCCAAATGTTACATCCCCAGCGGACGTGGTAGAGCGTATTGGAGTAATATCGTTATAGTTCGCACCAGCTTGGATATAGAGCTTGGTTCGGGTGCCCAAACCCAAAAGTTTTGTCCCTGCCAAGGAAGTCCAGCCCAACAACTTTCTGCCGGTGCCGTCAAAAGAAGCGGTCAGATACTTGACCCAACCGCCTATCTTTTCTGGAAACCCTTTGCGGAAGCGCACCAGATTCCCATCAAACCAACCGCCTTCAGCACTATAGTCCGTGCCTTCTTTGTTGATTCCCGGGTTGAAAATAAACTTTTGTAGAGGCATTACTGATACTCGCCCGTGCGGATCATTTCTGTAACTTCGACTGCCCGGTTACCAACCTGCTGGGA